>Ga0302321_100004183_pt1 | contig 12452 bp, 12 predicted proteins | sample Fen_T0_1_FD_202505 | JGI IMG/M metagenome (GOLD analysis project Ga0302321, IMG submission 202505) | Peat permafrost microbial communities from Stordalen Mire near Abisko, Sweden - Fen_T0_1 | ecosystem: Environmental > Terrestrial > Soil > Wetlands > Permafrost | place: Sweden: Abisko...
CAGCAACACATCGTCGAAGGTCAGGGCCTTTTTGAGAACTCGCATTCTTGACTCCGACAAAAAGCGGATTATACGCGAGTCGAATCGGCATTCTTTTGTATGGTTTGGGCAGCGGGTAGCGCCGCCAATATGCCCCGCGCCTGGGCGGTATTTTGGTTGACTAGCCGGCCATTTACGGCTAATTTAGCGAAATTGATCGAAGTTTGATCTCTAACTCATTGACCAGCAACATAGTTTTGATGTTGACCGAGTTCGATTTCAACGCTTGCAACTGGCGCAACAGGTGGTAGCATGAAGCTGCTGCAAAGCGGGTTGATTCTAGGTCTCTGCATGCTGACTGCCTGCGCTTGGCAGTGGGCGCCGGAGGCGAATCCGCCGATGCGGCCGGCAATCGTGCCGAAGCCGACCGCGCTCAGTGCGGAATCGGCAAGCGCGTTGCAGGCAGCCGAACAAAGCGTCAGCGATGCACGCGCCAAGCAGGCGTTGTGGAGCACCGCCGTGACGCAACTCGAACTCGCGCGTGCAGCCGCGCGCGAATTCGACAGCGAAGCAACGCTCAAGCATGCGCGCGAGGCGATTGCCTTGTGTGTGCTGAGCGTGCAACAAATGTCTGCGCCACCAGTGAAGTGGTGAGACTTGGGGGTTGGGCGCTTGTCCAAAACGCAACTTGAAATTGGGGGCAGGAAAATGATTTTGAAATCGCCGATACAGTTGTTCATTGCGCTGGCCGTGCTGCTGGCCTGCAGCGTAGTCGCCGCGCAAGTTTACAAATGGGTCGACAAGGACGGCAAAGTCCAGTTCACCGACACCCCGCCGCCGCCCAGCGCGGCCAAGGAAGATGCGAAGAAGATCAACGTCAAGCCCGCCAACGGCTCCACGCCGGGAACGGCACCGAAGAAACTGGCCGACGCCAACAAGGATTTCGAGAAGCGCCGCACCGAGGCCACCACCAAGTCGAAGAAGGACGACGAAAAGAAGGCCGACGACGAAAAAAATGCCGAGGTCTGCAACGATGCGAAGAGCAACCTCGCCGAATTGCAATCCGGCCGCCCAATGGGCAAGGTCGACGCCAAGGGGGACCGGGCACTCATGAGTGACGAAGACCGCGCCGCCCAAAGCGCCAAGATGCAGGACATTATTTCCAAGGCCTGCAAAGGCTAAGCCGGCACAAGTGATACACGCTCGATGCCAGTCCGACCGTACCGCCATTCCAGAATAGCTTCGGCGGTCGTCGTTCTGGCATTGCCGGTCATCGCCGGTGCGGTGACGCTGGGCGAAGCGGAAACCCGCTCTTACCTCGGTGCACCGCTCTACTTGCGCATCCCGGTCAACGCGGGCGCCGATGAAATCGTCGACGCCGGCTGCTTTGCCGTAATCGGCGAACGCAATCTCGCCACCACTTCCGCCGACTATCAGCTTACATTGGTGGAAACGCGCGCCGGCCGCCACTTGCAGCTGCGCGGCATCGCTGCGGCCAACGAACCGGTGATCAAGCTCAACGTGCGCATCGGCTGCGATGAAGCCAACCGAAGCCTGCGCGAATTCATCGTACTGCTCGACCCCGCGCCAAGCATCGCTGTCCCCGCCGTCGGTAGCGCCATGGTCGCAAGCAGTTCGGATGCCGCGACCGTCGCCACACGACCCAGCGAAGGCCGCTGGCGAGTGGGCAGCAGCGATACGATGGCGGCCATTGCCAAGGGCATCTATCCCAATTTGCCGTCGATGCAGTTGCAATACATCGCCGCACTGAAACGACTCAACCCGGCCATCTCGCAACTCGACAGCAATGCCGCTCTCCCGGCCGACAATCCGCTGGTGCTGCCCGACCTGAAAGCGCTATCCGTCCTGTCGCTGCCGGGCGTAGCGAAGCCGGCGGATGCCAAGCCGGCAAGGGCCACCGATACCAAGCCTGCGTCGAAACAGATCGAAGAAAAGCCGTCGGCAACCGTTTCGGCTGCGTCCGCATCGGAACCCGTTGCCAAGGCGCCGACGAAACCTGCATCGCGCGAGCAGACTTCCGCGGCCAAGCCCGCGCCGGTGGCCAAGGAGCCCGTCGAACCGAAGGTCACCGCACCCGCGCCAATTCCGGAAAAGCCATCCCCCGCCACTGGACAGGTCGCTAGCCCCCCGGCGAAATCCGCGCAACCTGCCGCCAAACCACGCGACGATGGTTTTCACCTGCGCTTGTCCGGCGCCGAAATGGACCTGAGCCGCACCAAGGGCGTCACCGAACAGCAGCGCAACCTGCTGCGCGAGAAGCAGTTGATCCTCGACGCTGACGATCAGGTGGCAGCCCTGCTCTCGCTCAAGAACACCGTGAAGCAGCTCGAGGGCCGTCTCAATGAAATGCAATTGAAGTTGTCCGCGACCACGCAACTTCCGGTGAAGCCCGCCGCGCAAGCTGTCGCGGCACCGGCGCCCGCACCGACACCTGCAGTAACAACTCCGGTCATAACGTCACCGCCCGTCGCGGAAACCGCCACGGCCAAACCAGCACCTTCGACAACTGCAATCGTTGCACCCGAAGCCACGATCATCGCCAAGCCGATACCGGCGAGCCCGGCGGTGGCGCCAGCCGTTCGTTCGCAGCCATCCCAGGCGAAGGCGGTACGTGCCGGCTCAAGCGATGACGGCATTGCCTTCGATTCCCCATGGTTATTGGCTGGCATCGCCCTTATATTGATGATTGGTGGCGGATGGTTCGTCTGGCGCCGGAGGCAATCACGCGTGTATGACGGACCGCTTCCGCCGGATGCGATGACGACCGTCGCTCCGCCAACGGCCGAGGAAGATGTGGAAGATGCATTTTCCGACTGGGTGGAAGCGCCTGCGGCACGGGCCCAGCCGGAGCAGATGTCGGAGCTGGTGGAAGCCACGCCGATCGCATCGGCAACAACCGCCACGGAGCTGTCGCCGGACACGGCAGCGGCGTCGATCGACGAGATATTCGCGTTCGATCAAACCGTCGAGGCATACGCGATTGCCACTTCCCCGGCCGCGACCACCGGTCTAAGTATAGCGTCGGCAGCACCGCCTGACAGGGCGTCCCCAGCCGCCGAGTCGCCCTACGAAAAAACCGTGAAGTTCGATCGTCCGTTATTGGCCGCGGCTCCCGCCGAAGACAGCACAGCGCGTTTCGAAGTCGATGCGGGTGCCGCGACCAGTGTCGACTTCCTGGTGGACCTGGACGAAAAGCCGGCCGAAGACCGCGTGCGCAGGTTGCAATACATGTACGAACGCTATCCGGAGTTGGCTACCGGCACCGTCCATATCGATGATGCCGACACCGTGATTAACGCGGCGCGTCTTTACTATGAGGACGACCACGATCCGAATGCGCAAGGCAAGGCTGAGGAATTGCTGGCCTTTGCCGTCGAAGAGCGTGCGCAGGAAATACGCTACTGGCTGGCGCAATTCGAAGTGCTTCGACTGGAGCGCAAGGCGGTCGAATTTTCCGCGCTGGCGTCGAAATTCCAAATGTTGTACGGCCATCTCGACTACTGGTCCAAGGTTCGCCATATCGGCCGCGAGCTCGATCCGGCTAATCCCTTGTTTGCCGCCGCCGAACGCAGCGCACTGGCCGGCGAACCATTCGACCCGATTGCGGAAAACTGGCTGAACGCACCCACCGACTTCGCTTCGGATGCATTGGCGACGGACCTGCGCGCGGCAATGTTCCGACAGCACGGCGTAGGCGGGGAAGATTTTGACACCATCACCGACCGGCTATTGGCCTGATTGCGGACTGCGATTTTGCCAACCACTGACTTCGACATCCTCTCCGCCGCAGAGCCGGCGCCGGTCCAATTGGCACTAACGCGGGAGCAGCGTGCGGCGATCACAGGCGTCATCAAGGGCTTCGCAGAGGTTCCCGCGCCGATGTCCAGCGCGCACGTCCGTGAGCTGATCGACTTCGAAAACAAACACCACGCCGCCCTTCAAAACGACAGGAAATGGTACTTCGACAACGCGACCGGCGTGGAGGGCAAGCAGTTTGCGCGCGACATGTTTGTCTTGCACAGCTATGCCGCACGTGCCTGGGAGCAATTGGTGGCCAGGCGCGGCGAATGGTCTCACGGCGATAGCGAGCCGTTACTGCAGCAGGTGGTGACCTTTGCACTTTATCATCACGGCGCCGCAATCAAATGGTGCTTATTGCGACTGGAACCGGTCACGCCGACGGTCTGGCCCAAGCTTCACGAGTTGTACCGTTTGGCAGAAACCAACGGCTTTGCGACACAACCCGTTACGCTGTATGCGGGGGACAGCCCTCAATCGCCGCTGGCGCGCTATCTTCTGGCCTTGCTGCTCGATCTTCTCAACACCGGCAGTCTGACCATGGCCCAGATAGAAATCGGCGAGGGCTGGCTGGCGGAATGGGCGGAAGAATATTTATTCGACGAGGCATACCGTCCGCGTGCGCACGCTCTGTACGTCGATCTCGACGCGATGTCCGGGTTAAAGCTGATGACAGGCAACGCGCCGCAGCCTTCCCACCGTTTCCTGCGCGTCGAAGGACTCAAGAATCAGATTGAGTCGGCCCGCTCCGAACTACGCGAAGGTCGCAGGTACGCCGGCCGCGGCCTGCCCGATTTATTTCCCATTGAAGAGCACGTCGCGCTGCTCTCCACCGTCGAACGCCTTTATCTGACCTTGTTGCAGGCCAGCGCCTCCCGCCTTGAGGAGCGTACGTCGATCACCGATCGCGAAGCCGAAGTTCGCCTCGGGTTCGCCGATGCGCAACGTGCGATTTCCGGGGCAGACGATCCCGCACCCGGAGCCGACCCGCGCTGGACGCGCTGGAAGCTGCACGACATGAGTTCTCGCGGCATCGGCTTGATGGTGCCCCGTGTTACGGGCGAGCGCGTCGGCATCGGCCAGCTCCTGGCGATGCGGCCAGATGGCTTTCCGCATTGGCTGGTCGGGGTGATCGTACGCAAGATGACGCAGCGCACGCGGGGCGAAACGCTGCTTGGCGTGGAACTGTTGTCGTACCGACCGTTGGCAGTCGGCCTGCAGCGCTACGCACACGCCCGTGACGCCGCGCCCGACACGACATCGGCGCCATTGGCGGCATTGTTCCTGCCGGGCCGCGACGAAGACGGCAAAGGCGACGTGCTGGCGGTGCCGGCCGGAGACTTTGGCTTGAAGAACGTCTTGTCACTGACGGCCGACGGCGTACAGTTTCGGGTGCGCATCAACCGGGTTCTGCGCAAAGGCGGCGACTGGATTGCGCTCCGCTACGAAGTCATTGGCCGTAAATAGCCCGCACTATTTGCGAGGTTTTCCGCCGGCCCGCGTCCGGCGTGCATCTTTCGGATCGGCTCGCAGCGGCCGGTAGACTTCCACGCGGTCGCCCTCGCGCAACAACTGTGTCAGCGGCTTAACTTTGCCCCATACACCGATCGCGGCTGCCTGGCCGGCCGCTGCTGCCAGCGAGGCATCCAGGCCCGCTGCCGCCAGCGCATCGGCAACGGTGGCGGGCTCGACCAGATTGAATTCGCGTTCGAGCCTGCCATCCGGACCCGCGCAGGCGACTGTGATACGGATGGTTGTCACGGCGCCGGGTTAAACAGCGTTTCCGCCCGCTGCGTGAATCGATCGATCATCGTTTCGGCAATGGTATTGAATACCGGACCGACCGCCTTTTCCAGCAGCCGATTGGCGAACGCGTACTCCAGCGACAGTTCCACCTTGCTGGCGGCCTCGCCCAGGGTCGTGAAGTGCCAGTGGCCGCCCAGCGACCGGAACGGCCCTTCGCGCAGGCTAATGCGCATCCACTCGTTGCCTTCCTTGGTATTGGCAGTAGTGAACGACTGGTGCACGCCCAGATAGTCGATATCGATGCGGGCCACGGTGAGGTCGGCGTCGCGCGACAGCACTGCAGCCCCGCCGCACCAGGGCAGGAATTCCGGATAGCGCTCCACCTCGTCCACCAGGCCGAACATGGCGGCGGCGGAATACGGAACCAGGACGGAGCGGGCGACTTGGGGCATTGTCAGGATTGAGGATTCGGGATCGAGGATTGAGATTGTAGCGGAGCGCTTTGCCGCACATGCATGGGATAATCAACAAATGAGCATCGCAGAAAACAAAAAGGCTTTTTTCGACTACTTCATCGAGGAGCGCTACGAGGCTGGCCTGGTGCTGGAAGGCTGGGAGGTCAAGGCGATCCGTGCCGCCCGCGCGCAGCTGAAAGAAGGCTACGTGGTGCTGCAGCACGGCGCCTTCTACCTGATCGGCTCGCACATTTCGGCATTGCCGGAGGCGTCCACCCACATCAATCCGGACCCGGTGCGCAGTCGCAAGCTCTTGTTGAACAAAGCCGAAATCGACAAGCTGATCGGCAAGGTCGAGCAGCGCGGCTACACGCTGGTGCCACTCAACCTGCATTACAAGGGCGGACGAATCAAACTGGAAATCGGCCTTGCCAAGGGTAAAAAGCAGCACGACAAAAGGGCGACCGAAAAGGAGCGCGACGCGAAACGCGAAGCGCAGCAAGCGATGAAGAAAGTGGTTTAGGCGGGGTCGCCGCGCATTGCCGCGCAATCTTCCCCGACCTCGCAGCCAAGCCCGTAAAATGCAGCGAATTCCGAGCAAAGAAATCATGACACATCAAGACAACCAATCCCTGATCGACGCCGCGTGGGAAAACCGCGCCACCATCAATGCCACCACCGGGGGCGGCGTGAAAACCGTCGTCGATCACGTGATTGGCGAACTGGACGCCGGACGGCTGCGGGTCGCCGAGAAAATCGGCGGCGAATGGGTCACCCACCAATGGATCAAGAAGGCGGTGCTGCTGTCGTTCCGGCTGCACGACAACCGGGTCGTCCGCTCCGCACCCGTGACGCTGGCGGGCGATGCCGGTTACCCGCAGTTCTACGACAAGGTGCCGACCAAGTTCGAGCACATGAGCGAGGCCGACTTCAAGGCCGGCGGATATCGCGTCGTGCCGCCCGCGGTGGCGCGACGCGGCGCCTTCATCGGCAAGGGCGCAGTGCTGATGCCCTCCTACGTGAATATCGGCGCCTACGTCGACGAAGGCACCATGGTGGATACCTGGGCCACCGTCGGCTCCTGCGCGCAGATCGGCAAGAACGTGCACCTTTCCGGAGGCGTAGGCATCGGCGGCGTGCTGGAGCCGCTGCAGGCCAACCCGACCATCATCGAGGACAATTGCTTCATCGGCGCGCGCTCGGAGGTGGTCGAAGGCGTGATCGTCGGTGAAGGCTCGGTGATTTCGATGGGCGTATTCATCGGCCAATCGACCAAGATTTTCGACCGCGCCACGGGTGAAGTAACGTTTGGCCGCGTGCCCCCGTACTCGGTCGTCGTTTCGGGCAACTTGCCTTCCGCCGACGGGAAATATAGTCTGTACTGCGCGGTGATCGTCAAGCGCGTCGATGCGCAAACCCGCAGCAAGACCAGCATCAACGAATTACTGAGGAGCTAGCAACATGGCTGAAAGCAACGCGATCCTGGCAAAGTTGTTCCGCGTCATGGCCGAGAAGAAGGCCTCGGATATCTTCGTCTCCGCGGGCGCCACCATCCAGATGAAGGTCAATGGCACCGCCACGCCGATCAATCCGCAAGTGCTGACCGGAGAGGAAGCCAAGCGCATCTGTTACGAAATCCTGACACCGGCGCAGATCGAAAAATTCGAAAAGGATCTTGAGCTCAATTTCTCGTATCCGATCGAAAACGTCGGCAACTTTCGCGTCAACATGATGTGGCAAAAAGGCACCGCGGCCGCGGTGGTGCGTTACATCAGCACCGAGATTCCCCCTTTCGAATCGCTGGAACTGCCCAATTCGCTGCGCACCGTCATCATGGAAAAGCGCGGCTTGATCCTGGTGGTAGGCGCGACGGGTTCCGGCAAATCCACCACGCTGGCGGCGATGATGGACTTTCGCAATCAGCTGAAGGCCGGCCACATCCTCACCTTCGAAGACCCGGTCGAATTCATCTTCAAGTCGAAGCGCTCGATCGTCAATCAACGCGAAATCGGCAATGATTCGCACTCCTTCGGCGAGGCCATGCGCAACGCCATGCGGCAGGCGCCGGACATCATCCTGGTCGGCGAAATCCGCGACATCGAGACCATGAAAAGCGCGATGATGTACTCGCTTTCGGGTCACTTGTGTCTCGCCACATTGCATGCCAACAACAGCTATCACGCGCTCAACCGCATCATCAACTTCTTCCCGCTCGAACAACGCGCGGTGTTGATGGCCGACCTCGGCATATCGTTGAAGTGCATTATTTCGCAACGACTGGTGAAAAACGTCGCGGGCGGGCGTTCCCCGTCGGTGGAAGTGCTGATGAATACGCAAAATATCGCCGACCTGATCTCCGAAGGCCGCGTCTCCGAGATCAAGGAAGCGATGGAAAAATCGCTGACGCCCGGCTCGCAAACCTTCGAGCAGGACCTGTTCCGTCTCATCAAAGCCGGCAAGATCACCATCGACGAAGGCATGAACAACGCCGACTCGTCCACCAACCTGTCGCTACTTTGCGCCAATGCCGGCATGATGGAAACCAAGGACAAGGATGCGCCGGTCAAGACCAGCGGCGGCGGGCCCAGCTTCACCGAATTCAAGATTACCTAAGAAAACGCAGGCTCATGGGCGAAAAGGCGTAAAAGCGCAAAAGCTTCAACACAGAGGCACAGAGAACACAGAGAAATGCCCTAAAGGTTTTCTCTGTGTTCTCTGTGCCTCTGAGGTTCAAGGCCTTGGAATTCGATCGCAATGCACGGTGACCGGGCTTGCTCCGACCACCGCCGGCCGGCGCCCCCCCCGGCCCCGGCTACCAGGTGCGCGGATAGCCCCGTCCATGCACGAACACCACGTAGCTGCGCGGATACCAGGGCCCACAGCACGGGTACAACCAAGGATCGTATGCGTAGCGTGCATGTCGGCGCGCACTGCGCTCGACCAATTGCGTCTGCGTTTGCTGCATATAGTCCAGCACCGCATCGGGCACGCCGTCGCGCGAGAGCTTCGCGTATTGTGAGGCGGTAACGTCGTAAACCATGTGTGCAGCCTGCAACTGGCCGATGATGGTCGGGCCGTCCTTGCCGTCCTTGGCCATCTGCACGATTTCTTCCAGGGGAATCGGCGCACGTTCGGGTTCGCGGGCGACCGGCGCGGCGCAACCGGCCATCACCAACGCAGTTGCGGCCAATCCCAGAGCGAGTAAAATCCGTTTCATGATGTACCTCCAGCCTTCATTTTCCCAAGTCCACAAGACCCCGTTTCGGTCCGATATTTGGATCGTCGTAAAGCGTCGCGGTTCCACCACCGCGTAAATTCGCTGCGCCCGAATGCATGCGGCGCCGGCGATTTCCCCTTGCCCCTCTCAGGCTGAAACACGAATTGCAAGCCGCTTATTCCTGAGAGCCGAATTTCCGGCAAAAGGCTTACTTCAAGCTGACACGAAACAACGCGTAGAGTTGTAACAGGAGACACAAATGGACTTGTTCGAGAATCCCATGGGTACCGACGGCTTCGAGTTCGTCGAATACACCGCCCCCGATACCGAGGCGCTGGGTCGCCTGTTTGAATCGCTGGGCTTCGTCGCCGTCGCGCGCCACCGCTCCAAGCGCGTGACCCTCTACAAGCAGGGCGGCATCAATTTCATCGTCAATGCCGAGCCCGACAGCTTCGCACAATCGTTCGCGCGCGTGCACGGTCCTTCCGCCTGCGCCTTCGGCATCCGCGTCAAGGACGCCGCTACCGCCTTCAAGCGTGCGGTGGAGTTGGGCGCCAAACCGTACACCGGGCCGGTCGGGCCGATGGAGCTCAATATCCCGGCGCTCCAGGGCATCGGCGGCTCGCTCTTGTACCTCATCGACCGTTACGGTCCGCGCACCATATACGACGTCGACTTCGTACCGGTGCCGGGCGTCGACCCCGACCCCAAGGGTGTGGGCCTGCAATACGTAGATCACCTCACCCATAATGTGTACGTGGGCCGCATGGACACCTGGGCCGAGTTCTACGCCAAGCTGTTCAACTTCCGCGAAATCCGCTATTTCGACATCAAGGGCAAGAAGACCGGCCTCACCTCGCGCGCGCTGACCAGCCCCTGCGGCAAGATTCGCATCCCGATCAACGAGCCTTCCGACCAGAAATCGCAAATCCAGGAATACCTGGACGCGTATAACGGCGAAGGCATCCAGCACATCGCGCTCGCCTGCGAAAATATCTACGAAACGGTGGAGGCGCTGCGCGCCAAGGGGGTGCGTTTCCTCGATACGCCAGACTCCTACTACGCCTTGGTCAACAAACGCGTGCCGAATCACGGCGAAGACCTGGAGCGCCTGAAGAAAAACAAAATCCTGATCGACGGCGAGGGCCTCGACAAAGAGTCGAAGGAAGACAAGCTCCTGCAAATCTTCACTGAAACCGTGATCGGACCGATCTTTTTCGAAATCATCCAGCGCAAAGGTAACGAAGGCTTCGGCGAAGGCAACTTCCGCGCACTGTTCGAGGCGATCGAAGCCGACCAGATTGCCCGGGGCGTGCTGTGACCGCAGCCGAGCCGTCTTACCAGTCCGGCTTCGGCAACGAGTTCCAGAGCGAGGCCGTTGCCGGGGCGCTACCGCAAGGCCGCAATTCGCCACAGCGCGTCGCTTTCGGCCTCTATGCCGAACAGGTGTCCGGCAGCGCCTTCACCGCGCCGCGCGACCACAACCTGCGTTCCTGGCAGTATCGATTGCGCCCCTCGGCGGAACACTCGGCGTACCGGAAGGTCGATATCGGCTCGTTACGTACGGCGCCTTGCCTGGAAGCGGCCGCACCTCCCGACCGCCTGCGGTGGAATCCGCTCGCCCCGCCCACCGCATCGACCGACTTTGTTGCCGGCCTTCGCACCATCGCCACCAATGGCGACACGCGCTTGCAGCGGGGTGTGGGGGTGCACCTGTACGCAGCCAATGCGTCGATGACGCGTTGCTTTTACAACGCTGACGGTGATTTATTGATCGTGCCGCAACAGGGCACGCTTACGTTGAAAACGGAATTCGGCATCCTGCAGGTGAAGCCCGGCGAAATTGCCGTGATCCCGCGCGGCATCAAGTTTCGCGTCGAAGTCGATACCGCGGTGCGCGGGTACGTTTGCGAAAACTACGGGCTGCCATTTCGGCTTCCCGAGCTCGGCCCGATCGGCGCCAACGGACTCGCCAACGCCCGCGACTTCCTGGCGCCGGTGGCCTGGTACGAGGATGTCAAGGGCGAGACCGAAATCGTCACCAAGTTCGGCGGTCAATTGTGGTCGTACACGGTACCTGGTTCGCCGCTCAATGTGGTCGCCTGGCACGGCAATTACACGCCGTACAAGTACGACCTGGCGCGCTTCAACACCATCAATACCGTCTCCTTCGATCACTGCGATCCGTCGATTTTCACCGTGCTCACTTCTCCCTCGGAAATCGCCGGCACCGCCAATGTCGATTTCGTCATCTTCCCGCCGCGCTGGATGGTGGCCGAGGACACTTTCCGCCCGCCCTGGTTCCATCGCAACCTGATGAGCGAATTCATGGGCCTGATTCACGGTGCCTACGACGCGAAAGCGGAAGGATTCCTCCCCGGCGGGGGTTCGCTGCACAACTGCTTTTCGGCACACGGACCAGATGTCGCCACCTTCGCCAAAGCTTCGAGCGTCGAATTGAAACCACACAAGATCGAAAACACGCTGGCCTTCATGTTTGAAAGCCGCTATGTGTTTGAGCCGACCGCGTTTGCGATGGCCACGCCAGAACTGCAAAACGATTACGATGAGGCGTGGAAGGGCTTTGAAGGCGCAAAAATATAGGGAACCGTTCGCCCTGAGGTATCGAAGGGCGGACCAAATTGGCGACAAAGTCTTTCTGGGTTTACATACTGAAATGTTCCGACAATTCGTACTACACCGGACATACCGAGAATCTGGAAAAACGTCTCGCCGAACACAGGGACGCAACCATCCCGTGCTATACACAATCGCGCTTACCGGTCGAATTGGCGTTCAGTGACTCCTCTCCGACTCGCAAAGAGGCGTTGAGTGCTGAGCGGCAGATCAAAGGCTGGAGCAGAAAAAAGAAGGAAGCCATGATTCGTGGCGACTGGAAAGAAGTGCAAAGGATAGCTTGGGGAACACGCAACCCTTTGCCGGACAAATTGACATGACTTTCGCCCTTCGATACCTCAGGACGAACGGATAAGTAAAGGACATACCCATGAAACTCGCCTCCCTGAAGGGCCCCACCCGCGACGGCACCCTGTTGCTGGTGGATGAAAATCTCTCGCGCGCGGTCGCGGTAACCGACATCGCGCCAACCCTGCAATACGCGCTCGAGCACTGGCACTCGGTCGAGCGACTGTTGCTGAACGAATTCGAGGCGATCGACTCTGGGACCAACCGGCCCATCCTCGACTTCCAGAAATTGCTGGCCGAAGGCAAGGTCG
>Ga0302321_100004184_pt1 | contig 12450 bp, 16 predicted proteins | sample Fen_T0_1_FD_202505 | JGI IMG/M metagenome (GOLD analysis project Ga0302321, IMG submission 202505) | Peat permafrost microbial communities from Stordalen Mire near Abisko, Sweden - Fen_T0_1 | ecosystem: Environmental > Terrestrial > Soil > Wetlands > Permafrost | place: Sweden: Abisko...
GATCATTGGCGGAGTACATCTCCAGTCGGGATCCCGTCTCGGGCAGCGTCTATCTGGTCATGCTCGCGCTGTTCGCCCTCATGCCGCTGATGATCTCTCGCGGGAAATCCGCCAGCCGTTCCGCAGGCGATGATCGCCGCTGACCAATTTTTGCCAGCACGCGGGCCGTGGCCGGCCCGGGTCTGCCGCTTGTGTCAGACTGCCTGAACCGGACCTCGGTCCGCCCATATCTGCATCCTGAAGCAGTGGAGAATCCGCATGAAATGGCCCGACCCCGTAGCACTTTCCGCAATGTGGTCGCTTCCGGACGGCTACCGGAATGAGTCGCTCAAGCGTGCGGACATTCCGGCGCTGATCGCTGCCATCAATGTCTGGCATCCGGATGTCGCCGTCGGCGCCGCCAGCTGCTATTTGCGCGAAGAATTCTATGTTGAGAAAGTGTCTCTCGCCGGAGAGACAGAGAAGGACGTCATCGTCGTCGTGACCAGGTTCAACGACGAACTGGCCGGCATGGGCTCCTGGGAGCGCGAACCGGACGCGCTCACGCTGTATGCACGGTTCGGGGCGATCGCCCCCGAGCATCGCGGCGCCAAATTGGCGGTGCGGGCCATGGAGTTTGGCGAGCGCCTGGGGCGGGCGATGGGAGCAGGATTCATCTACGGCATGGCGACCTTGAAGATTCCCAATATGCAGCTCGCGCTCGAACGCGCGGGATATCAGCTGCTAGGCTTTACGCCGGGCTACGACCGCGAGGTCGTGGCGCCCGGGATCGTGAAACGCGTGTACGAGGCGGTCTATGCCAAAGTGCTGGTCACTGACGAGGAGCTGCTTCGCCCTGACCCCAAAAACCTGTCGCCGAAGGCCAAGGCGCTGTTCGACGTGCTGTTCCCCACTTAGAGCACGCAAACCACGGAGCATCGATGCCCTCTCATGCCAAGGCCGGCGCCATCCTCTATGCCAAGAATATTTCCCGGGTCAGCGCGTTCTATGCAGGCGCGGCGGGTCTCGAAGTGGCGCACACGGAAGCGGATCACATCGTGTTGGAGTCCCCGGTGTTGCAACTTGTCATCGTCGCCATTCCAGAGCCTATTGCCGCCTCGATCGAGCTGGCCGATCCGCCGCTTCGACGAACCGAGACTCCGATCAAGCTCGTCTTCACCGTGGCCAGCCTCCATGCCGCGCGCATGGCAGCCAAGCCACTCGGCGGTGAACTCAATCCTCCCGCACGCGAGTGGCAATTCCAGGAGTCCCGGATCTGCGATGGTCACGATCCGGAGGGCAATGTCGTGCAGTTTCGCGAGCGCGTGCTCTGACCCTCCATCGACCTTCCAGATCCGGACAGGCTGCGGCTCGCCTCTTCTGTCAGGCATCAGGTCTCCAGGGATTCGCAACACATGGACAATCGCCCTATGCGGAAATACCGGGGTAGCTGCCATTGCGGCGCGGTCCGTTTCGAGATCGAGACGGACTTCCCGGAACTCACCACCTGCGACTGTTCGATCTGCCGGCGCAGGAACGCGCTCATGGTGAAAGTGCACGAAAGCCGATTCAAATTGCTGACCGGCGAGGATTCGCTCACCGAATACCGCTTCCACACGATGACTGCGCGCCATTTCTTCTGCAAGACGTGCGGCATCTATCCATTCCATCGCAAGCGGGTCACACCCGACCATCTCGGCATCAACGTGTTCTGCCTGCACGAATTCGACCCGACCGGAATTCCCGTGCGCCAGACTGTTGGCGCTACAATGATCTGATCCAGTCTTCCTGCCTGCACCGTTCCCGCTTCCGCCCTTGGCCCGGGCAGGCATTTCATGTCAGGAGGGATCGCATGCCCACGTTCGACGAGGAAATCGCGCGCCACCTGAAGGAAGCCGCGGATTCGGGCGAGCTAAGCCGGGCCGAAGGCTATGGAAAGCCACTGGCCGAAGATCCCGGGTGGGACTCGACGCCGGCGGCATTGCGCATGCCCATGAAAATACTCAAGGACGCAGGCGCCGCTCCACCGGAAGTCGCGCTGTTTCACGAGCGAGCGCGCCTTCGTGCGGCGTACGCCGCCACCGTCGAGCCGGACGAGCGCAGGAAAATGCAGGGCCGACTGAATGAGCTCGAGCAACAGCTGGCACTTCGTCTCGAGTTGCTGCGTATCAATCCGAACATCTGAACTGCCCGTTGCGGCAACATCTCCGGGGACGCCAATGAGCGCCACAATGGTACTTGCGATCTGGATCGCCACGTCGACGAGTTTTCAAGCGGCGCTGCCTTTCGGCGGGCAGTATCAAATCAGGGAATACGCAAATTCGGATTCGGGGATCGAAGATTTCATGAAGTGGATCGACACCCCCGGGCACGACGGAATCGACCTGATCTGTATCGCCATATCCGGGGGCGAGCAATCGAAGGCGGCGCAATTCTGGCGCGAGGCGGAGGTCAAGCGCATTTTCTACATGAACCCGCTCCAGATCGAGGTGCTCACGAAGAATCCGCTCATCGGGAAGGTGACTGCGATAACGGTTGCCGAGGCCTGTGCCGAAATGTTTCCCCCCGGCGACGGATTCTGATGCGGCGGTAGCCGCTCCATCCTCAGTATCCTGGTTTGCGAGGGGCAACCCCAAGATGCACGACATGCTCGTCAAGCTCTACGAACTCCCGAGCCTCGCGGCGGCATTGGACGCGGCCTCGACAAAGGGAATTTCGGTGCGCCGGGCGCTCGCGCCGGAAAAGTCCGTGGTGACGGACTGGGTAGCGGCGAACTTCGCGTCCTCCGAGGCCGAAGTCGGGATCGCATATGGCCGCCTGCCGATATCGTGCTTCATTGCCGTCCGCGGTCAGAAGATTCTCGGCTTCGCCTGCTACGACGCGACCGCCCGGAATTTCTTTGGTCCCGAGGCGGTCGTCGAGGACGAACGCGGGCGGGGCCTGGGGCGAGCGTTGCTCCTGGCGGCGCTGCACGCACTGCGAGAGCAAGGCTACGCCTACGCCATCATCGGCGGAGTCGGACCCGCGGAGTTCTATGAGCGATGCGTCGGGGCGATTCCGATTGCCGGTTCGTCGCCAGGAATCTATGCGGGGATGCTGCGTCAAATCCAGGGCCCGCGGCCCTCATGAATTGCCGCCGCCTGACCTCCATACCGAACTGGAAACGCATCCACGGCCAAGGAAAGAGCTCCAATTGTCCCGAAAATCATTGTCACAGCACGTCGGACGGCTGAACCGGGCGCTGGTCGTGCCTCCCATGCCGCGGCGCTGGGTCGAATTCCTTTACCGGCATCCAAAGCTGACCTTTCTGCTGATGGGCGCGTTCTTCCTGTTGTTCGGATTCACTTCGGTCAACCTGTTCGTCGTGCTCAAGGCCAACATCGAACTGTTTCTCGAATACGGGCCGATGGTGATCGCCGATGGCGCGCTGCAACAGCTGTTCGAGATCATCGGCTCCAGCTACCTCAGCATCGTGTTCTATGTGTTCTTCAAGGTCTGCGAGCGGGTTCTGATCGAACGGATGACCGGGAAGCCCCTGGGCGAGATCAGGGACGCGCGCCACTGATGCAACGGCAGGCTCGGCCTTCTGCCTGCAGGGACAGGGGCAGGCACCGGCGGGGCATTTCGCCGGCGCCATGCGAAATGGCATACTCTCGCTCCAGGAGCCCCGACCCATCACGCAAAGGATCGCCAATTGGCCAAACCCAACTACGAGTTCGCGAAGCGCCAGAGAGACCTTGCCAAGAAGCAGAAAAAAGAAGAAAAGAAGCTGCGCAAGACGCTCGCGAACGAAGTGCCGGCTGGCGAAGAACCCCCTCCGGCACCCACCGACGAAAAGTCTCCGGGGTAGGGAGCTTTCCGGGACAGGCAGGACGTCGTTTCGCGCGTGCCACGTCCCCGTTGCGATGCCTGCTGCCCCGTCGGGTTCGCCTGATGCGTCTGCTACCGCGTCGAGAACATCGATGCCCGTTGCGCGGAGATGGTGGTCCGCGGCTCGCCGTGCGCCACTGACGCCAGCGTGGACCTTGTGTTGCGCATTGCCCGCGAGCGCGATATTCCTGCGGTCGCGGCGCTGATCCCGCTGTCGGTTCGGGCATTGCAGGCCGCCGACTATTCGACGGCGCAGATGGACGCGGCATTGGGGCCAGTGTTCGGCGTCGACCGCGAATTGATACGCGACGGCACGTATTTTGTCGTGGAACGGTCCGGCGAGCTGGTCGGATGCGGCGGCTGGAGCAGCCGCCGGTCGCTGTTCGGAGGCGACGCCGGGCGCGCCGCAGGCGAGAGCGCGTTGCTCGATCCCGCGCACGATTCCGCAAGGATCCGGGCCTTCTACGTGCATCCGGATTGGGCCCGCCACGGCATCGGCCGCCAGATCATGATCGCGTGCGAACGGGCGATCTCGCAGGCACGATTCCGGTCGATCGAGCTGGTAGCGACACTGGCCGGCGAGCGACTGTATGCGGCATTTTCATTCACGGCGGTGGAACGCTACGAAATCCCGCTCGCCTCCGACCTGCGGCTTCCCGTAGTGCGAATGACCAAGACCCTGTAAGCGCAACGGCCCGCCCAGCGCGGATGCGATGGCACATTCAATCAGAAGGTCTGGCTTTCGGCGCCGACTGCGTCCATGATTCCAGCTTCCCTCAAACGCCTTCCGGAGTGTGTTCCATGGTTCTGTGCCCCGTTGCCATTGCCGTTGGCTGCAAGAAATGTCCGATTTTCAGCGTGTGCCCGGTGAAGTCGGTGATCGGCGACTACAAGCCCGAAGAAAAGGACGCCAAGGGCGGCGCGGCGCGTCCGAAGAAAACCACGTCCAGGAAGTAGGTCAACGCCGCACCCGGCGGCGGAACCGGTGCGGGCAGGCTGCTAGAATCCCTTCCAAACGACCGCCCGGCGGGGTAGCGTTTACTCCGGCATGGAGCGGCACATTCAGGGCCACGGGAGGGCATTCATGACGTACGCCGCCATCACGGGCTGGGGCAAGTGCATGCCACCGGCCGTGCTGTCCAACGCGGACCTGGCGACCTTCGTCGACACCACCGATGAGTGGATCATGCAGCGCACCGGCATTCACGAGCGTCGCGTTTCCCACGTCTCGGGGCTGGAACTGTCCTTTGTGGCTGCGTCGCGCGCGCTGGCCTGCGCCGGGATCAGGAGCAGCGACGTCGACCTGATCATCTACGGCAGCTGCTCCAACGACGAGCAGATCCCGAACACCGCTTCGGGCCTGTCGTTGAAGCTCTCCGCAGGCAACGCCGCGGCGATGGACATCAACACCGCGTGCACGAGCTTTCTCTACGGACTGTCGACCGCGACGGCGATGATCCGCACCGGCGTGGTCAAGACCGCAGTGGTTGTCGGCGTCGAGGTGATCAGCCCGTTCCTGGACTGGCGCAACCGCAATGTCGCGGTGCTGTTCGGCGACGGAGCGGCCGCCGTCGTGTTGCAAGCCTGCGAGGAGCCGGCCGGCGTGCTCGCCGAGAAGCTGGGCTGCTATTCCGATGCGCGGGCAATCCTGCGCGTGCGCGGCGCGGGGTTCATGTACGCGATGAACGGCGACGTGACGTTCGGCGACACCATCTGGGATTTCGACGGTCAGGAGATCTTCAAGCGCGCGATCGGCGGCATGTGCGAGGCGTCGGCCGAAGCGCTGCGCCGATGCGGCAAGACCGCAGAGGACATCGATCTGGTGGTGCCGCACCAGGCCAATCTGCGCATCATCGAGTTCGTCGCAAAGCGCACCGGGGTGCCGATGGACCGCGTGCACGTCACCGTGCACAAGTACGGCAACATGTCTTCTGCAACCGTTCCCGTTGCGCTGGTCGATGCGCTTGAGAACGGCCGCGTGCAAGCCGGCCAATTGCTGCTCACGCCCGCGTTCGGCGGCGGTCTCACGTTCTGCTCGCATGTGATCCGGTGGGGCGACCGGGTGACCCCGGTTGCGCTGAGCGATGTCGAATTACCACCCTGCGAGCGATCGGCGCTCGACATGGCCCGCGATTACATGAGCCGTCGCGATCCCGGCGGGCGGTCCGCGAAAGGACTTGCGGAGCCCGTGAATGCCGCGGCGAGCTGACCCGCCTTGATGGGGCGCGTTGCGGCGGAAAATCAGGTCGTGACGAGCTTGCGGTGCGCATGCACGCTCATCAGGATGCCGAGCCCGATGAAGAGGGAAACGAGGGCGGTCCCACCATACGAAATAAGCGGCAGCGGCACGCCAACGACCGGAAGCAGTCCGCTTACCATGCCCATGTTCACGAAGGCGTAGGTGAAGAACATCAGCGTCACCGCGCCCGCCATCAGGCGTGCGAACAGCGTTGACGCGTTGGCGGTGATCATCATCGCGCGGCCGATCAGCAGCATGTAGAGCACCAGCAGCAGAGCATTTCCGATCAGTCCGAATTCCTCGCCGAACACCGCGAAGATGAAATCGGTGTGGCGTTCGGGGAGAAAATCGAGGTGGGTCTGCGTGCCGTTCAGCCACCCCTTGCCGATTGCGCCGCCGGACCCGATGGCGATGGAAGCCTGCGTCGAGTGGTAGCCGGCCCCGAGCGGGTCCCGGGTTGGGTCGATGAAGGTGAGAATGCGCTCGCGCTGATAATCGTGCAGGTGCGCCCAGACATACGGACCCGCGGCGCCCGCGAGCGCCACCATCCCGACGATGATCTTCCATGACAGACCGGCCAGATACAGCACGTAGCATCCCGACGCGGCAATCAGCAGCGCCGTGCCGAGATCCGGCTGGCGCTTGATGAGATAGACCGGCACCGCGATCAATACCGCCGCCACGGCGAAATCCTTCCAGTTGATCCGGCCCTCGAATTTCTGAAAGTACCAGGCGAGCATCAGGGGCAGCGCGATCTTCATGAGTTCGGACGGCTGGATTCGTCCGATGCCAACGTTGAGCCAGCGCCGCGAGCCATTGACCACGACGCCGAAAAACGCGACGCCGACCAGCAGCGCAATCCCCAGCACATACAGCGGCACCGCGGCGCGGGCGAGAGTCTGCGGCGGGATGTTCGCAACGACCCACATGAGCACCAGCGCGAATCCGCACGAGAGGATCTGCGTGGTCACGCGCGCGACACTCTGGTCGGACGCGGAGAAGAGCGTGACGAGCCCCACGCAGACCAGCGTCAGCGCGCAGCCGAAAAGAAAGTTGTCGATGCGGCGCGTGAGCGCTTCCCAGACACGGGCCAGAAGTTCGCCCATCAATCGCTCTCGTCTTCGACGTCTTTGGTGCCCGGAACCGGCGCGGGGCCCGATTCGGCCGCGCCGAGCAGGAAATAATCGAAGACCTTGCGGGCAACGGGTGCCGCGGCCTGCGCCCCGAATCCACCGTTTTCCACGAGCACGGAGACCGCGATGCGCGGCTGCTCCGCCGGCGCGTAGGCGATGAACCATGCATGGTCGCGCAGCCGTTCATCCACTTTGGAGGCGCTGTATTTTTCCCCTTTGAGCGAGTACACCTGCGCGGTGCCGGTCTTACCGCCGGAAACGTACTTCGCACCGGCGAAGGCGGCGGCACCCGTGCCCTCCTTGTTCACGCCCAGCAGCGCGTTTCGGATGACGGCGATGTCTTCGGGCCTGGCGGAAATCGTGTGCGATGGCTGTGCCGCGATTCCACGCTCCTCACCGGTCTTGAGGTTGATGACGCTCTTCACCAGGTGCGGCACGAACGCGACACCGTTGTTCGCGATGGTTGCGATCGCCTGCGCCTGCTGCATCGGCGTGAATGCGTTGTATCCCTGCCCGATGCCTGCCGAGATCGAGTCGCCCAGGTACCACTTGCGATGTTCGTCACGGTAGTTCTTGCCCGCGAATCGCGTGCGCTTCCACTCCCTCGACGGCAGCGTGCCCGTCAATTCGCCCTCGATGTCCACGCCTGTTTCCCGGCCGAAGCCCAGTTGCGACATGAAGCGTGCCGTGTCGTCGATGTCGGTCTCGCCGGCAAGCGTGTAGTAATACGTGTCGCAGGACACGACGATCGACCTGTACATGTCGACCGAACCATGACCGCCGGGTTTATCGTCGCGGAAGCGATACGAACTGCCGGGCAGCTGATAGTAACCGGGGTCGTAGATCGTCTGCTGCGGCGTACGCTTGCCGGACGTCAGGGCGGCCAACGCCAGAAACGGCTTGATCGTCGAGCCGGGCGGATAGGCGCCTCGCAACGGGCGATTGAGCATCGGCTTGTCGGGCGACTCGTTGTACGTCGCCCAGTTGGCGGAATCGATGCCATCGACAAAGAGATTTGGATCGAAACCGGGCCTGGAAACGAAGGCCAGGATGTCGCCGGACGAGGGATCGATGGCGACCAGTGCGCCGCGCCGGTCGCCAAAGGCGGCTTCCGCGACTTCCTGCAGCTTGATGTCGATCGACAGCCGCAGGTTGTTGCCCGACGACGGCGGCGTGCGCGACAGCGTGCGCACCGCGCGTCCGCCGGCATCGACCTCGACCTGCTCCCAGCCCGTAGTGCCGTGCAGTTCGCGCTCGTAGGACAGTTCGACGCCGACCTTGCCCATGTAGTCGGAGCCCTTGTAGTTGGCGGCATCGTCCCATTTCGCGATGCGTTCGACATCGTGGTCGTTGATGCGGCCGATGTAGCCCACGACGTGAGAGGCAATCTCGCCGTACGGATATTGGCGGAAGAGCCGCGCCTTGATTTCCACGCCGGGAAAGCGGTAGCGATTGACGGCGAATCGCGCCACCTCCTCGTCAGAGAGCCGCGTGCGCAGGGGCAAGGTCTCGAAGTTCTTCGCCTCCTCGAGCAGCTTGCGGAACCGCTTGCGGTCGCGCGGCTGCACGTCGACGATTTCCGCCAGCTCGTCGATCGTCGCGTCGAGGTTGGCGATTTTCGCCGGCTTCAATTCCAGCGTGTACGCCGAGTAGCTCTGCGCGAGGACGATGCCGTTGCGGTCAGTGATCAGGCCGCGGTTCGGGACGATGGGCACGATTGCGATGCGGTTCGACTCCGCCAGCGTGCTGAAGTGGTCGTGCTGGAAAACCTGCAGGTATACAAATCTGGCGAAGAGCCCGGCGAATGCAAGCAGGACCAGCACACCCGCAACCGCCAGCCGCCGCCGAAACAGGAAGAGCTCCCGTTCCGGATTGCGCATCTCCGGCGAACCGAAGCTGCGGCCGCCATCGTAGCCATTTCCGCGCGAAGAGAAGAGTCGCCGCCGGGCCATGTCTTGCCCGCGTCAGCGTTCGGACGGCGAGCGCGCCGGCCGCTGCGACCATTGCAGCAGGACCGACACGAGCGGCCACAGCAACGCGCCGACGATCGGCGGCGCCGCGTAGGTCCAGCGCGGGAGTGGCGCGCCGCCGACGACGCGTACGAGCAGCACGAGCAGGGCGCAGACCATCAGCAGCACCGCCACCTGCGGCGCCTGCTGCCACAATGGAAAGCGCAGCACGCGGCGCCGGAAATACTCGGCAGAATACGCAAGCACGGCATAAGCCAGCGCATGCTGCCCGAACAGGGTGGCATCGCCGACGTCCATCAACAGGCCCAGCATCCACGCCACGCCCACGCCGACATAGCGGGGCTCCTGGATGCACCAGTACAGAATGACGAGGGCCAGGAAATCCGGCTTCAGCGCGAGGACGACCCCCGAGGCCGGCGCGATGTTGGCCAGGAATCCCAGCAGGAATGTGAGTGCGATGACCCACGGATTCACGGGCCGCAGGATCTCCTCCGGCGTCGCCGGAGTGAATGCCGCGGGCTTGGCCAGAACCCTCATCCGCCGCGCCTCCCCTTGCCCCGGCCGCCCTTTTTCACGCCATCCGCTTCACTGGGCTCTTCCGGCCGCGGGACCTGCGCCGCTCCCTGCCCCAGCACCAGCAGGAATTGGCTGCGGTCCACACCCGACAACGGCTTGCACGTGATGTGCGCGAACACCTGGCCCGTATCGCGTTCGACCGTTTCCACCTGTGCCACCGCCAGCCCTGCCGGATACGTGCCGTCCATTCCGGATGTGTAGAGCTTGTCACCGACACGAATGTCGGCCGTGGGCGCCATGAAGCGCAATTCCGGTGCACGACCTGTGCCTGCGCCGAAGAACACGCTGCGCACGCCACTGCGCTCGACTCTTACCGGCACTGCGTGGTCCTTGTCCGTGATCAGCGTCACTTCCGCCATATTGGGAAAGACGCGCGTAACCTGGCCCACCACGCCGATCTCGTCAATGACCGCCTCGCCCGGTTTGATTCCGGACGCCGTTCCGCGATTGACGAACAGTTTCTGCGTGAATGGGTCGCGCCCTGTATACAGAACTTCGACGGCGGTGGCGGCTCCGGCAAAGCGGGCCTCGACATCCACCAATGCCTTGAGCCTGGCGTTCTCGTCCTGCAGAGGCGCAAAGCCCTGCGTCGCCGGCGCGCGCGCGAGGAGTTCCTGCTTCAGCGCGGCGTTTTCGTCGCTCAGCGTTTGCTTGGAGGCAAAGTAGCCGCCGATCCACGCCAGCGTTTCACCCGGAATCTGCACCGCGCGGTGCAGTGGATAAAGCACAACCGCTGCGCCTGCTCGAATGCCTTCGAGGTAACGATAGCGGGTGTCGGCGAACAGGAAAATCAGCGACAGGAAGCCGAAAAACGCGAGTCGCGTCAGCGGCGATGGCCCGCGATGAAAAAACGGTGGCGGTTCAACGGATACGTGGCGCATTTACGCGGGCCCACGCCATGGCGGCCACTGGCAAGTCCCTCGCGATACTCGGGATGGCACCGTGGGATTGGCCGTCAGGTCAGTCGGACGTGAAGATCGTGGAGAGCTTGTCCATGTTCTCGAGCGCCTTGCCACATCCGCGAACGACGCAGGTGAGAGGGTCATCGGCAACGATCACCGGCAGTCCCGTTTCCTCCATCAGCAGCCGGTCAACGTCGCGCAGCAACGCGCCACCGCCCGTCAGAACCATGCCCCGCTCGGCGATGTCGGCGCCCAACTCCGGCGGCGTGCGTTCGAGCGCACTCTTCACCGCCGACACGATGCTGTTGAGCGGATCCGTGAGCGCTTCGAGGATTTCATTGGACGACACGGTGAAGCTGCGCGGGATACCCTCGGCGAGGTTGCGCCCCTTGACTTCCATCTCCTTGACCTCGGAACCCGGAAACGCGGAACCAATGGTCTTCTTGATCGTCTCCGCGGTTGTCTCGCCGATCAGCATGCCGTAGTTGCGGCGAATGTAGTTGACGATCGCCTCGTCGAACTTGTCGCCGCCGACCCGCACACTGCCCGCGTACACCATGCCGCCCAGCGAAATGACACCCACCTCCGTCGTGCCTCCGCCGATATCGACGACCATCGAGCCGGTGGCCTCTCCGACCGGAAGATCGGCGCCGATCGCCGCGGCCATCGGCTCCTCGATCAGGTACACCTTCGAAGCCCCGGCGCCCAGCGCAGATTCGCGAATTGCGCGCCGCTCGACCTGCGTCGAACCGCAGGGCACACAGATGATGATGCGCGGTGACGGCGAGAAAAGGCGCGAATCGAGCACCTTCTTGATGAACTGCTTCAACATCTGCTCGGTCACCGTGAAGTCGGCGATGACGCCATCCTTCATGGGACGGATCGCGGTGATGTTGCCAGGCGTGCGACCCAGCATCTGCTTGGCCGCGAGTCCCACTTCCTGGATCACCTTCTTGCCATTGGGGCCGCCTTCCTGGCGGATCGCCACGACCGACGGCTCGTTCAGGACAATGCCCTTGCCACGCACATAGATCAGCGTGTTGGCCGTGCCGAGATCGATCGCTAAGTCGCTGCCGAAATAACCCTTGAAAAAATCGAACATGTACGCAAAGCCTGCGAAACCGGCAGCAAGGCGTTGGTCCCCGCGGATCGGGGAGGCCTTGGACTGCACCAAAGAATGTCGATTATGATAGCATCCCAAGCTTGTCTTCTGCGCTGATTTGGCGAGCTTAGTTGCCAACGACAGTTGCCCTCGGCAGACGCCGCCTGGAAGCCGTGATCCCCGGTCTCCAACCCGGGACACGTAGACCGCCAGAATTGCGTATCGTTCACCGCGTCCCGACCTAGCTTTCGCCGCACCTACCGGCGCACTTCACCATGGCCCTGACCCTCGACGACGTTCACCGCATCGCCCACCTCGCGCGCATCGAGATCGATGAAACCGCCGCACGCGAGGTGCACGGCAAGCTCCAGGCCATCTTTGCCATGATCAACACGCTGCAGGCCGTCGACACGACCGGGATCAAGCCGATGTCGCATGCGCAGGATGTGATGCTGCCGCTGCGCGAGGACGTCGTCACGGCAGGCGACCAGCGCGCGCTCTTTCAAAGCGTGGCGCCGGCCGTCCAGGATGGCCTATATCTCGTACCGAGGGTAGTCGAATGAGCGCCGTGGCGAAGCCGAGGCCCGAAGGGCGCGTCGGCGCTCGTTCGACGGGGACGACGCGCAGATGCATCGTCTCAACGCAATCATGCAAAGGGGCCAACGAATGAGCACCATGG
>Ga0302321_100004188_pt1 | contig 12447 bp, 7 predicted proteins | sample Fen_T0_1_FD_202505 | JGI IMG/M metagenome (GOLD analysis project Ga0302321, IMG submission 202505) | Peat permafrost microbial communities from Stordalen Mire near Abisko, Sweden - Fen_T0_1 | ecosystem: Environmental > Terrestrial > Soil > Wetlands > Permafrost | place: Sweden: Abisko...
AAGAGTGAAAGGCCCAGAAAAACCGCTAGGGCGAAATCGACCGGTGTTTCATTTTCGCGCCCGCGAAACCGGCTGCCAAAAATATAGCCGAAGACCGTCACGTAGAGCGCGAGCATCAGCAGTGGGTTGAGCACCAACCAAACGACACCGAGATAACTGCCCCGGTGGCGCACCTCTACGGCGCGCACGGTGAACTGCCACCAGAGTTCGCGTTTGCGGGCGAAGCCGCTGAGGAGGGGCGAAAATTTTGAAATCACGTCGGTAAGGGATGTGTTTCGATGACGGAAGCCGGGCGGACACAAATCAAAACTGCAGCAGGCTGCGTGGTTGCACGAAGTTGGGAGGAACAAAGCCTTTACAGGCCGTGTAAGCATATCTTGGATTCAAAACTCATTTTGAAGTACTCGTGTTCATCCTTTGTTCTTGGCGCTGCGCTCTTGTTGTGGGGCGGAGTCACCGCGGCGCGTGGGGAAGAGACGCGAAACCCCGATCAGGTCTTGCTCGATGCGCTGCCCGAAAAAGTGGTGCCGCAGCTACAGGAAATTTTGGTGAAGGCCATGCGCAATGCGCCGAAGGTGATCGATTCCGGTCTGAATCTGGAAATGGCGGGAACGCGTGTGAAAATGGCCCGCGCACCGATGCTGCCGAATGCCTCTGGATCTTTTAACACGGGCGCGATCTATGAGCGCTATCAGTATCCAATATCAAATTCGTCGAGCACCCACCTGATTCAGGCTCTGACCTACAACGCAGGTGTTAGTCAGCCGCTATACCACTGGGGGGCGCTTAAAAAAGGTTATCAGTCGGCCCAGCTCCAGCGCGCAATTGCTGAACGCAATATCACCGAGGCATGCCGGTTGTTGGCGATTGATATCCGGCGTGCCTATTTCAATTTGATTATTGCGGCAAACGCGCGGGACGCAGAGCAGACTACGTTGGCTAATTTGGAGAAGGAGCGAGACTTTCAGAAACAACAGCAGGCGGATGGTTTTGTCACCGCTAGCATCGTCAGTTCTGCTGAAACTAGTATCACGAATTTCAAGCTCCAGATGCGGCGCTCGGAGAATAGTTATCAAGCCCAATGGACGGCTTTCCGGCAGCTGACGGGTATTGAAACGCTTCAGGCCTCCGACCCACTCCCGAAAGAAGTCCCCGCCATCCCGGTAAAACTTGGTGATATATTGAAGGATTTGAGCGATCAGTTTGGCGACTACCGTCCCGTGAGCTTGTCGAACGCAGATGACAGTGTTCGCTCGGAACAATTGAATTACGAAATAGTAAGGACCCGTCTGAGACCTCAATTGAATGCGAGCCTCTCTGCTTCGCAAGATAACCGCAGCCCGGATAATAATTCGCTTGGGCAAAAACAACTCGTTACAAGTTTCAATGCTTTTGCATCGGTCAATTGGAATATTTTCGACGGCTTTTATACACAGGCCTTGAAGCAGAGTTCGCTAATCAGTTTGCGTCAGTTGAGAAATTCACGCGATCAGACCGAGCATGACTATCGGGAGAACCTCAAGAGTTACGTGGCCAATCTTCGTTTCAATTGGGAATCGCTGCAGACATCCGAGGTAAATCTGGCAGGCTATCGGAGTTCGGTTGATATTTTTCAAAAGGACTACGAAGTCGGTCTTGCGCCGAAGAAGGCGTGGGATGATGCAAAAATTGTTGCTGACAATGGACTGCAGGCGGCGATCAGCGCGCGTGCCGATTATTACATGCAGATCGTGAATTATCTCTCGTTGCGGGGGAAGGACCCGGTGGTCAACCCTGTGACCTTAAAACAACCACTCAATGCGGCTAAAAACTAAAATTATTCTCCTCGCTTCAGCAGCGGCGGTTGCCGCGCTTGGCTGGCTGGGGTACCGACAAATTTTGCCGGAGGCGTCAGTGACAAGAGTGGTGCGCGGAACGGCCGTGCAGGCAGTGCCGGCCAATGTCACGGTGGCGGAGGAATTCCGCATGGAGTTGAGGAGCGAGCAGGGTGGTCGTATCGCAAAATCCAATGTGAAACTCGGGCAGGAAGTGAAGGCCGGAGAACTGGTTTTCGAAATCGATTCACAGGATGTGCTGATCGAGATCGCGCAGATCGAAACTGACTACAAAGCGACCAAGGCCCGTATCGCCGTGGGTTCGCCTATTCGCTTCGATATTTCGACGTCCGAGGAGAATCTGAAGAACTCCACCCGGCAATTTGAGACCGGTCGTCTGTCGCAGGTGGAATTCGACCGAGCCAAGCGTAATCTGGAAATTCTCAAGGACCGAAAGGCGAACGAGGATATTGATAACCAAAAGGCGCTCGAAAATTTCGAGAATACTCTGAAGTTGAAGCGTCGCTCTTTGGAAAAGATGAAAGTCACCGCCCCAGAAGATGGTACGGTGATCGACATACACGCGCGGACGGGTGATCTGGTCGGCGGCGGCCAGGCCCTCGCGACCGTGATTTCCCGCAGCCGATTGGTTGTTGCTCAGGTCAGTGAGGAAAACTTTGCGGGCGTGCGACCGGGCTTGCCGGTTGCAGTGCAATTTCTCGGCTACTACGGGAAGCGTTTCACCGGCAAAGTTGAACGCATCTTGCCCAATGCGGATGAAAAGACGAAGAGGTACACCGCGTTTCTTGGGCTCGATATTCCCGTGGAGCAGCTGGCGCCCGGCCTGACGGGCGAGGCGAGCATTACGGTGGATCAGCGCGAGAATGCGCTGCTGGTGGCGCGTCGCAGTCTCGTGGGTGTGGATAACAGCAAGCTGTATGTGGTTCGCTCTGGCCGCGTTCATTTTACTCCGGTCGGAGTGGGCTTTGCCGGACAAAATTTTGCCGAGATAACCTCGGGAGCGAAAGAAGGGGATGAGTATATTCTGGATATGTTGTCGATCTTCAAGGATGGCCAACGCGTGCGCGCAGTCGAAGCCTCGCAGGACTAAATGCAGACGACGCTGCGCATAGCTCTGCGATTTTTGTTGGCGAAGCGCCGGGCCATGATGATGAGCCTGACCGGCATCGCCTTTGGCGTGGGTTTCATCATCCTCACGCAGGCGATCACCGCTGGTTTTCAGGCCTTTTTTATCCAGACCATCCTTGGCGCAGATGGTGCAATTCGGGTGGCGGACAAGAACCAGCTGACAGAGGTTTCGATCGAAGCGGAGCCGGTAAAAGACGGAAAGAAAGGTCCATCGGTCTCGGTTAAAGTTGAAAGCGACCGCAAATATATCGAAGGCGTGGTCGAGCCGCGTTTACAAATCGAGGCGATCCGCCGCATCCCGGAAGTGGTGGGCATATCCGAGGTGGTGCGCGGCAACATCACGATCCAGTCCGCGACGCGAGAGGAGTCGGCGCAGGTGTTCGGGATCAATGTCGATAATCATTTAGCCGTCTCGGATCTGGGGAAACAGATCGTGTTTGGTTCTGTTTCGGATCTCCGTGCCTCGTCCTCGGCCGTGATGCTGGGAACAGAGTTGGCTAATCGACTAAAAATCCGACTCGGCGATTCCGTGCTAATAGCCTACGGCGGCCAATCCATTCGCTACCGCGTGGCGGCACTCTACGAAACCGGAGTGCGCGATATCGATCGTATCCGCATTTACATGCAGCTGGAGGAATCACGGATACTTTTGAAGCGCCCCTTCGGAGCGACCTTTCTTCAGGTGAGTTTGCACGACCCTCAACGGGCACCCGAGGTGGCCAAGGTGATCGAATCTATCACCGAGCATCGGGCTGCGAGCTGGCAGGAGCGGGAGAAGGTGTGGCTGGCGGTTTTTGCGTTTTTCCGTATCCTTGCCGCCATTACAGTTTCAACGATTATCGTGGTGTCTGGCCTGGGGATGTTCAACACGCTCGCGATGATTGTCATGGAGAAGACCAAGGAGATCGCGATTTTGCGGTCGATGGGGTTTACCCGGCGCGACATCGCGATGACCTTCATGTTGCAAGGCGCACTGGTGCTGATGGCTGGTTTGTTCCTGGGCTTTGTCTTGGGCGCGCTTTGCACATTGGTGACGGAAAATGTGCCGATCACGATTCGGGGCATATTTACGACCGATCATGTCGTGGTCGCATGGGAGTTTTCGCATTACGTTTTGGCGGGAATCATGGCGGCGGTCGTCGTCGCGGTTGCCAGCTGGTTTCCGGCTCGTCGCGCCGCCCGCATGGAGCCTGCTGAGATCATTCGGGGGGCTTCGCAATGAATACCGATCAGAAGAATCTGCCGAATGGTTCGTCTGACGGAGTGGCTATACGTTGCCAGAAGCTCTCGCGTTTCCTCGGCGAAGGCGAAGGGCGGGTGCATGTGCTGCGCGAGGTGACATTTGAGGCCACGCGCGGAACGGTGACGGCGATTGTCGGACCATCGGGTTGTGGCAAGAGCACGTTGCTCTATCTGCTTGGTTTGCTCGACCGCCCGGAAGGCGGAGAAATCTGGATCGGCGGACGAAATCTCGCTCAGGCCGATGACGAGTTGCGCACGGCGGTCCGCAACGAGCACATTGGCTTTGTTTTCCAATTCCATTTTCTCCTGCCGGAGTTTTCGGCGCTGGAAAACGTCATGCTGCCCATGCAGAAACTCGGGCGTCTCTCGCGATCTGCGATGCAGGAACGCGCAAACAAACTCCTTGGCTCGGTCGGGCTGGGTGAGAAAGCCCACCGGCTAGCGACCCAACTTTCAGGCGGCGAGCAACAGCGTGTGGCGATCGCGCGGGCGCTGGCGAACCAGCCGTCGATCATCCTTGCCGACGAACCGACCGGAAACCTCGACGTAAAAAACTCCGCCGTCGTATTCGATTTGCTCACGCGCCTGGCCAAGGAAAATGGCCAGGCCATCGTGCTGGTTACCCATAACCCGGAGATAGCTAACAAATGTGACTCAGTCCGCCCGATGCGTGACGGGGTGTTTGTGGGCAAAGAAGGCTCATGATCTGGTTGGTCGAACTCAGGCAAGTGGTTCGGCTGATGCCAGCGTTGCAGAAAAACCAACGGCTCGGGCTGGCTGCGGCAGAGGCCTGATTCATTGCCAAAACCGTAAATTTGCTGCCGGACGAACGAGCCGATGTTGATCCGTCCAAGCAGTCGCGGTGGCGCCTTTCAAACTGGGGATATCGATAATCCGTGGTTGTGTCGAATGTGTGCGCCTCATGTATAAGAGGCTTACGTTGTGCTGACACTGCGCTCATACTTTCCCATGCTTTGTAGGCGTCTCCCGGCGTTTGCATATCTTGCAACGGTGGCCGTGTTTCTCTGGTTGATTTCCGGCTTTTATCTCCCTGGCCAGGGCTTTACTGCCATGCTGCTGATCGGAGAGAAAAACGCTGAGCACGCCCTTCCGCAGCTATTGGAGCAAAAACCCTACATCGAGAAAGATTCTGAGGGCTACGATGGGCAGTTTTATGTCCAGATCGCGATGCAGCCCGATCTGCACGACCCGGCGCTGAACAACGCGATCGACTCACTTCCTTATCGCGCCCGGCGCATATTTTTAGGCTGGTTCGCGTGGTTGTTGGGCGGTGGTGATGCTGGCCGAACGATGCATGTATTCTCGATGCTCAATGTCGTTTGCTGGCTGGGTTTGGCTTGGCTTTTGTTGCGTTGGTTTCCGGCTGATAGTTGGGGCAATTTTATACGCTGGTTTGGCGTCATGTTTTCGATTGGCCTTTGTTTTAGTGTACGCGGTTCGCTTTTGGACGGGCCAAGCTTGCTCGTGATTGCGATCAGCCTCGCGCTATGGGAATCAGGGTGGCTCTGGACTGCAGCTCTTGCCTTGGCTGTGGCCGGTCTGATTCGGGAAACCAATATTTTGGCAGTGGTCGCATTCATCCCGATTGAGCGAAGGTCGCGAGCGGAGTTTGGCCGCGCGGCGATGTTGGGCGCATTGGCCGTTTTGCCCTGCGTGCTTTGGTTTTTATACCTAAGTAGCATCTTTGGTTTTCAATCAGCAGGAGGAAGCGGGAATTTTGCTTTTCCGCTCTCAGGCTTCTTTCTGAAATGGCAGACCGCTTTGGCTGATCTTGCGCGAGGGGTCCCGGATGCGAGGACACTGCTTTTTTTGGTTTCACTTACCACGCAGGCTGTATTTTTCCTGCTCTTAAGGCGTGGCTCCAATCCGTGGTGGCGTTTGGGCGTCGCCTTTTTGGTCCTTATGGTTGTACTCGGAGATGCGGTCTGGGAAGGAAATCCCGGTGCGGCATCCCGTACCTTGCTGCCGATGGGATTGGCTTTTAACGTGCTGGTTCCCCGCGGTCGGCGCTGGCTGCCAATCTTGCTGCTGGGCAACGCCACGGTTCTTTGCACTTTCCAATCTTTTCAGTATCCGGGTGGAGAGAGTTTTGCTGTTACAGGTCCCGCTGCGCTTCATCAGGGCGCTGGTGCACACAGGGACTGGACGGTGAGGTTTTCAAAAGACTGGTTCCCTCCGAAGCGCTCGGTGTGGGAGTATTGGCGCTGGGGCCGTGAACGGGCGGAAATCACAATTTCGAATCCGCTGGCGCAGCCGGTTCTGGCCAATGTTCATTTTGATCTGAGAAGTCGTGAGGCACGCACAGTGACGATCCGTTGTGACGGCGAAATCCTCTGGAACGGTACAGCCACGCAAAAATTGCAGGCAGTGCAACTTGACCGGATTTCGCTGCGTTCTGGAGCCGTACAATGGGAGTTTAGCTGCGATCAACCTGCGACAACTTCCAGTGTAAACAACCGGCGGGCAGACGCGTTCTGCCTTCGTAATTTGAAGATCGAGTTGCTCCGTGTGGAGCCAACAGGCACGCTTCTGTCTAACCAAAAAATCCCGGCGCCTTAGCGTTAGCGATCGCGGCCGCATCGCTGGCCCTTGGCCAAATACAGTGCTGGTTTTGTAAGAAATAAATGGCGCGACTTCATCCCGAGCTTTTATGTTCAGTCACTGCTGCGATGGCTGTGCCGTTGACGCAGCCCTTCTCGAACCAATAGTTATAACCTTCTTTTGCGTTTATCTTTTTTCACCGCTCGTCACCGCTGGCTGTCCCCGATTGGGGTTCCGCTCTTTCTCGCGCTTTTTACTGCGCTGATTTGGTGTACGCAGAACGACCGGCTGTCCTTTGATAATTGGCGATATCCGGTTTCGTACTCGGGCGACGCGATGGAAAATCTGGTGAGGATTAAGGCCGTGGCGGACGGTGAGCTTCTCCCTTTTATGCCCCAAAAGGTTAGCCGTTTGGGCGCTCCTTTCAGCGCGGATTGGAGCGAATACCCGGTTTCGGATAAGTTGCTGTTCTTTGTCTATGGCAATCTGGCGCGGTTTACCGGAGTGAATGTGGCGAGCAATTTGGCTGTGATGTTTTCGGTCATTACGGCGGCGTTGTCGTTCTACGGTTGCGCTCGTTTCATGCGGGCGAGGAGTGAGTGGTGTTTCGGCGCAGCGCTGCTGTTTGCGTTCACGTATTATTCGTTTTTTCGCGGACTGCCCCATCTTTGGCTGGCGTACACTTACACGGTTCCATTGGCTCTATTGACCTGTTGGCTAGTGGGCTCGTCGAGGCGTCTTCGCTGGCCGTCCATGGGCGCTGCCTTTTGCCTTGGCACGTCTGCCATCGTTGGGGTTAGCAATCCCTACAATCTCTATTTTTTCCTTTTCCTGCTCGGGCTGGCGACCGGAGCTCAGTGGTTGTGGCATGGTCGCAAAGGGAATTTCTGGATGGGCGTTGCGTGCGGGCTAGCCGCAGTCGGCGCGTATGCTTTGCTGCAAAGCGATGGTTGGCTCTATGCGAGCAATGAAGGGGCGACGTCCTTGATCTCGCGCAACTACGCCGGTACCGAGTTGTACTCCCTTAAGTTCGTCGAGCTATTTGTGCCGCCGATAAATCACCACCTTTCGGTTTTGGCCTCGCTCGGTTACCGTTATCTCCGATGGGCCAGCTTTAAGGGCGAGGTGTTTGCGCCATATATCGGCTTGGTCGGAACCGTTGGCCTTGGGTGGATTTTTATCGAGCTGACCCGACGCTTTGCCCGCGGCACAAGTCACCGCGTGCCTGCTTACGGTGTGCAAATCGGCTGGATACTGATCTTTGCCGCTCCAGGCGGCATTAACAGCCTTCTGGCCCTGGCGTTTGGTTTAAATGTTTTTAGGGCGACGAACCGGTTTAGTATATTTATTCCAGCGATCATTTTGATGTTTCTTGCGGTGCGCTTATCCCGCGTGTCGAGAACTTGGCCGCGGTGGACGGGTGTTGGCCTGATGCTGTGCGGCGTCGGGCTTGGGCTTTACGATCAAATCCCCAGGAGCCAGGCGCCCGAGGTTTGGGCGGCTATTAGAAACGAGGTCGAGGCCGATGCTGCGCTTGGAAGGAAGATCGAAAAAAACCTTCCATCCGGGGCCATGATTTTTCAGCTGCCCGTGGTGGATTTTCCGGAATGGCGCCCGCCGAATGGGCTGCCCGAATATGAACATTTCCGGCTCTATCTCGCGACCCATTCTATTCGCCTTTCCTACGCATCGTTAAAGCAGCGTGCGGCTTTCCAATGGCAGCATGAATACGAGAAACTTGATCCTTCGGCTATGGCTGCTGCGTTGGAGGAGGCAGGTTTTGCCGCGATCTGCATCGATCGCCGCGGCTATGCGGATAGGGCGGAAGAACTGCTCGCGGCGTTTTGCACCGTGGGCAAACCCGTTCTGGAGGACTCTGCAAACGGCGATTTTGTCGTTATCAGACTAGATCCGGCGAAAACTCCGCGCTGGCCGATAGCAAAAGAACTGACCGTGGGGCGTGGCTGGAATCCGCCGGACGGAGAAAACGCCGAAACGTGGACATACGGCCCGGCCACGTGGTCATATTATAATCCTTATCCCTATCCCGTGGTTGCGTCCCTCGGTTTCGACGTAAAAGCGCTCCAGCCCTGCGAGTTCACGCTCGCTGTGAATGGAGTCGAAAAACTTCGCCATCAGACCGGCGAAAATGCCTTTCAGGCGAAGATCGAACAACTGCCCCTGAACCCCGGTGTTAACCGGTTCGACCTCGCCACGTCTGCGGGTGCAGTACGTGTGACGGAAGAGCGCTGGGGCCTGCGCGGCTTCGCGATCAAGAACCTTGCTTTCAAGGTCAACGTCGTCAGTCCGGTTAATCGAAGCGTGCCGTAAAGCGACCTGAGCCGCCTCAGCGAGGAAACGAACGCCTCACGATCGGGCAGCACCACACGGTGGCGTGCCCTGCGTATAACACGGATAACCCAGCCGACGGAGGTAGTCTACAGGCACTTTTTCGCGTTGTTGGTTTTGCGGACGAAGGATGCTTCTTCCTTCCTCCCTGGTCCACGGTGGCGCTTGCGGCGGGTTGCCGGTTTCGAAAGCTGAGAACGGTATTGAGGCAGGAGGAGTCTCGTGGTGTGGGTATCTCCTTCGACACGCAATGGGCTGTATTGCCGGTTGGCGGCCGGGTACCGGCGTTTGCTCCGCTTTTTTGACACGGAGCGAACATCTCGCTAGCTTTCCGGCGAAGTGCGTCCGGCGAAACTATCTATATGAGAAGCAACGGTACCCCGGAGCATGCGCAAGCATTCGACCGAACTATTGCCTGCCTGGTTGGCCTAGGTGAACGCTGCGATGCAACTCGGCACTTCAACCCAGCTTCTGACAATACCCCCACGGTGAATGAACCGGCGTCCCGTCTATTCCATGATGCAGGTAATCTATAGAGGCTTCCAATGGCTGAAGGATGCAGTCTGCAAAAACGCGCAAGCATCGCTGAGTCATTTTAGTGGCCATCACGATGCCATTCATTCCAAACGGGCCTATGGTTTGGATCTAATTCGTGGCATCGCCATTTTAGTCGTCGTATATGTGCATGGGCTGGATTTCTTCCCCAAGAGATCGGGTTACTTGTATCTTTTTACACTGGATGGCGTAGCCATTTTTTTTGTCCTGAGCGGTTTCCTAATTGGATCAATCCTCATCGGGACGGTCGAACAATCTGCGTTTGAGTTTAAAGATATACTCGTGTTCTGGAAGCGGCGCTGGTTTCGCACACTCCCTAACTACTATCTCGTTTTAATCGTACTTACGATACACGAAGTTAGTTATCACGGCATTAAATTTATCGCTGGGGCGCTGGGAAAATACTATCTATTTTCCCAGAATATCAGCGGACCCAGCAGCATCCCGTTTTTTGCGGAGTCATGGAGTTTGGCCGTCGAAGAATGGTTTTATCTCACTATACCAATTTGCATACTGATGGGGCTGAAGCTCGGGTTGAAAAAAAAGACAGTGTTACTCTCGGTGATTGGAGTGTTCATCTTGGCGCCGATGGTTTTCAGGACGCTTTACTGGTATCATAGTTCAGGGCTGGATGCCGCTTCATTTGACAATGATATACGTAAAGTGACAGTTACGAGACTCGATGCTATTGGCTTTGGCGTATTGGGAGCATTTATAAAACGGTATTTACCGAAGTATTGGAATCAGCATCATATAAAATATGGGATCGTCGGTCTCGGCTTGTTGGTCTTCAAGCAATGGTGGATGTTTCACGCGAGCCGTTATGGGGCCTTCGAGATTATTTGTCTTTTTCCCGTCGAATCAGCCGGCGTGCTTTTGCTGATCGCCGCTTTGGAGAATATTCGAACGACGGATCGAGTGACTTACCGGTTTATAACATGGACCAGTCTTATATCTTATTCGATCTACCTCCTGCACTATTCGACCATTCAGCAGCAAATTGTTGAAGCATTCAGCAAACGCACTCAGTGGTGCCATGGTTGGGCTGCCTTTGTGATGTATATCGGTTTGATCTATGCGATGGCCTCCCTGCTGCACATTTTCTGGGAGAACCCCATGATGAACCTACGCGATCGCGCCAAGAGGGCTCAGGACGGTGTGGTGTAACGGATAGCCCTTCACTGGGCATACGAACGGAAAGTCGACGCTTGGTCTCGATGGCTAGTGTGGCGAGCGCGCCGCGCAGGCGGTGACGGGCGAGTTGATTCACGCCCACGACGCATACGATGGCGGGGCGGCCGAGGTTAGGATAAATCGAAGGTGACGGGCGGGCAAAGCACACGAAGAAATAGGAAGTTGCCGAAGCGCCTTCTCACTGTTTTTGTGCCGACAATGACGCATCAATGGTCTCAGAGTGTTCCGATATTCTCATCAGTCATTACGTAAGTCATTCACGCGGTGGTAGCTCAGCTGGATAGAGCAGCGGTTTTCTAAACCGCCGGTCGGGTGTTCGAGTCACCTCCACCGCGCCATTTTTTCTAAGGCGGAGAGGAAAAGAAAACCTTTGAACACGAAGGAAGCAAAGGTGGCGGAGAAGACACGATGGTCTGGCCTTCATTTACTTCGCGTTCTTGGTGTTCAAATCTGGTTCGGTGATTTTTTGCGGTGGAACAGGCGACGGAGCGGCGGATGAGGGACCATCCGCCCTGCCAATGGGCCTAACTGCTGGGATCGGCGGTCTTATTTTTGCTCCACTACGACGACGTCGTCGGTGTGGATGGCGCAGAAAACGGTGTCGCCCTTGTGCCAGGCGCGTTCGTGGGCACTTTCGTTGGCCACCATCGCCATAATCGAGAGGTTGGTGGAGACGCGGATGCGCAACTCGTCCATCGCGCCGCGGAAAACTTCGTCTTCGATCACGCCTTTGAAGGCATTTTCCTTCATGGGCTTGTTTCGGGTGATGTAGATTTTTTCGGGGCGCACGGAGAGCAGTGCCTGGCGCGAGCCTTCGTTGATCGCGGAGGAACGCACGTTGAGCTCCAGGCCTTCGGCGAGCCGCACCTGGGCGGATACGCCGTTTTTGTGCACGACTTCGGAGGGCAGGAGGTTGGCCTCGCCGATGAAGTCGGCAGTGAAGGCGCTCGCGGGTGAGTGGTAAATGTCAGTGGCGTCGCCGAGCTGGTCGATGCGACCGCGGTTGATGACGGCGATGCGGTCCGACATGATGAGCGCTTCCTCCTGATCGTGGGTGACGAAGACGAAGGTGATGCCGAGCTGGCGCTGGAGATGTTTTACTTCGAGCTGCATCGCGTGGCGCAGCTTGGCGTCGAGTGCGGAAAACGGTTCGTCGAGCAGCAGCACTTTTGGCCGGCAAACGAGGGCGCGGGCGAAGGCGACGCGCTGGCGCTGGCCTCCGGAGAGCTCGTGCGGGCGGCGCAGGCCGAGGCCTTGGAGCGAGACGAGCTCGAGCGCTTCGTTGACGCGTTGCTCGCGTTCGGCGCGCGGCACATGGCGCATTTTTAGGCCAAAGGCGATGTTGTCGGCGACGGTGAGGTGCGGGAAAATCGCGTAGCTTTGGAAAACCTGGTTCACGTCGCGGCGATAGGGCGGGACGCCGGAGACGTCCTTGTCTTCGAGGAGAATCTGGCCGGCGCTCGGCACTTCGAAGCCGGCGAGTAGGCGAAGGATCGTGGTTTTGCCACAGCCGGAAGGCCCGAGCAGCGTGAGAAATTCGCCTTTGCGGATTTGCAGATCGACGGCGTCGACCGCCGTCATG
>Ga0302321_100004189_pt1 | contig 12447 bp, 10 predicted proteins | sample Fen_T0_1_FD_202505 | JGI IMG/M metagenome (GOLD analysis project Ga0302321, IMG submission 202505) | Peat permafrost microbial communities from Stordalen Mire near Abisko, Sweden - Fen_T0_1 | ecosystem: Environmental > Terrestrial > Soil > Wetlands > Permafrost | place: Sweden: Abisko...
CACGCGGTTAATGGGCGCTGCCAGCGTCAACATCCAAGATCACGCGGACAAACTCCACGCGTGAATCCATGTGCGGGTTGTGCCGCGCCTCGGTAATGACTTCGATGCGGGCCAACGGGAAAAAAAATTCGACGTTGGTCCGGTCAGTCACCGGATCGACGTATCGCGATTTCCCCCCGACAACGAATAACGTCGGTCCCGCGAACCTCTCGCCAGCAGCCAGCGAGTTTTTTGCCATTTCGGGCAGGGTGGCCGTGAGCACCGGCAGGTTGACGATCCAATGCCAGGTATTCGTCTCGGCATCGCGCTCGAGATTTGTCGCGAGGAATTTCCGCATGCCGAGGCTCGGCACACGTGCCTCGAAACGCAGCTCAGCGTCACCGCGCGACTGCAACGTGCGCAGATCGAGTTCGTTCAAAGCAGCAAAGTCGTTCTGGTGGCCCGTCAGGTCATAGTCCTTCGGTGCCACGTCGACGACCACCAACCGTTCAACCCGCTCCGGATGGCGGCATGCGACCAACATGGCCACTTTACCACCTAGGCTATGGCCCATCAATGCGGCGCGGTTGATACCCTGCTTGTCCATCCAATCGATCACGTCGGCCTCCATCGCCGAAAAAGTCATCTCGTCCGCGTGCGGTGAACGTCCGTGGTTGCGCAGGTCCAACGCAAAAACGTGAAAACGCGCCGCGAGATCAGCGCCGGTTGACTGCCAGTTCCGCGAGGAACCGAGCAGACCGTGCAGGACAATCAGCGGTGGGTTTCCAGCTCCACCTAAGTCTCGATGATAAAGAAGCACGCCCCCTGTCTCGTGCATAGACGCTCAAGCGCCAAGCTAAACTCTCGTGGAGCGGATCACTTTTTACTTTGCGCCTTGGCCGCTTTGCGTGAGCGTTTCCCGTCTAATGAGCACCGAGCCGAAACTCACTCCCATGATGCAACAATATCATGAGGTGAAACGCAGCCTGTCGCCAGGCACGCTTCTGCTCTTTCGACTCGGCGATTTCTACGAGATGTTTTTTGAAGATGCCGAGATCGCGTCCCGCCTACTCGGACTCACGCTCACAAAACGCCAGGATTACCCGATGGCCGGTCTGCCCCATCATGCAGCCGATAATTACGTCAACAAACTACTCGCCGCCGGGAAGAAAGTCGCCATCTGCGACCAGCAGGAACCAGCAAAAGCCGGTAAATTGGTTCGGCGCCAACTCACACGTATCCTGAGTCCGGGTACAACGATTGCTGCCAACCAGCTCGATGCCGCGCGCAACCACTACCTCTGCGCCCTCGCCTGCGACAAAGCCGGACTCCACGCCGCCTGGCTCGATCTCACGACGGGCGAGTTCAAAATCGCCAGCGATCCACGCCCAGAAAATCTGCTGCCCGTGCTCACATCACTCAATCCCGCTGAAATCATCGCGGTCGAAGGTGCGGTTGAGTCGTGGAAGCAAGCGCCACACGACCAGACAGCGTTGCATGCGTTGCACCAGTTTTGCTCCAACCGACTGGTAACGGAACTGCCCGCCTACCATTTCGAAACCGACGGCGGCGCGCGCTCGGTCATGGCAGCGCTCGGGGTTTTAAACCTGCAAGGCTTCGGCCTCACCCATTCTCACGCCGGTCTCGGTCCGGCCGGCGCCCTGGTGCACTACGCGACTGAAAATCTCTGCGCGAAACCGGAAAACCTGCGCGGTCTGCAGGAATATCGCAGCGCCACTACCCTTCTGCTCGATCCGGCGACACTACGGAACCTGGAGATTTTCGAGTCCACCCGCGGCTCCCGCGAAGGCGCCTTGATTAATGCGATTAACCGCACCATGACTGCCGCCGGTGCACGTCTGCTCGAACGCTGGCTCGCCGCACCGACTCTCAACCTTGCAGAAATCACGAGACGCCAGACCATCGTCGGCGATTTCATAAACCATTCGCCAGCGCTCACCACGCTGCGCGAGCAGTTGCAGCAGGTCCGCGACATACCGCGCATCCTCGGCCGACTGCAAAACCGCCTGCGAAACCCGCGCGAACTCGGCGGCGTACGTGACACGCTCGCACAACTTCCAGCAATCATCGCACAGCTCGGGAACATCGGCGGCGAAGCCATCGGCGCACTGGCTGCGCGCGTAACCGATCTGCCAACGCTGCGCGAATTGCTCGGCCGCGCACTGGCCGACGAATTGCCCAACGATCTACAAGAGGGCAACTACATCCGCGCCGGTTACGATACCGAGCTCGACCGACTGCGTTCGCTCACCACGGACAACAAAACCTGGCTTTCCTCGCTCGAACGACAGGAACAAGAACGAACCGGCATCAAGAGCCTAAAGGTCCGCTTCACGAATAATTTTGGCTACTATATCGAGGTGACCAAGGCTAACCTGCACCTCGTGCCAGCCGACTACATCCGTCGTCAGACGACCGTCGGCGGCGAACGCTACGTCACCGAGGATCTCAAGAAAAAGGAGAAGGAGATTTTCCACGCCGAAGAGAACGCTCTCGCCCGCGAACTCGAACTTTTCGGTCAACTCGTAACCGCGGTACTCGACGAATCGATCGCGCTCGCGCAAACCGCCGACGCGGTCGCTGAGATTGACGTACTTGGCGGCTGGGCGTTGCTCGCTCGCGACTGGGATTATTGCCGTCCGTCGCTCGATGAAAACGACGACCTGGAAATCATAGAAGGACGCCATCCGGTCGTAGAGCAGATGTTGAAAACCGCCGCATCGGTCACCACCGGCGGCCAGGCGTTTGTACCTAACGACACGGTACTCGCCATCGACGACGTGCAAATCGCACTCATCACCGGCCCGAACATGGCAGGTAAATCAACTTACATCCGACAGGTGGCACTCATCACTTTGATGGCCCAAATCGGCTGCTGGACCCCGGCAAAAACCTTTCGAGTGGGTTTGGTTGATCGGATTTTCTCTCGCGTCGGAGCGAGCGACGATCTCGCACGTGGCAATTCCACGTTCATGGTCGAGATGAATGAAACCGCCAACATTCTCAACAACGCCACCGAGCGCAGCCTCATCATCCTCGATGAAATCGGCCGTGGCACCTCAACCTACGACGGGCTGAGCATCGCGTGGGCCGTAATCGAACATCTGCACCGCGGCGAAACTCGCGGCCCGCGCACGCTTTTCGCCACGCATTACCAAGAGCTCACGCAACTAGAAAAACACCTCCTGCGGTTGCGGAATTTCTCCGTCGCCGTGAAAGAGTGGAACGACGATATCGTCTTCGTTCGCCGGGTCGTTTCCGGTGCCGCTGACCGCAGCTACGGCATTCAGGTCGCGCGCCTCGCAGGGCTTCCGCTTAGTGTGATCGATCGCGCCAAAACAATTTTGGCGAAACTCGAATCCGATGACACGTCGGTCGAGTTATCTGCGCCAAAGGTGCAGCCGAAAAAGAAAATTTCTGTTAAGCCAGTCGACGACTCACAGTTGAGCTTGTTGTAAGCGCAACACGGAGGGCACCGTTTTACTTTCGCCGATGCTATTTGATGGCGAATCGAACTTATCCCAAAAGCAAATCCAGCCCTATCAGGCTTGCACCAACTGTAGCGTTGGCTTTCCTTTCTTTGATACACAGTGCTCCTCTGCGCGGTGTTTGTGTCCGAGCCTCAAACCAAGTCCTTTATGGCCGATCTACGCGTGCTGGTGGTGGATGACGAAGACTTGATCCTGAATGTGATGAAGTCGTTTTTCCTTCGGCGTCGCGATTTCTGTGACGTAGCTGCGAACGGGATCGAAGCTCTTCGGTTCGTGCAAAACCAATCCTACGACCTGATCCTCTCCGATATTTCAATGCCGGGTATGGATGGCCTCGAACTCGTTCGCCAAGTGAAAAAGCTGCGGCCCCAAACGGTCTGCATCCTGATGTCCGGACTCGGTTCGCGGGGTGACGTCATTTCGGCTCTGAAGATTGGTGTGTTCGATTTCATCGACAAACCGATGCCCGATCTCGCGGCGTTGACTATGGCTGTCGATCGTGCGGTCGAGAGCGGACGTTTGGTGCGCGAACGCGATGCGCTCCTAGAAAACTTACGCGAACAGAATTCGAAACTCGAATACAGCCTGTTACGCCTGCACGAGGCGTTCGGTCAATTGCGCCAACAGGAAGAAGCGTTGGAATCTGACCTGCAAAAGGCGCAACGCGTGCAGCGGAAATTCCTCCCGACCGGATTTCCGCGCGTGCCGGGCTTTGACTTCTTCGGTTACTATGCACCTTGCGAACAGTTGGGCGGCGATTTTTTCGGCACGCTCTCTCTCTCGGATGGCCGTGTCGCAATCTATCTTGTCGACGTGGCTGGCCACGGCGTGAGCGCCGCGATGATCACCGTGACGTTCCGCGAGCTCATGCGCGCCCGCCGCCGCTCCACGCCAGACGACCGGCTTTTTGGTGAGCCGGCCGAGGTGTTGCACTACATGAACGATGCCCTTCTCGAGGAAGACTTTGAACCACCGATTTACGTCTCGATGATGTATTGTGTGATCGATCCGCGCACCAATGAAGTCAGCGTGGCCTGCGCCGGTCACCCCGCGCCGATCTTGGTGTCAGGCCTAAATCAGGTACACGCCGTCGCCGCGGGAGGCACGGTGCTTGGCACACAGGCCGTCGCCAACTACACCACAACCAAACTTTCGCTTAGTCCTGGCGATGCGCTGCTTTTTTATTCCGATGGCTTGTCTGAAGTCCGCAGCAGCCAGGGAACTGAATTCTCCGCGGCCCGACTCCAGGAGATCATGGGCACGCAACATGCCCAGCCCGCCGCAACGGTCGCCGATAAGGTAGAACAACTACTCACCAGCCACCTCGAAGGTGCAACACCGACCGACGACATTACGTTTCTCGTCGTCACTCATGGCGACCCTATCCTGCCTCAGGAACCTTCGACCACCGGGAATATTTCTACGGACTCGGTGAAGATCGTTATGCCAGAGAAACTCCCAGATGTGCGCACCGATCTGCGTGGACAGATCCACGCCGGCTTCCGGGAAAAGACCTGCATTGTCCAACTAAGCGGAATCATGACCTGGCAGCTGGCCCCCGCCCTTCGTGAAATGCTGCAGCAAGCCAGCGAACGGGCAACGCCACCCTACCACATCGACGTCTCGGCGTGCGAAGCGATGGATTCCACCATGCTCGGACTGCTGTTACAGCATGCGGGCGAACTCATCCTGCATCAGGCCGGCAAACGCGTGGTAGCCCAACTGCACGAGATGGGGGTTTTGCACCTGTTCACCCTAAGTCAGGCCGCTTGCCCGCAACCGCAGGTTGCGATGGCCATCACGCCAAACGACACGCAACAAGCCTGTTCGGACCTGATCATCTCCGCCCACGAAGCACTCATGGAGGCATCGGCCAGCAACCGCGAGCGATTCAAGGACGTGGTGGACGAGTTACGTCACGAGAAAGCGGATACGTGAGGCCATGTCTCGCAGGCTAGCCTCTGGGCATGCCAAAACGATATGGCACGGGAGGCACTTGATCGTACGCCATCTAGTGGTTTTCGTTCGCTGAGCAACTGACGCTCTATTACTACCCTGCCCGCGCCTATGCCCAAACAAACCGCCAGCCCTAGCCCCACGTCACCTGAATTCCTGAAGGTTTTTCGTGAGCAGGCAGATGCTGAGGCCTGCATGCCCTTCGACCGCTTCATGGAGCTGGCGCTCTACCATCCGACTGTCGGTTACTACCGCAGCGGACGACATCGTGTCGGCTATGGAAACGGCACGGATTTTTTCACGGCAAGCACCAGCGGTCCCCTTTTCGGCGAACTCGTTTGTGCGGCCTGTCGCACGCTCTTGGGGAATGAAAACCTCGCCAGTTATACTTTCGTCGAAATTGGTGCCGAACCAGGCGGCGGCGTGTTAACTGGTGTGAATCACTGTTTCGGAGCGGCCCGAACGATTCGCGTCGGCGACCCGATCGAACTGGCCGGTAAATGCGTTGTTTTTTCGAACGAGCTTTTCGACGCCCAACCCTTCCGACGTTTTGTCTTCCGCGAGAACGTCTGGTGCGAATGCGGCGTGCAGTTGCGCGACGGCGAGCTTTATGAAATCGCCATGGCGGACCGATCTCCGCCCTCAATCCTCCCCGGTACCGCACCCAACGGCTATCGACTCGACCTGCCTTTAGCCTCGGTCTCACTCACCGAGAAAATTACGTCTCAGCCGTGGACTGGGCTATTTGTGGCCTTTGACTACGGTAAAACGTGGCGCGAGTTGATCGAAGCCGCGCCCGCTGGGACAGCCCGCGCCTATCATCGGCACACCCAATCCAACGACCTGCTCGCCCGCCCCGGCGAACAAGATCTCACCTGCCACGTGTGTTGGGATTGGCTGGTTAATACACTACATCGAAATCGTTTCGCAGAGCCAAAAGTGGAATCGCAGGAAGCCTTTCTCATCCGCCACGCGGGCGAGTTCATGGCGGCCACGACTGCGGCTGAGGCTGCACGCTTCAGCCAACGGAAACTCGGGCTGCTCCAGCTGCTTCACCACCTCGGGCAAAAGTTTCAAGTCTTGTGGGCGTTGCGTGGTTATCGACCTTCTGCAACCATTATACATCCAGCGGTGCCGGCTACGGTTTGATTCATTTTGCTTCCCAAAATTTCGGTGCAGACTGGCGTCAGATTTGGCGCGTGATAAAAAGACCGCGCCGTGGAAGGGGACTGAGGCCGCGCAACTGACGACGGTGAAAACCGTGAGTAATTTCCGGCCAGCCAAAACGACTCCCGATGGGTGCTTCGGACGGAGTAAGTTGGAATGCCGCGGACGCGCGGTGTCGTAGCAGAAGAAAGCGGATCAGCTGATACGGGAGAACTAGCTATCAAGGTGGCGATCGTCGCAATTTTCGTTGTTCGGCCATGGGATCGTCTTCGCACCGATGCACTTGATTTCGAAAATTCCCCTTGCCTCGCCCTCTTCCCACCCTTTACTCACGACCCTTTAACCAACTCGAAATCATGGCCAGAATTTGTGCAATCACCGGTAAACGCCCCGTCAAGGGCAACATTATCCACCGTAAGGGTCAGTCTAAGAAGAGCGGCGGCATCGGCACGCACGTGACTAGCATCACGAAGCGCAAGTTCCGGCCGAACCTTCAGCGCATCCGCGTCAAACTGCCCAATGGTGGTACCAAGCGCCTACTCGTCTCGGTCAAGGCGATCAAGGCAGGCCTTGTTCAAAAGGCCTAAGCTTCAGGACGACTTTCCGTTTTCTTCAACCCGCGGCTTTTCGCCGCGGGTTTTTGTTTTGCCTCACCGGCCGTTGCATCTGGCGGCGTGTCCCCGGGAGTCAAGACCGGAAGCACGAGCGGAAAAGGTGGGCGTGAGTGTGTACCGTAGAGACGGCTTTCACATTCCGGGCAAAACCCATGCGTAAGCTCGACGTTAGCGTGATCCTTAAGAAAATCTTCCAGCCCTTGCCAACGGCCATCGGCTTCTTGGATCTTTTTGCACCCAGCGCAAACTGGGAGCAAACCGCGGAGATTGCGCAGGTTTCCGTGGGCGATTTCCAATTCGCGTCGGGCAAGCGACCGCTCGGTTTCCACTCGGTGCCGGTGAAGCGCCAGATCGATCTGCACGAGCAGCTCGCGTTCGCCAAACGGCTTCAGGATAAATCCGTACGGTTCGCACTCGCGGGCCTTTTTAAGCGTGAGCGGATCGGAGCGCCCAGAGAGAAAAATAACCGGGCGCCCTGTCGTCAGCCGTATCTGCCGCGCTGCCTCGGCGCCATCCATCGAACCACGCAAGCCGATGTCCATGAGCACGAGGTCGGGGATGAGTGCAAAGGTCATTTTCACCGCTTCCTCGCCGCTATCCACGATAGCCGCCACTTCATAGCCTAGACGCCTCAACAGCAAAGACAGGCTCTCGGCGATGAGAGCTTCGTCTTCCACCACTAGCAGCCTTGGGGTTGCGGAGGAAAGCATAGCGTCAGGAAAGCGTTACGAACGCTTTTAAGCGGGTGCCCGAATACCGCCGCAGGGTCAAGCCCACTCCAGCGAAACAATCAATATCGCCACAAAATCGAGGAATTCCCCCCAGTCGACAGCGGCCCCAATTGACTACCGCAATCCAACGGGATTTCGCGGCGCCGATTCACAAAAAAAGCGCGGCGCCTGGAGAGGCGACCGCGCTTTCGGAAGTTCGGACACTTACAGTTTGCGGAAGACGATTGAAGAATTCTGACCGCCGAAGCCGAGATTGTTACTCAACACGGTAGTGAGTTTGGCACTACGCGCGGTGTTCGGCACGTAGTCGAGATCGCACTCGGGATCGGGTTCGGTGAGGTTGATCGTCGGAGCGATGGTTTGGGTCTCGAGCGATTTCACGCAAACAATCGACTCGATGCCACCCGCCGCGCCGAGAAGATGGCCGGTCATGGACTTGGTCGAGCTGACGGCCAGCTTGCGCGCGTGGTCACCGAAAACCTTCTTGATCGCGAGCGTTTCGAATTTGTCGTTGTACGGCGTGGATGTGCCATGGGCGTTAATGTAATCGATCGCCTCCGGCGCAACTCCGGCCGACCTGATCGCACTACGCATCGAGAGGGCGAGACCTTTGCCTTCAGGATCCGGTTGCGTGATGTGGAACGCATCGCAGCTCGCACCATAACCAGCAACTTCACAATAAATTTTAGCACCACGTTTCTGCGCGTGTTCGAGTGACTCGAGCACCAGAATGCCTGCGCCCTCACCCATGATAAAGCCGTCGCGACCAAGATCGAAGGGACGGCTGGCGTGCTTGGGGTCGTCGTTGCGCGTGCTCATGGCCTTCATCGAGCAGAAGCTCGCGTAAGCAAATGGCGTGATTGCCGCTTCAGCACCGCCTGCAACCATCACATCGGCATCACCGCGGCGGATGACGTGCATCGCCTCACCCAACGCGTGGGTGGCGGTCGCACAGGCGGAAACAATGCCAAAGTTGGGACCACGCGCACCGAGTTCGATCGCGACGAGACCGCTGCACATATTGCCAATCAGCGAAGGAATCGTGAAGGGCGACACCTTGCGCGGGCCTTTATCAAAGAGGTTCCGGAGCTGGGTCTCGTAGGTCTGCATGCCGCCGATGCCCGAACCGATGATGACGCCAACGCGGTCACCGTCTTCTTTCGTCATGTCGAGGCCACAATCTCTAACCGCCTGCTTGGCTGCGACGACGCCGAACTGGGTGTAGCGGTCGTTTCGACGTGCCTCCTTGGGATCCATAAAATTCTCCGGCAGCCAGTCGCGCACTTCGGCACCGATCTGGCAGGAGAAATTCGTCGGGTCAAACAGCGTGACGCGATCGATGCCGCACTGGCCGGCGACGAGGTTTTTCCAAAACGTATCGACGTCATGGCCGATCGAGGCGACAGCGCCAAGGCCGGTGACTACGACGCGTTGTGAGGAGGGGATCTTGGAGTCCATGCGTTCTAAAAAATTGGGAGGTTTTCGGGTTTATGCACAGCACACAATCAAAAGAAATAACGCCGGAGCGCTGGCCAAAAATTTTCTTTTCAGTTCGATGGCCTCGCGCGCTGCGCTGTGCCTAAAACAAAAAAGCGTTCTACCGGTCAGTCTCGTGTGTGCGAGGCTCGGTAGAACGCCGAAAGTGATGCGCAGCTTATTTAGCAGCGGCCTTCGAGTTAATGTAGTCGAGCACCTGGCCGACGGTTTGGAGTTTTTCCGCGTCGGACTCCGGGATTTCGCCCTTAATCTCGTCCTTGAATTCTTCTTCGAAAGCCATGATCAGCTCGACTGTGTCGAGAGAATCGGCGCCGAGATCGTCAAGAAACGAAGCCTGGGGGGTAATCTGCTCTTCGTTAACGTTAAGCTGATTAACGATGATTTCTTTGACGCGTTGTTCGATGGTTTTTTGATCGGCCATGTTATGATTGTTTCTGCGGGTTGAAAAGGGTCACATCGCCATGCCGCCGTCAACGGTAAAAACTTGGCCCGTGATATAGTTTGCTTCTTCACTGCATAAAAAGGCGGTCGCAGCAGCGATGTCGGCAGGTTCGCCGAAGCGTTGCATCGGGATCAGCCCAGTAGCGGCTTTCTGAATCTCTTCGCCGAGAACAGCGGTCATATCCGTCTTGATGAACCCCGGCGCGACGGCGTTGGCTGTGACACCCCGGCGGGCGAATTCCTTGGCCACGGATTTGGTGAAGGCGATCATGCCGCCCTTGGCCGCGGCGTAGTTGGCCTGACCGGCATTGCCGACAAGACCGACGACTGAAGCGATGTTCACGATGCGTCCGTAACGAGCGCGGCACATCGGCCAGCCGATGGCTTTCGTCCAATGAAACGCGCCAGTAAGATTGGTTTGAAGCACGGCATTCCAATCGTCTTCGGACATACGGGCGATCAGTCCGTCGCGGGTAATGCCGGCGTTGTTTACGAGAATGTCGATCTTGCCGTACTCAGCGAGCAAAGCCTCGGCGGCCTTTGTGACCGCGGCGCCGTTGGATACGTCGACCGGTACAGCCTTGGCTTTACCGCCGGCGGCGGTGATGGCCGCAGCGACCGCGCCACAACTTTCCGGAGATTTAGAAACACAGATGACGTTAACGCCGTTCTTGGCCAGCGTCTCGGCGATGGCTTTACCAATGCCGCGACCAGCACCTGTAACGAGGGCAGTGCGATTATTAAATGTCATAGGCCGGTGAGGTTGCGCGAACCCATGAAGCCGGGGCGAGCAGAAAAATCGTCGCTAGTACATTACGAGAAACCTGGCTAACGGCGTCGGATCAATAGACGTCACGCTGGTAGCGTTTGTCCTTTTTCATCTGTTTAACGTACTCGACCGCCAGATCGGGTGTCATGTTTCCCTGAGTCGCGATGACTTCGTGCAATGCCGCGTCTACGTCTTTCGCCATGTGCTTTGCATCACCGCAGACGTAAAAAAACGCACCATCGCGCAGCCAGACCCAGAGCTCAGCCGCACGCTCGCGCATCTTGTCTTGGACGTAAACTTTGGTCTCTTGGTCGCGCGACCACGCAGTGTCGAGACGTGCGAGCCCACCGTTCACCAGGTATGAGTTCCACTCTTGCTCATACAAAAAATCTCCCGCCCGCTGCTGGTCACCGAAAAACAACCAGTTACGACCGGTAGCGCGCGACGCAACCCGATCCTGCACAAACGCCCTAAATGGCGCGATACCCGTGCCTGGCCCAACCATGATCACGTCTCTCGACAAGTCTTCTGGCGGGGCAAAATGTGAATGCGAGACGAACACCGGAACCGGTGCCGCGCCGACTGGCGCGCGATCTGCCATGAAGGTTGTGCACACGCCAAAACGTCGACGCTGGTTCACCTCGTAGCGCACCACCGCGACCGTCAGGTGGATCTCATTCGGGTATTCACGCGGCGACGACGCGATCGAATAGAGTCGCGGCACGAGCTTGCGCAGATGATCGACGAATTCCTGCGGTGAGAGCTTCGCACTAGAAAACTCCGACAAGATATCGACGTACTCCTGCTCCGCCAAATAAACCGCGAGTTGCTCCTTTGCCTCTGGCGCGAGCAATCCGGCGAGTTTCGCTTTCTCGGCGGGATCTACCGCCTTCGCATAGAGTGTATGTAAAATCTTGGACGTCGGTCCGCTCAGCGCCAGTCGCGTGTGCAACGCCTCGCGAAGCGAGAACGGCTCGTGGTGTTTCAGCAGCGCAGGTGAAACGGGCTCATCGCCCACCGCATCGAGGCACTCTAAAATCGCAGCCACATCGCCGGGGTGATTAGTCGGATACACACCGAGCGAGTCGCCCGCTTTATAGTGCAGTCCGCTGCCAGCGAGGCTCACGACGAAGTGTCGCGTTTCCTTCTGTGAACCGGGTTTGCTAAGCAACCGGTTCTCCGTGATGAGCGCGGGAAACGGGTTGTCTTTGTTGAAGGTTGAGGCGTCGGCAGTGATGGATGAGGACATGGTTTTCTCGCGGGCGTCGCGTTCGCCGTGCCGGAAGAACTTGCAGAACATGGCACGGGAGCTTGCTTCGCCGGGAAATTTCACCCCAACTGAATCGCAAATGACCGATTCGCAACTCGTGCGCGTGCAAAAATTCTTGGCCGACTCCGGCCTGTGCTCGCGCCGCGCCGCCGAGACATTGATCGCCGAGGGCGAAGTTTGGGTTAACGGTGAACGCGCCACCCCGGGCCAAAAAATCACGCCCGGAGTCGACAAGGTCACGGCCAGCGGCAAACCCGTGCGCGCCATCGCTCAACCGCGCATCACGCTGGCCATGCATAAGCCGCGCGGTCTCGTCTGCACCAACGACGACCCGTTTAATGCCCAGACGGTTTTCACCGTGCTGCCACGTGATTTCGCCCGCTACCGCTTTTTCTGCGCCGGTCGCCTCGACAAAGACAGCGAGGGACTCGTCATTCTCACGACCGATGGTGATCTCGCCAACCGGCTCATGCACCCAAGCAACGTGGTGGTGAAACGCTACCTCGTTTCT
>Ga0302321_100004190_pt1 | contig 12446 bp, 12 predicted proteins | sample Fen_T0_1_FD_202505 | JGI IMG/M metagenome (GOLD analysis project Ga0302321, IMG submission 202505) | Peat permafrost microbial communities from Stordalen Mire near Abisko, Sweden - Fen_T0_1 | ecosystem: Environmental > Terrestrial > Soil > Wetlands > Permafrost | place: Sweden: Abisko...
CTCACGTGACGAACTTCGCCGTCTATATTTCATCAACACGCTGTTTGCCCACGTCACCGGCCACGATCTTTACCTAGCCCAACAGATCCAATCGGCGATAACATTTAGTCTCACCGAACTCGAACAGCAGACCACCACCAATCCTGAACTTGCCGCCAAATATGACGCGGCGTTTTCGGAAGCCGCTGCGACACTACTCGGAAAATTCTTCAGCGAACTTCCCAGCCACGGTTTCTTTCACTGGGACGCGATAAACTCGCTAGAAGCCGCTACGCCTCTTTTCGCACGCAGCGAAATCATGACTGGACTGAAGCAGCTCGCTCGCTTTCGCGAATCCACCCTACTCGTCACCAATCTTCGCCCCGCCCTGCTGCCGCCTGAGCGCCGCGCTACTGCGCGCCGCGTCCAGAACTACGAAGATACCCTCGCCTTCATTCGCGATCTCACCGCCGCTCGCACCGCACCCAGCGCCAACCTGCAACTATTATTTCTCTGATCTTAAATTTGGAACTCACGAAATAGGATCGAGCCGAGGAAGATATCTATTATAACCAGCGCCTTGGGGTTTGCGAACATAGGCAAACGATGTAATCAGGACTCCTGCGGCACCCCACGCATTCTGCCTTTCGTCCGTCGGAAACATGCTTTACTACTTATTCGATGAACAAAATCAGCTGCGCGATACGCCCGGCTACTGCAGACGACCTCGATGCAATCAACGGCATCTATAACCATTTCGTCCATCATTCAACCTGCACCTACCAGGAAGAACCAGCGTCGTCTGCAGCACGGCAGAAATGGTTTGCTGCACATGATGCAAAACACCCCGTGATCGTCGCAGAAATCAGCGGCGAAGTCGTCGGATGGGGCTCGCTCTCTGCCTTCCATGCTCGCTCAGCTTACCGGTTCACCGTGGAAAATTCTGTCTACGTTCACCACGCTCATCACAAACAAGGCATCGGTTCAGTAATCCTCGGCGAACTTGTCGCCCAAGCCGCAGCCCTGAGTTACCGCGCCATCGTCGCTTGTATCGATGCTGAACAAGAAGGCAGCATCGCTCTCCATGCGAAATTCGGTTTTCAAAACGTCGCTCACCTTAAGCAGGTCGGCTTCAAATTCGGTCGTTGGTTAGATACAGTCTACATGGAACGTTTGTTTTGAACATTCAGCATTTCTGCGCTGTCGATTTATTCGTCAGGTTCAAAACCCGTCCTCTTTTTCATATGCGCTTCTGTCTGCTCTCGCTACTCTGCCTCGCCGCAACCGGTCTTTTTGCGTTTGATCAAACCCAACTCGACGCGGGCAAACAACTTTTTCAAAACCGCCAGTTAGTCGAAGCCAAAGCTGTCTTTGAGAAACTAGCTGTCGCTGAACCCAACAATGCCGAGATAAACTATTGGCTAGGCCTAACCGCTCTTTCGACGAATGACTCTGAAAATGCGGTGAATTATTTCGAGAAAGCCGCGGCCGGCGATCCGAGCCAGGCACGTTATTTTCACGAACTCGGTGATGCTTATGGTCTGTCCGCGCAAAAGGCTTCGCTCTTTTCAAAACTAGGCTTCGCGAAAAAGTGCCTCGCCGCCTACAACAAAGCCGTCGCCCTCGATCCAGAAAACGTCGAGTATCGAAAATCCCGTTACGAGTTCTATCGCGCGGCACCTTCGATGGTCGGCGGCGGCATGGATAAAGCGATGACCGAAATGGCGGAAATTGAAAAACGTGACCCAATTCAAGGCGCCGGTTTGCGTGCCGACTTGAAATTAAAAGAAGGCAAAACCGAAGAAGCGTTCGCCATTCTCACCGCACTCCGCCAAAAATTTCCAGACAGCAAAGTGGCGTGTTATCAGCTTGGCCGCCTCGTCGCGATGACCGGCGATAAATTGGACGAAGGCGAAGCCGCCTTAAGAGATTATCTCTCGTATACGCCTAAGCCGAGCGACCCTCCGCTCTGGGCCGCACATTGGCGGCTCGCGATGATTTTCGAAAAAAAAGGCGTCAACGCCGAAGCCCGGACCCACTACGAAGAAACCCTAAAGCTTAACCCGTCTTTCGAACGCGCCCGCGAGGCGTTGAAACGTCTTCAGCGCTAATGCCGAAACCTCTCTAGAAGAGTTAGGGTTTGCATTCAGACTCTTGCGCTTTTGCGACCTCTGAACACGCTGGTCGGTTCACATGTTTTCCCTCATTGACCGAACCTGGCTTTGGGGCGCAGCCGTCCTCTACTTCGCCGGCTTCGTCCTGGGCACCGTAGCTTTGCTGCGCGAACGGCGGCATTCCCGTGCGTGGATGTACATCCTGATCGCGTCGGGTTTTGCCCTCCAAACCTACGGTTTGGCTCTGCGTGGTCGTGCCGTGCACGGCTGCCCAATCGGCAACCAATTCGAGATTTTCCAATTCACCGCCTGGTCTGCCACGGCGCTCTACCTTGTGATTGGACCGACGTTCCGACTCAGCCTGCTCGGCTACTTTACCGCCTGCCTCTCCGCCACACTTTCCATCGTCTCGCTTCTCGTTCCGGCCTGGGACTCCGTGCGCAGGGCTAATGCGTTTGGCGGTAATGCTTGGATCGAGTTCCACGCCGCCCTCGCCCTTTTCAGCTATGGTGTCTTCGGATTGCTCGCGTTGACGTCAATCATGTACCTGCTGCAGGTCTTCAGCCTGCAACGTCAGCATCTGCGTGGCTTCTTCTCTTTTCTTCCTCCCGTAGTAGACCTCGATCACATCAACCTGCGTCTGCTGGGTGCAGGGGTGACGTTAATGACGGCTTCGCTCGCGGTGGGCTATATGTACTTTTCTCAGGACCGAACCAGCGTGCAACCTGTAAAAATCATCACGACCGTATCCGTGTGGCTCGCCTACGGCATCGTATTATTCCTGCGCTGGAGAGGCATCCTCATCACCAAGCGCCTCGCGTGGGCTTGCATCGTACTCTTCGTTGCCGCGTTGATATCGCTCGGCCCCGTCAATGCTAGCCGCAAGCCATTGCCAGCCCAGCAAACCGCAAGTCAACCATGAGCGATCTGCCTGCCCCTACGCTCTTTATTCTTGGTGCCAGTCACCACCGGACGCCAATTGAACTCCGTGAGAAGCTCGCGCTGACAGCCGATAAGATGAACGCTTTTTGTGAGCAACTCAGCCAGTTGCCCGGCCTCCGCGAACACGCCGTGCTCAACACCTGCAATCGTGTTGAGTTTTACGGTTTCGCCAACCATGCCGAAACACTCGCCAATCTCCAACGTGCCTTTTGCGCCTTCCAAGGCTTTTCCGAAACTGACTTCGGCGCGATCCGCCACCAAGCGCTCAACCGCCAAGCGATCGAACACCTCATCGAAGTTTCTTCCGGCCTCGATTCGCAGATGCTCGGTGAGACCGAAATTCTCGGCCAGGTGAAGGAAGCTTATGCTACGGCTCAGGCGCGCCACAGCGTGGGCCCCGTGCTCAACCGCGTATTCCAAAAAACATTCCAGTACGCGAAATATATTCGCAGTCACACCGCCATCACAGAAGGCCAGATCAGCGTCGCCAATGTCGCTGTTGATCTTGCGACGAAAATTTTCGGCAAACTCGAGGAAGCGCGCATCCTCCTGCTCGGCGCCGGCGAGATCGGTGATAAAACTGCCAAGGCTTTTCAGAGCCGCGGTGCACAAGCACTCACCGTTTCCAGTCGCCGCCTCGAACGAGCCTTGGAGCTCGCCAAAAGTCTGGGCGCCGCCGCCCTCCCCTTCGAACGGTGGGCCACGCGTTTGCAGGATTTCGACATCGTTGTCTGCTCCACCGCCGCGCCACAGGTGATCGCCACGCAGGAGATCATCCGCGCTGCGATGAAGCATCGTCCAGCGCGACCTTTGTTTTTTATCGATCTCGCGTTGCCCCGCGACGTCGATCCGGCCGCCGCCGAGGGCGAGAACGTCTTCCTCTACAATCTCGACGACCTCGCCAAGATCGCTGAAGAAAACCTCGCCGCGCGCACCGCCGAAGTAAAACGCGCCCGCGAGATCCTTACCGAAAAAGCCAACGCGCTGTGGGAACAGCTCTCCTCTGGTCCGCTCGCCAATTTCACCAACCAACAGCCAGGTCCACATTTAGCCAGCACCGAAGATGCCGCGCTCTAGCGGCAGAAATATTGCTCACTCAACTCAAGCTGAGCGAGAGCTGAGTCGCCTTGCAGCTTTGGATCGGTAACGAGCGCTGCCGAACCGACTCGGTCCGCTGTCCAACAATCGATCGCGCAATCAGTGGAGTGCTCACCGCGGCGATGTCGTCGTAAGAAGCGTCGATCAAGATATGCCGTTCGGATCCTAAATTTTCGATAAGTCGAAAATAGAAATTTTCTACTCCTTTGCTCTCGATGCCTAGCTGGAGTAAATCCGCGAGCACATAGGCCAAAGGAAGCAGTTCATAAAACGGTGGCGCGTCAGCCGGGAGCGACGGCTCACGCCGATCGGCGACAATTTCCAGGCGATCATGTGAGCCCATCACGAGAGCACGCCCACAATGCAGACAGCGTCTCCCCTCGAACGACTCTGCGCACCGACTGCAGCGATTTCGATAATACCGCGTACGCTCGAGCGGGAACTTCAGCGTGCTGAATATGGCCGGACGTCTACCATTTCTCAAAGCGGCCATGAGCGAGCTATAACTCAGCTCAATATCCAAAATTGTACATTCGCGGCCAATATTCTGAAGCCGATGTGAATCAGAGCACGAGAACAACGCGTGGCAATCCAGAGATGAAATCCGCCTACACATCGGTGGTGTGGAAGTCAGGCCCGTTTCCACCGCCAATACGTTCGACGTGAGTTCGCCAAAAAGCTGCAACAACGAGGCGTTGCCGCTCACCGTTCCGAGCGACGAATACACGGATTAAAAATGTGCGCTGGGGCAAGATGGCTATCTTCGCCGTGCGCGAGAACAGCCTCCAACAATTGACGAGAGTTCAACGTCAACGTTGGGCGACCGTCATTAAAATCACCAAAGCTCAAAATGCGTTCTCGAAAGCGCCGCGCACTTTCAAGCGAAGCAAAATAAATGAGGTGATGCAGCCCGCCCAATGAAGGCGTACCTGGCGGTGCACAGCAAACCTCAGTACTGACAACATATCTCAGTGACCGCTGTAATTTGCCGGGCAAAGCCTTCGAAATCTTCGCGTCCAAGTCCGGCCGTAGCTTGTACAATCCCGGTTCTGCCACGCACAGACTTCGCTCCAACTCGCCAAGCCATTCAGCCTGTAAACAATCGCCGGTCGCCAACAGGTCGATGCCTTTGCGCTGCGCCCAGGTCGCGACGTTTTCCACCGTCATTTCCTTCGAAACACCTCCGGCATAATGAGAATGCAGATGAAGATCAGCAGCGACCCGCGGCATGTGACAACTACTCGCAAACCATCCAAATTTTCAAGCAGCCGCACTATTATTCAGCCAACCTGGTTATCGCGTTTAAACGAGCTCGCGCAGCAGCCAATCGGAAGCATTGCCTTTCGCTGGCTGATGCAAAACCGCGCGCAGTTTCTCTGCACGTATTGCCGTTTCCTCACGACGAACTGGATCATGCAAACAAGCGCGTAATTCTTTCGCGAGTACATCGGGTGTAGCCGCACCTTGAATATACTCGGGATACATCGGCTCCTTGATGAGGAGATTCGCAATACCGAGGTACGGCACCTTCACGATCATTCGGCCAAGAACATACTCCACGGGATGCGCACGGTACATTACCACACCAGGGATTCCCGCCAAAGCACAACGCATCGACATCGTGCCCGAACTCGTCAGAACCGCTGCGGCAGCAACTGGCTCGCCAGCGGGGCGCAATTCCACGTTCGTTGGTGGATTCGAAGCATGCAAAATCGCTAGAATCTCAGAGCTGGGATACAGCGCCACCGCGTCGCGTTCGCCCAATGAAGCGTGCGCCTTGAGCATGACCGGGAACATCCGTCGAACGGCCGAACCTCGGCTTCCCGGTAAAAGCAACACAGGCCCATCCGGATCATAGCGCACCGGCAACACCACGTGCGCTGCCATGAACGGATGGCCCACAAAATCCACCGGTAACTTTGTATCGGCATAAACCTCGGACTCGAACGGAAAGATCACCGCCAGTCCGTCGAGATATAGTGCCATTTTGAAACGGCGCGCGGCACGCGATGCCCAAATCTGCGGACTGATGTAATAAAGCGTTTTGATTTTACCTCCGGCTTTCACCGACAGCCCTCGGTCAAACATCCTCTTCGCGATGCGCAGGTTCAATCCGGACGAATCAACAAAACATACAGCCTTTGGCTGGTACTCGGCGATCCAGCGTAGGATTTCCCGAAACAGCGCCTTGAAATAAAAAAAGTTCTTCAGTGCATCGACATACCCGATGACCGAGGTCGCCGTCATGTCGCGCAGAAGCTGAGCACCCGCCGCGGCGAGCCTCGGACCACCTAAAGCTGCCACGTTCAACTCTGGCCGCTTCGCCAAGACTCCACTCAACATCCGGGCCGCATGTTGGTCCCCCGAGTGCTCACCCGCGATGATCAGCAATTCGACACGACCTCCGATCGGCGCAGGCAGACGAATTTTTTTGGAGGTGCTCATGGAAGGTAGGGCGCGACCGCTGGGCGCGCCGGGCTGATCACGGGCCAAATATACGGCCAATCTTCAGGGGAATTTACGAGGCCATTGCGTACCGGATTCATGCGCAAATAGTGCAACTTGTCGTCAAACGATTCGCCTGACCGAAGTCGATGATCGAAGAAATTCTGCTGCCAACAGATACCCGCTTTCTTCGCAGTCATCTGCTTAAAATTACTTATGACGCTTTTCATGGTATCGTTTCCTGGAAACGATACCAACAAATGCAGGTGATCAGGCATCAACACCAGCAAATGCACATACCAGTCGCCTCTGCTTTGGCGAAAATCAACCGCCTCGAACACCGACGATGCGACTTCCTGCTTACAAAGCTGGTTTTCATCACGTACAGCACAGCAAATCGTCACAAAAAATACTGAGCCTTCTTTCACCCACGAAGGCACGCCGTGTGGCGGTGCTTTTCTCCGAGGTAGGGCGCGACCGCTGGGCGCGCCGGGTTTGCTATCAGTCAGAGCATGATCGTCCATCCCACTAGCTACGGCTGGGATCTCCTTTGAATCCGGCGCGCCCAGCGGTCGCGCCCTACCCTCAGCATGCTGGGTCATTGTTTCTTAATGGCGCGGATTTGCTCGGTGATCGTAATCGCCACCTCAAGCGCACTCTTGCCAAGCTCAGCGCCAACCTTGGGTTTCTGGGCTTTGGTCACGCTTTCAACAAAACTCGCCAGCTCGATAGCTAGTGGTTCGCCTTTTTCAATTGGGATTTCCTCAACCGGGATCGAGCTCACGTCCCCTGGCTTCGCGAGACCGACTTTAAGCTTCAATCCGTAGGCGATAAGGTCGCTCTTCTTCACCAGATGACCTTTCTGGTTCATAAAATCGAGCGAGAGATAAGCGTTGTCCTGAAAAATCCGGATCTCGCGATTCTTCTTCAAACTCATGCGGCTCGCGCTGAGATTGGCGACGCAGCCATTTTGAAATTGAATGCGGGCATTGGCGATGTCTTCGGTTTTGGAAAGTACGTTCATGCCCACGCTGTCGATCTTTTCGATCGGCGACTTCACGAGCGCTAACACAATGCCGATATCGTGAATCATCAAGTCGAGCACTACACCCACTTCAGTGCCACGCATTTGATAAGGAGCAAGCCGCTCGGTCGTGATATAACCGGGACGGTTGATCTCCTTCTCAAGGAAACTCATCACTGGATTAAAATGCTCAATATGACCGACCTGAACCAAGCGTTGAGCGGCTTGCGCAGCCGCTAATACTTTTTCTGCTTCGTCGAGCGAAGCGCAAAGCGGTTTTTCGATCAGCAAATGACAGCCTTTCGCGAGCAGCGGAAGCGCTACCTCGGCATGTTTGTCAGTCGGGACAACGACGGAAACAGCGTCGCAGATTTCGCCCAACTCTTCGATCGAGGAGAAACGGCGACAGTTATGTTTTTCGCAGATCTCTTTCGCACGCGCATCACTCGTTTCAAAGATGCCTGCAAACTCGACGTTTTTCATCGAAGCGTAAATGCGCGCGTGGTGTTGCCCAAGCGAGCCGACACCGACTACGCCACAGACGATTTTCTCTTTTTTGAACTTAAACATGAGGCAGTTTAGACAGAATGGATAGAATTATTAGAATTCAGAAATGCGGCGATGTTTGGAACATGACGTGTATTCTGTTCATTCTGTCTCACTTCAACTGTCCCTCATGCAGGAAGAGTTGGCGACTGGTTTTTGCAGCGTGCACGGCGTTGTGCGTGACGAGCACGAGTGCAGTCTTCGTTTCGGCGCAGAGGCTGAGCAAGAGCTCGATCACCGCATCGCCGGTTTTTTCGTCGAGGTTACCTGTTGGCTCGTCGGCAAGAATGAGCTGGGGAGAATTCATCAATGCCCGCGCAACAGCGACTCGCTGGCGTTCACCGCCGGAAAGCTGCGACGGCAGGTGATGCGCCCGCTCAGCTAAACCGACTTTGGCGAGCAACTCCTTCGCCCGCATTTTATCAGACGAACCAGTCCGCCCCACCATACGCCGCGCCATAAGTACATTCTGCAACGCATCGAGCTCAGGAATAAGGTAGAATGATTGGAAAACCATGCCGAGAAATGTCGCCCGCACTTTCGTGCCGACGCTCGGCTTTCCCGCCCACAAGATCTCGCCGCTATCCGGTGTATCGAGTGCCGCGAGTAGATTCAGCAAAGTTGATTTACCTGAGCCCGATTCGCCGCGGATACTCACGCTCTCACCCGCCTCGACATCCAAGCCAACATCGCTCAGCACCTCGATTCGACGATCGCCGCTGAGGTAAGTTTTGCGCAACGTACTCGCCTTTAGAACAGGATCACTCACTGCGAAGCGCCTCCACGGGTTTGAGTTTTGCTGCACGCCAAGCAGGCAACAGGCCTGCAATCATCGAAATGATAATAGAGCTCACCACGATCAGCCCGATGTCCGACAAAAGAGTGTGCGAAGGCAACTGGCTGAATTGATAAAACCGCTGCAAAACTTCTTCGCGCTGGGTAATTTTCGTAACAATCGCGACAAAATCATTGCGAAAAGACAGCGCTATAAAACCAATTCCCAGGCCCAGCGCCGTGCCGAGTATGCCAATGATTAGGCCTTGAAAACAAAAGCACGCTGCAACCTGTTTCGAATTGGCGCCGAGCGCAGCCAATAACCCAATCTCACGCGTCTTGCGCACGACCGAAATGAGCAGGGAACTCGCCACTGAAAAACCTGCTACAATCACGATGAAAAGCAGAAGAAAGAAAATCATGTTTTTCTCCAACTGGAGCACCCAAAGAAAATCGCTAAAGCTATCCATCCAGGAATACGCACGAATCCCGTAAGGCAGCGCCGCGTTAAGCCGGGCAGCAACCTCGTCCTCGTTGAGGCCGGGCTTAATGCGAACGTTGATTCCGTGAACGCCAGCGCCGAGTCCATAAAGATCTTGGGCGAGCCGCAGCGTGCAATACAACGTATTGCTGTCGAGTTGCTGGTGTCCGATCTCAATGATACCGACAACGCGCACTTCGCGGGGCAGAAAAGCTTCGTCGTTTTTTATCCGTTCGATAATTAGCGGTGAAGAGACCTCGATCTTGCTCCCAACGCTCGCACCCACTGAACGCGCGAGCTGCGAACTAAGGATTACCGAGTCATCGTCGAGGTCGTCGAGCGAGCCGTCTCGCACATATTTGCTGAGGTCTACAACCTTTTCGACGTTCATCAGATCCAGCCCGCGCATGCTGGGGAACGACGGTTTATTGTGATACTCGATCATCACTGCGCCCATAGCCGTCGGTGTTGCGGCTACAACACCCGGCACCGCCTGCGCTTTCTTCAAAATGTCTGCATAGTCGGAAATGATGCCGCTGGATTTGATCTGAATTTCGCCTTCCGTATCCACAATCATGCGGCGGATCTCGTAACCGAAGCCACCCATGACGCTCGTCACGACAACAAGCAATGCCACACCCAACGAGACACCGACAATCGAGATAAACGTGAAAAACGGAAACCGGCGCCCAGTCGGGAAAAGCTGCTTAAGGGCGAGGTAGAGATACCAGGGCATGGGAGACGAATGTAGAATTAAGAATGTAGAATATCCAAGCCTGTCTCAGCCCATTCGACATTCTTCATTCTCAATTCTCCATTAGCAGCTCAGGCTCCGGGCCGCAGTTGCGGGAAGAGGATCACGTCGCGAATACTTTCAGCACCCGTCAATAGAATGCAGAGGCGGTCAATGCCTACGCCCATGCCACCAGCGGGCGGCATACCGTGCTCGAGCGCCTTGAGGAAATCCTCGTCGATGTTCTGCTTTTCCTCGCCAGCCTGCGCTTCGAACATCTGGCGCTGCACAAAGGGATCGTTTTGCTCCGAATAGGCCGGGGCAACTTCCATACCGCCGATGGTCAGTTCGAAAACATCGATCGTGGTCGGGTCGTCGACGGTGATTTTGGCCAGCGGGCAAAGCTCTTTCGGCAGGTGTGTGACGAACGTCGGCTGGATCAGCGTCGGCTCAATCTTTTTTGAGAAAATTTCGTTGGTGATCTCGAATTCTTCCCAGGCAGGATTAATACTGAGACCAAGCTTTTCAGCGCCGGCAATTTTCTCCGCCTTGTTCCGTTCGAACCAACCCGCATCGCCAGTCACTTCACGGATAAGGTCCTTGTACTTCACTTCACGCCATTCGCCGGTAAAATTGATCATCTGGCCGCTGGCCGGATGCACGATTTGATTCGTGCCTAGCACTTCCGTACAGATCGAGGTGAGCAGGTCCTTGATAAGCGTCATCATGCCACGGAAATCGCTGTAGGCTTGATAGACTTCCATCATGGTAAACTCAGGATTGTGACGGCGCGAAATGCCTTCGTTGCGGAAGTTGCGACCGATTTCGAAAACGCGGTCAAAACCGCCGACGAGCATGCGCTTCAGATAAAGTTCAAGCGAGATGCGTAGGAAAAAGTCCACGCCAAGTGCGTTGTGGTGGGTGTTAAATGGTTTGGCTGCGGCACCGCCAGCGATGTTCTGCAATACGGGCGTCTCAACCTCGATAAAGCTGCGCTTCTCAAGAAAGCTGCGGATGTGCGAAATAATCCGCGAGCGGAGCTGGAGGCGCTTACGGGACTCCTCGTTAACAATCAAATCGAGGTAACGCTGGCGGTAAACTTGTTCGGGATCGGTCAGGCCGTGCCACTTTTCTGGCAGTGGATAAAGCGCTTTCGACACGAGGGTGAAACTCTCGACGCGCACAGTGATTTCGCCGGTCTTAGTTTTGAAAAGCGAACCTGTAACCCCAATGATATCGCCCAAATCGAGCGATTTCTTGAATACTCCGTAGCGTTCTTCGCCCAAGACGTCCTTGCGGAAATAGAGCTGAATTTGCCCCTGCTGATCCTGAATTTTGACAAACGAGCTGCCGCCCTGAACACGAAACGTCACCAACCGTCCCGCCACCGAAACCGGCACGGTGTAGTCCTGACCGTCCTGATACAAGGCCTTGGCCTGCAGCGAAAAATGCGTCGTGACCACGTTGGCCCGGAATGGATCTTGGCCTGCCGCGCGCAAATCCTGCAGCTTCTTTAGCCGTACAGCGTATTGGTCGTGGGAAATATCGGTCGGAGTGTCGCTCATGGAACCGGCAACGGTGAAGATCCCACGCCTCGGGGGCAAATGGAAACTGGCGAGGCTGGCGTCAGTCAGGCCGACAAGCGAGCGCACCCGTTCAAAAAACTCACCAGCCCGAGCTCTTCAGGACCCATCTCAAAGGCGACGCAGGCAAATATCATAGCCGTGCGCCGCCCTTTCCTCCAAATACCTACGTTCTATTCAGTCTCCAGCTTGGCCCTTGTCATCGGTTTTAGCCGCTTCCAATGCCAATAACCGTTTCTCGAGCAGACGAATCATCGTCTCCTGTTGCGCCAGAACTTCGTTCTGCTGCACCATTTGCCGATGCTGCTTTTGTACTTCGTTCAAAAGCATTGGGGTTAGCTTTTGATACTGGACGGTTTGAATTTGGCCGCTCGCATCGCGAACCACCATGTCCGGATAAACCGCGGCGACTTCCTCGGCGATCAGACCGTAGTCGATGGGCTTAGAACCATCCTTTACCGCCTTTTTGTAGCGATAGGTGACGGGACGTAATTGGAAGAGCGCGTCACTAGCATCAGCCATATCTTTCACATCTTCTTTGAAACGAATCGACGAATTGACCGTACCCAACTGACCGTCGGCGTTGATATACACCGGCACGGGTCCACTGATGGCAACACCGGTCACCCCCGCTACATAAAAAGATTTCTGGGCGTTCACCGTTCCAATGCGGACCACACCGTTATCAGTCTCTGTACCGGCATTACCGATCTCAATATTATTGCTT
>Ga0302321_100004191_pt1 | contig 12444 bp, 12 predicted proteins | sample Fen_T0_1_FD_202505 | JGI IMG/M metagenome (GOLD analysis project Ga0302321, IMG submission 202505) | Peat permafrost microbial communities from Stordalen Mire near Abisko, Sweden - Fen_T0_1 | ecosystem: Environmental > Terrestrial > Soil > Wetlands > Permafrost | place: Sweden: Abisko...
CCGGTGAGTCAACCGACCGTGTAGTCCCGACCTTTGACAGAATCAAACGATGCATCAACGTCTTGCATTGCCCTCATGCCCCAGTAGCGGAAGTCGGGCTAAGCACGACGGCAGTGACGGAATAAGTGGCGAGCGGAGTGATCAGGTAATCGCCATGTCGGAACGGCGCAGGCAAATTGTTGGTTGTCTGTATAGGCTCGGCCGCAGCGGGCATGCCTTTCCATTGCGCGGGCTTATCGCGAAGCAGAAACCATCCGCCAATCACTAGGGTAAGCAGAATGATCCATTTTTTCATGAGGGGTAATGAAAGCCGTCTCGTCCTTGGCGGGCTCAGTCGAACGTGGGGAGGATTTCGAGCACACTTAGTTCGCCAGCTTTCACCTCAAATCGGTCATCGTAGCACTTCACTTTACAATAATCGGAATAGACCGCTTCGACTTCGGTTAGGCCAAAGTCAGCACCAAGGTACTTTCCTCGTAATCGGAATGTAGTTTTTGCAACGAAAGGGGGTAGTGTAGGGTCAACAATGATGTAGTCAGTCGAGCGCTCGTCTTCTTCGATTCTGATGCCTAGCAGAGAAGTCGGCCCCAGGGCCTTGCGGTAATGGCGAATGATACTGCGGCTCGGGGTGTCCACGGTATAAACCTCAAGACGCCCGGCTTCATCCGCAACTCCGGTCATGTGGAATGGCCCACGCTCAAAAGTGTAAGTGGCCTGGTTGGTGAGCTCTGACTGTGCGCAGCTGAATTCGTGGAGGATCGCACTCGTACGGACGTATTCGCTCGGCGGTTTCCTGGCGCTTTGCTTTTTCTGTTCGTTCTTCCAGTTTCTAAGCTTCGCGTGCCGGTAGCTCTGTTGCTTTTTTTCATCCGGGGCGACGCCATTCACGCTCACAAGAGTCCAGAGGCGATTCTCTGGTTGGAAAGGGTCGAACCGTTCCACTTGAACCAAACGCTTAGAGGTTTGCTTTGCAGTTATCGTGGTTGTGGTGACGGTACAGGCCCAGCAGCCCGCGGGACGTTCGAGCGCTGCGAGCGCTTCTTGGAGCGGTTTGACTAGTTCGGTTCTGCGTTTTTTCTCTGCCTTGACGAATTGCTGATCAACTTGCTTCTCGGCTCCATTTTGGGCTTCGGATTTGGATTTTCCGTTCGCAATTTGCTGTTCTACCTCGTGAGCCAGTGCTTCCTGGTAGGTGTCACTTTTCCGGTCGATCTGCCGGTAAGCCGGTGGAGGTGCGGATACACAACCGGCGCATAGGAGTAAGATTGCAGCCGATACGCTCCGAAACAAAGCGGCCATGGGGTGAAGGCGGCTTGAGTTTGATTGTGCTACCTAGATTTTTCCAGCCTTGCGGGCTTCGACCATCTTGTAGAAGTCGATGAAGAGCGGGTCGGCGTCGTTCGGGCCGGGCGCGGCTTCGGGGTGGTATTGCACGGAGAAGACCGGGAGCTTTGTGTGACGCAAACCTTCGACGGTGTTGTCGTTGAGATTAATTTCGGTGACTTTGGCGCCGCGGGCTTCAATCGATTTCGGGTCGGTCGCGAAGCCGTGGTTTTGCGCGGTGATAGAGACTTTGCCGGTCTCGAGATTTTTCACCGGCTGATTGCCGCCGCGGTGGCCGAACTTGAGTTTAAAAGTCGTGCCGCCGAGCGCGTGGGTGATCATTTGGTGTCCGAGGCAGATACCGAACATCGGATACTCGGGCAGGAGCGCTGTCACCGTTTTGTGGATATACGGGAGTGCAGCAGGATCGCCAGGACCGTTTGAGAGGAAGATAGCGTCAGGTTTTAGCGCGCGGGCTTCCTCGGCGGTGGCGGTGGCGGGCAGCACTTGCACGTCGAAGCCGTGACGGATCAGTTTGCGGTAAATCGAAAACTTCGCGCCGTAATCGAAGGCCGCGACTTTGAAGCGCTTCGTCGGACTGCCGGTCGCATTCATCGTTGTGCCGACAGGCATGTAAGGTGTGTTGAAATTTTTCACGTCGTTGGCGCTCCAGATAAACGGCGCGTGACTGGTGACGTCTTTCACGTAATCGGCGCCAGCCATGTTTCGCCAAGTACGGGCGCGCTGGATGGCTTCTTCGTCGCTGATGGGCAGCGTGCTAAGGCAGGCTTTCATCGCTCCGTCGACGCGGAGTTTTTTTGTGAGCGCGCGAGTATCGATTTCGCTGATACCAGGGATGTCGTATTTCTTGAGATAGTCATCAAGCGACATCGTGCTGCGCCAGTTGCTGACGATGGGGGAGAGTTCGCGTACGACGAAGCCCGAGCATTTCGGCACGGCGGCCTCGGCGTCTTCGGCATTGATACCGTAGTTGCCGATCTGCACGGCGGTCATCGTGACGATCTGGCCGAAGTAGGACGGATCGGTGATGATCTCCTGATAACCGGTCATCGACGTATTGAAAACGCATTCGCCCGCGATCGTGGCGTCGGCGCCAAAAGCGCGGCCGCGAAACACGGAACCATCTTCGAGGGCAAGCACACCTGGTCTGAACGTAGACATTAAAGCCCAACGAAAGGCTTTCGCCCCACATGTGCCAAGCGCTTTGTGAAAATTCGTACACTTGTGCAGGGAAAATTCCTGCTGCCGCGAGGCAGGTCCGATGTGCCATACTATAACAAATATCACACCAGCGACTTACAATAGAGCAATAGCTGGAGTTGACAGAAATAGTTAGCCTCCTAACTTCTTTGCATTCTCATGGCATACACCGAAGACCGCGCCACCTGGTTTGAAGGCCAGGGTCATTGGCAGCACATCCCGGCGTCCGACTGGCAGGACTGGACCTGGCAACTGAAGCATCGCATCACCTCGCTCGATCAGTTGGAGCGTTACATGACACTCACGACGGAGGAACGGCGGGGCATCGCTTTTGCCGGACATCGTCTTTCGCTGGCGATCACGCCTTATTTTTTCAACCTCATCGACGTTAACGATCCCAATTGCCCGATCCGCAAACAAGTAATCCCGCGCGAAGGAGAGTCGATCACCTCGGCCGAGGAGATGCTCGATTCGCTGGGCGAAGACGAACATTCGCCGGTGCCGGGCCTTGTGCATCGTTATCCGGACCGCGTGCTCTTTCTTGTGACGGATCGTTGTGCGTCGTACTGCCGGTACTGCACGCGCAGCCGGCTCGTCAGCAACGCGCAGGATTACAATTTCCACCCTGAGTTCGAACAAGGCTTGCGCTACATCGAGTCGCACCCGGAGGTTCGCGACGTGCTGCTTTCGGGCGGCGATCCATTGTTGCTGTCGGACAAAAAACTCGAGCATCTGCTCAGCCGTCTGCGTGCGATCAAGCACGTGGAGTTTATCCGCATCGGCTCGCGCATTCCCGTGTTCCTGCCGCAACGTATCACGCCGGAACTCTGCGAAATCTTTAAAAAATATGGCCCGCTTTGGATGAGCATCCACGTTAACCATCCGAAGGAAGCCACTGCCGAGCTGCGCGATGCATGCGAGCGGCTGTCGTTCGCCGGCGTACCGTTAGGAAACCAGTCTGTGCTCCTAAAGGGCGTAAACGATGATGTCGACGTCATGAAGGCGCTCGTCCACCGCCTGCTGCGCATGCGTGTGCGGCCCTATTACCTCTATCAAATGGATCTCATCACGGGCGGCGCTCACTTCAAAGTCGACGTGCGCAAAGGCATCGAGATTATCCAAGCGCTTCGCGGTCACACGACCGGGTATGCAGTTCCTCAATACGTGATCGATGCGCCCGGTGGTGGTGGCAAAGTGCCAATTAATCCGGAATACGTCGAAAAAATAACCGAACGGGAGGTCGTTTTCCGCAATTACGAAGGTCGCACCTTCCGTTATCCGCTCACGAACACGCCGCTGGCGGGAGTGGAGGAAGGGGCTGCGGCTTACACTGGCTCGGGGCCCGAAATTTACTAGGCGCCGTCGTTTTGGTCGGATTTCGCAAATTTTTATCAGACAAAAGACTAATGTCATTCTTCTGCTGCGATCAGTAGCATTTGATCATCAAGGTTTACCGTTAAATTGAACTTTTGTGAATAATTTCGGGATAATTTTGAGCGAAACGACGCCAGCGCCGTCTATCTCCATGTAGTCAACATCGCTCAATGGGAACGATGTTCGTTTGTAGTTCTTACGGTTTGCTTGGTGTTAGGTCATGTGGGCCGCCTCCTTAAGGGGCGGCCTCCATGTTTTAAAGGGGCCGAATGCTTGCATGATCGAGCGGGGCGCGCGTTGGGACCGACAGCGAAAATCGCAGACGCAAATGTAGCAGTTGCATGGCACTGGCCGGAACGCCTCAATTTTTGCGTGGCACGCAAATCTTCTCGAACCTCTCTTCCAGGATCACTCCGGCGCACAAAGGCATTTTTCATCGCAAATTTAGTTCTGTGGGGTGTTATCGGTGGTTGGTACGTTTTTCAGCCGCCAGCTCGGCAGGCTGAAGTTTCTCGGTTGGTTGGAAACTGCTTCGATTCGCGTAAACAAGTCACGGCCTTCGACGTCGCCTGGGATCTTTGGCAGCTCTACTACAGCAAGGATTATGTGAGCGTGACTGGTGCTGAGAAGGACACGCAGATTTATGGCGGCCTGCCTGTTTTAACACGTACGATTTCAACCCATAGTTTGCGCGTACTGTCGAACAAGGGCTTCATTACCGGCTACAGTGACGAGCTTGGTGATCCGGTTTGGACTGCCTATCAGGTGCGTGATGGGAAATTCGGTGAGCCGCCGCCGCGACCGGACGAATTTACGGTGGACTCGCGGACAGTCGCGCGAATTGAGCCCGAGGATTACGCGCGCAGCGGATACGATCGTGGGCATATGGCGCCAAATTATGTGATCGCGGTGCACTACGGACGTGAGGCGCAGGAGGAGACGTTTCGCATGTCGAACATTTGTCCTCAAAAACACGCGCTTAACGACGGACCTTGGAAACAGTTGGAGCATCGTATCGCAGCCAATTACCCGGCGCGTTTTGGCGAAGTCTGGGTGCTGGTCGGACCGGTTTTGGGTGAGCATCCGTCGCGCCTAAAACGCCACGTGGCGGTGCCCGATGCATTTTATATGATCGTGATCGATGAAAACGAAGGGCGCGTGCGCGCTGAGGCGTTTCTCTTCCCGCAGGATACGCCGGTGGATGCTGATCCTGGGCGTTATCTCACAACAATCGACGAGATAGAGCGGCGCACGGGTTTCGACTTTCTGGGCCAGTTACCCGACGAAGCGGAAAACGATTTGGAATCCCGCGTGGCCAGCCGCGTTTGGTAGGCGTCCCTTGGCTTGCATGGTGGGCCTGGGACCGCTTTACACTGCTCCTTCATGATCTCGCTTCACGAAGGCAAAGGCTCGTCGGTTAAAAAACCGCAGGAGAAAGCGTTTTCGTTGCGGCTCACCGTGGTGGGCTGCACGCCGAAGATTTGGCGGCGTTTGCTGGTACGTGAATCGATGTGGGTGAGCCGGCTGCATGACAGCATTCAAGTGCTTTTCGATTGGTATGATTACCAGGTACACGAGTTTACGCTCGATGACATGCGGTTCGGCAACCCGGTGCACAAGGACGAGGTGACGATTGAAGACGATCGCGATGTCACGCTCGCGGACCTCGACTTGGCCTCGCGTGATCGATTGCACTACGCCTATCATTTTGGCGAAGGCTGGCAGGTGGAGGTACGCGTGGAAAAGAGCACTGTGGTCGAAAAAGGTGCAACGTATCCTATTTGCCTTGCGGGTGAACGTGCCGGACCGCCCGAGGATTGCGGCGGCCTGGAGGCTTTTCACGACATGCTAGCGTGTATTAAGGAACCAGCTACCGACCTCGGTCGCGAATGGTTAGAGTGGCTTGGTCCCGGCTACGATTCGGCGCGTTGCGACGTGGAAAAAATCAACAAAGCGCTTCGGCGTTTGGGGAAATAAAAACGCCCAGCGGGATGGCTGGGCGTTGAATGAAGTCGGGGGGCGTGAACCCTTAGGCGTATTCTTGGTAAACAGGCTCGAACATCTTTGAGCGCACGTCTGCTGCGACGTCTGCCGGGCGAGGACGATCGGTGAGACCTTCCTTCCAGGCGAGTTCAGCGACAGCTACGGCGATCTTGATCGAGACCTCGCGGATGCGGCTGAGCGATGGATAAACGCGGCCGACGGCCACATCCTCCGGACGAACTTCCATCGCGAGTGTCTGTGCTGCGACGAGGAACATGCTATCGGTGACGATTCGTGCTTGGCTAACCATGACACCCATACCTACGGCAGGAAAAATATAGACGTTGTTGCCCTGGCCAGTCTGATATTTTTTGCCTTCAAAATCCACGGCTGGGAACGGACTGCCGCTGGCAAATAGGCAGCGACCGTCGGTCCATTTGTAGGCTTCTTCAGCGGTGCATTCCGACTTCGAGGTCGGATTGGAGAGCGAGAAGATGATCGGTTGTTTTACCTGCGAGGCGAAGGTGCGCACAACTTTTTCGTCAAAGGCGCGGCCTTGGCCAGACACGCCGATGATGGCGGTGGGCTTGAGCGTGGCGACGGCCTCGGCAAAATCTTTGATGAGCGGATGATCGTGCGCGTAAGGCTCCTTGTGCGAGGGCAGTTTATCGCCGCGGCCTTTTACTAGCAGGCCTTTCGAATCGACGAACCAGCAGCGTTTCCGGGCTTCGGCTTCGCTTAGGCCTTCTTGTACGGCGGCGGCGGTGAAGAGATCGGCTATGCCCGTGCCCGCTTCGCCTGCGCCAAGGAAAAGGATCTTTTGTTCCGAGAGCTTGGATTTGGTGATTCGTGTGGCGGAGATGAGGCCAGCGAGCGCGACGGAAGCAGTGCCCTGGATGTCGTCGTTGAAACAGCAAACTTTATCGCGGTAAGTGCGCAGCAGGTGGAAGGCGTTGTGGTTTCCGAAATCTTCGAACTGCAGCAGGCTGCCAGGGAAAACTTCTTGCACGGCTTCTACGAATTCTTGCATGAACTCCTCATACGCGGGACCGCGCACGCGTTTGCGTGGTGTACCAATGTAGAGTGGGTCCTGCAGAAGTTTTTCATTGTCTGTACCGGCATCGATTGTGATGGGCAGGCAGTAGTAAGGGTGCACGCCGGCACAAGCGGAGTAGAGTGCAAGCTTGCCGATCGGGATGCCCATGCCGAGAGCGCCGAGATCGCCGAGGCCAAGGATGCGCTCGCCATCGGTGACGACGATCAGACGCGCGTGTTGTGGCCAGTGGCGGAGGATTTCGCGGATGTTGCCGCGGTCTTCGATGGAGAGAAACAGGCCGCGTGGTTTGCGATAAATGCTGCCGTATTCCAGACAAGCTTGGCCGACTGTCGGTGTGTAAATGATCGGCATAATCTCTTCAAGGTAGTCGGTGAGGACACGGTAGAAGAGGGTTTCGTTACGTTGCTGAAGTGCGTTGAGGAAAATGTACTTTTCGAGCGGATCGCTCTTGCGGCGGAGATTGCCGAGAGCGCGCTTAACCTGCTCCTCCATCGGGAAAATGCGCGGGGGCAAGAGACCGCGCAGGCCCAGTGCGTCGCGCTCAGCTTCCGTGAAGGCAGTGCCTTTGTTGAGCAGCGAATTATTGATCAATACTGCACCGCGGGGCATGTGCGAGCCGCCGAAGGCAGAAAGGGTGGGGACTTGGTTATTGGATGGCATGGTAACGGGCTGAATGGTTCAGCGGGTAAAAGCGTTTAAGCGATAATCAAAACCACCTTGGATGATCGCGCGGGAGAAGTTGATCAGAATCTTTTCGTGACGACGGGTATTAGGAGGAGCAGGAATGCTGATTAATGAAACGACAGGACTTGATAGGTGGAGAGTGCAGGGGAAGCTCGTCACCGCGCTAAAATCCATGAGAAATGCTCATGCACTTGCCGTCAACGCAGCTATTTTTTCGCGCAAATGTGTGGTGCGGAGTTTTGACTCGGCGTTGCGCACGGCCATCGCGTAGGCGGCAGGCTCACCAACGAGAAACACTTTTTTCTTTCCACGCGTGATCGCGGTATAAATCAGGTTTCGCTGGAGCATCATGAAATGTGCTTTGAGCAACGGCACGATCACGACGGGATATTCACTGCCCTGCGATTTGTGAATGCTGATGGCGTAGGCCAGGGCGAGTTCGCCGAGTTCGCCGCGGTCGAAGGTGTGCGGTTCGCCGTCGAAATTGGCTGTGAGGGTGCCGTCTTCGGTATCGACCGCGGTGACTGCGCCGATGTCGCCGTTGAATAAGTTTTTGTCGTAGTTGTTGCGCAGTTGGATGACCTTGTCGCCGGGGCGAAATTCCCCGCTGGGCGCGCGTAGGCCGCTGGCATGGCCGTTAAAAATTGCCTGTAGCTGTTGGTTTAAATTGGCCACCCCGGCGGTTCCTTTGTGCATCGGCGCTAGCACCTGTACGTCATGCACGGGATTGAACCACTTCCAATGCCACGGGATAAATTCGGTGCAGAGGGTCGCGATTTTCGCGAGGCAATCGTCTGCAGAATCTGCGATGATGAACGTGAGATCATTCCACGCTTGCACGCTTGCGAGATCGTTTGCCGCAGGTGGAAGCGAAGGATCGCCTGCGTTGATCGCGTGGGCGGTGGTGACGATCTGGCTTTGTTCTTTTTGGCGGTAGATAACAGTGAGGCGCGTGACTGGCACGCGTTCGGTGGCGATTAGATCTTTGAGGATGTTGCCCGCGCCGACCGAGGGAAGTTGGTCGATATCGCCCACGAGCACTAGGTGTGCGCGCGAGGGCACGGCCTGCAAAAGCGCGGCAGCGAGGCGCGTGTCGAGCATTGAAGCCTCGTCGACGATCAGGAAATCCGTGGAGAGCGGCGTGGATTCGTTGGCCGTGAAGCCGCCTTTGGCAGGGTCGTATTTGAGTAAGCGGTGAATTGTAGAAGCGAAACCGCCGGTGGTTTCCGCGAGCCGTTGTGCGGCGCGGCCGGTGGGGGCGGCGAGATGCACGCGAACTTTTTTTGCCTTCAATACATCAACGAGTGCACGGAGGATCGTCGTTTTGCCGGTGCCTGGACCTCCGGTGAGAATGGAAGTTTTGTGCGCGAGTGCGTTTTTGAGCGCGGCGCGTTGCTGATCGGCAAAGGCAAAACCGGCTTTTTCTTCGGCCCATTGGACAGCGGCATCGATTTTGATCGGAGGCAATCCGCTGACGACGCGGCTAACGCGATGGACGGCGTTGGCGATTTTTTCTTCGGCCCGATCGAGCGCGGGAAGTTGGATCAAACCTGATCCTGGCAGTGGATCGGCAACACCGAGAGGCCAATGACGAACCAATTGGTTCATCTCAACGAGGGCCTTGATACGCGCTTCGAGCAGGTTGGCCGCGGTTTCGAGGAGCGGCGCGGCGTATTCAATCAAGTCGGTTTCGCGGACCGCGGTGTGGCCTTCTTCTTGGAGCGAGTCCATGGCGAAGAGCAGACCGGCGTCGAGACGCGGCGGCGCATCGTTGGCGAAGCCCAAGTTGATCGCGATTTTGTCGGCGGTTTTAAAGCCAATGCCATCGATCTCGCGTGCGACGCGGTAAGGCTCGTGCAGGAGAATTTGTTTCGCCTCGTGTCCATACCTTTGGACCAACTTTACACACTGCGAAGTGGTGACTCCATAGGTTTGGAGAAAAATGTGGATTTCGCGAAGTGCGCGTTGGTCATCCCAAGCTTTTTTGATGGCGGCGGTGCGACCTTTGCCGATGCCGGGTACGGAGCGGAGGCGCGCAGATTCTTCGCTTAGGATCCGAAATGTGTCGGTGCCGAATGCGTCGACGATCTTGTTGGCGTAAACTTTTCCAATACCCGGCACGAGGCCGCTCCCAAGGTATTTGCGAATCCCATACACACTTGACGGCAATTGAGCCTTGAACGACTCAACCTTAAACTGATCACCATGTTGAGCGTGCGTGGTCCACTGGCCGCGCAGTTGAAGCGTTTCGCCGCATTGCGCACCGGGTAGTGCGCCGACGATGGTGGTTTTCTGGCCATTGTCATCGCGACGAAACTCCGCGATCGTGTAGTGGTTCTCCTCGTTGAGAAAAATGATGCGCTCTAGTACACCGGCGAGCGAATCGGGCGGGGATTGAGGAGGTTGAGCCACGTAATGGGGAAATACGGATTTCGCCAAAAAATCAAACGTCCTGCGAACCCCGTACTGACGAGATTGCGTTGGTTCGCAGTTTTCATCAAGACAGGTGGATGGCCGCTCTCCCTACGCAGGAATCAATTCTGCCTATTATTCAGCTTTCAATCACGCCGGTCATCCTGATCTCAGGGTTGGGCGCGCTGTGCATTTCGCTGACCAATCGCATGGGTCGCATTGTCGACCGCACGCGCAATCTCGCCGGGCTTATCGGGAAAGCGACGCCGGACGATCGTCAGTACCTGGAGGAGCAGCTGCTGATTATGTTTCGCCGCGCAAAGATCATGCGTTTCTCGATGACGATGATCACATCGAGCATGTTTATCTCAGGCCTCTTGATCGTGATCATCTTTTTGAGCGCGCTTTTTAGGGTCGAACTCGCCGGACTGATCCTCGGGTTTTTCTCTACGAGCGTGAGTTGTTTACTCGCGGGACTAGCGGCATTTTTGCGTGACCTCTATCTTTCGCTTCACGCTGTAGAGGTTGAAGTCACTCACGCGATCGGGAAGGACAAGGTTGGGAATTGATTGAAATGCGAAACCAGAGGATTGTTCTAATTGGAGAGCGAGATTTTGCGAAAAAGGCGCATCAGGGAATTGAGGCGTCGATATCGCTTTATCGCAGGGAAGTTGATCGGCGACTCGATTTTGACTGGGTGCGAACAGGATCGATTTCGCCGGAATCGGTACGGGAAATTCTTAATGGCACGGCAGGAATTTGGTGTGCGCCGGGTAGTCCATACGAAAGCACTGCGGGCGCTTTGCTCGCCATTCGTCATGCCCGTGTGGAAAAGAAAGTGTTTCTCGGCACCTGTGGAGGATTCCAGCATGCGCTCATGGAGTTTGCACGAAATGTCCTGGGCCACGACGCACAACACCAGGAGCTGAAACCTGACGCGGAAAATCCGCTGATCACTAAACTGAGTTGCTCGCTTATCGGAACGAAAGGGAAAGTGATTGTGAATACACCGAGACTTTTTCGGGATATTTTAGGCGCTGATGAATCGATTGAGGAATTCAACTGCAATTACGGAGTGAGCAGTACCCTCGAAGAGATATTTCGCGGATCTGATCTGACGTTCGTAGCGCATGACGAATTCGCGCAAGTCAGGGCCTTCAGATTGATTAATCACCCATTTTTTGTGGGCACTTTATTTCAACCAGAACGAAAAGCTCTTGCGGGATCACTTCATTCTGTCGTGAGGGCCTTTTTCGATGCGGCCTGTTTAGCTGCTGGATAGAAATTTAGTTGGGCAGTTCGATCTCGAATACCGCTTTGCTCAGCGCGATCAGGTCATCATAGACGCCAGCTGCTCCGGCGGCGCGGAGCTGGTCGGCGTCGTGGGTGCCGGTGGTGACACAATAACAAATAAAACCACCATTGCGTGCTGCTTCGACATCGTAAGGTGAATCGCCGATCAGGCAGGTGGTAGAGGGTTCGGCTTGGAGTGTCTTGAGAACGTGGGCGGCGAATTGCGGATCGGGTTTCAGCCAAGGAGTGTCGAAGGCGCCAAAGACCCCGTCGAGCAGCGAGGTCACGCCGAGGTGTTCGCACACGGAACGGGCCGAGGGGCCGTGCTTGTTGGTGAAAACGCCGCTGTGCACACCACGGGCCTTGAGCGCTTCAAGCAAGCTGCGGGCACCAGGTAGCAAAGCGACGCCATTGAACATATTTTTTGCCCAGGCCTCACGATAGATTTCAAGCGCGCGCGGAAGCAGGTGTTCATTTTCCGGCCCGAGCATGCGTTTGACCGCAACCTCGAAGCCACCGCCGACGGCGCGGTGTACTTGAGCCATCGTGGGCGCGGGCAAACCGAGCTGTTTTAACGTATAGGCATGGCTGGCGTGAATCGCCCCGAAGTGGTCGAGGAGAGTGCCGTCAAGGTCGAAAAGTACGGTACGAAAGCGGGTCACGAAACCAAATTGCCGAACGCAGGACTAAAGGACACTGAAATTTTTAAGGTTTTGATTTTCAAACGCTCCGTTACAAACGACTCCATGCCTGTCCAATCCGATGTCGCTTGTGCTCGAGCGCTTGCCAGCGCTGAGGGCGATGTTTTGCGCGTCGAGATCGGTGGCGTGTGGAAAATAACGGGCAAGCGGCCTTCGTGGTCAGATGTGTTAGCGAAAACGAAACCGACGCGGGTGCGGTTTGAGTTAGCGCAGCTGGATTCGTGGGACAGCTCGTTGCTGTTGTTTCTCTTCGAGGTCGAACAATGGTGCACGGCTACCAAGACGCCACTCGATGCAACGGCGCTTCCGCAGCGATTGCGCGAGCTGCTGGTGCAAATCGTCGCTGCGCAAGGCAAGGAGAAGCCGGTGGACCGGCGTGAGAATCCGATCACGTTG
>Ga0302321_100004192_pt1 | contig 12443 bp, 10 predicted proteins | sample Fen_T0_1_FD_202505 | JGI IMG/M metagenome (GOLD analysis project Ga0302321, IMG submission 202505) | Peat permafrost microbial communities from Stordalen Mire near Abisko, Sweden - Fen_T0_1 | ecosystem: Environmental > Terrestrial > Soil > Wetlands > Permafrost | place: Sweden: Abisko...
GGAGTGGGGTCGGATTTGTGGCGTAGGAGACCAGCCCCTTGGATACCCAGCACCAACGGATGTCGGTTCTCCCGAGAAGGCCTTGGGTGATTCTTCCTGTCTTCAGCCGCTCTCCGTGGTTTGGCCATTCCCGACTTTCGTTGATCCCCGGATCAGCCGCCCCATCCGCCCTGGGCGAAGCGGGCGAGCTTCTCATCACTGCCCCGCAAAGCCAGGGCCCGGGCCACGAAGCGGCCGATGGGGTCGGCTTCGAGGTTGACCGGGTCGCCGGGGCGCATGCCGTTCAGGGCCGTGTGTTTCACGGTCTCGGGAATGAGGGCCACGGTGAACCAGTCGGTGCCGCACGCCACCACCGTGAGCGAGATGCCATCGACCGCGATGGACCCCTTGGGGGCGGTCATGGGGGCCAAGGTCATCGGCATGCTGAAGCGCCAGATGCCCTCGTCGACACCCAGGGGGCCATGAGGGCGCGACACCAATTGTCCGATGCCGTCCACGTGGCCCGACACCAGGTGCCCATCCAAAGGATCGCCCACGCGAAGGGCCGGTTCCAGCTGCAGGGTGGCGCCCAAGGGCAGGCGGCCCAGGGTGGTCTTCTCCAAAGTCTCCTCGCTGAGATCCGCCTCCCAGGCCTGGCCATCCACGGTCACGCTGGTAAGACAGGCCCCGTTCACGGCGATGCTGGCGCCCCGTTCAGCGCGGGCCAGGAGATCCGCCGGGGCCGTGATGCGCAGTCGCGCCCCGCCGGGCCTGGAGGAGCGGGATTCGAGGCTGCCGAGGTGTCTGATCAGGCCGGTAAACATGTGCGTTATGCCCCTCTCTGTGGGGCCCCGCTCCGAAGGCTCCCCCGGAGCCTACTCCGCGACCCACATGGTCGGGACTATCATGACGCAGACGGCGCACCGAGACGGCTCTTGCGGGATCCGTAGAAGAAATAGATCACCAGCCCGATGCCCAACCAACCGAAGAAGCGGTACCAGGTGAGGGGCGGCAGCCCCCGGGCAATCCAGAAACAGCCCAGAATCCCCAGAGGGGCCACGATCCAGGCGAAGGGCATGGTGAACTTCCGGGGGGCCTCGGGGCGTCGCTTGCGCAGGATGAGCACGGCGATGCACACGATCACGAAGGCGAACAAGGTCCCGATGTTGGCCAGCTCCACCACCTCATCGATGTTGAGCAACGCCGCGGGGATCGCCACCAGGAAACCCGTGAGCACCGTGGCATGGGAAGGCGTCTTGAACGTGTCGTGTACCTTGCCGAACCAGGGCGCCAGCAGGCCATCCCGGCTCATGCTCATGAAGATGCGGGGCTGGCCGACCTGGTACACGAGCAACGCGGCCGTGGTGGCGATGACGGCGCCGAAGCTGATGACGGCGGCGATGCCATTCATCTTGTGCTCGGTGAAGATGTAGGACAGAGGATCGGCGATGCCGCCCAGCTTGGTGTAGTGCAACATGCCCGTCACCACCAGGGCCACCGCCGCGTAGATGAAGGTGCAGATCAGCAGCGAGCCGAGGATGCCCCGGGGCAGGTCCCGGCCCGGGTCCTTACATTCCTCCGCCGTGGTGCTCACCGCATCGAAGCCGATGAAGGCGAAGAAGATGATGGCTGCGCCGGCCTGGATGCCGCGCCAGCCGTGGGGCACGAAGGGATGCCAGTTGCCGGTGTCGATGAACTTGATGCCGAGGCCCACCACCGCCAGCAAGATGATCACCTTGATGACCACCATGACGCTGTTGACCCGGGCGCTCTCCTTGATGCCGATGTAGCAAAGCCAGGTGATGAGGGCCGTGATCACCACGGCCAGGAAGTTGATGGTGATGGGCATCCCCGCCACCGTAGGCGCAGCCTTGACGACGTCCCAGTTGGCGAAGACCGCGGCACCGTTGAGCAGGCCGACCTTGGCCTGGGCCAGGGCGTGGAGCTTGGCGGACAGGTCCATGGCGGGGACTCCCTCCACCAGCTTCATGGCCGACCGCGGGTCCATCCCCAGCCAGCCGGGAATGTTCACGTGGAAGACCGTGGAGAAGAAGCTGCGGGCGTAGTCGCCCCAGGAGATGGCCACAGCCACGTTGGAGATGGCGTACTCCAGCAGCAGGTCCCAGCCGATGATCCAGGCCATCAGCTCCCCCAGGGTCGCGTAGGCGTAGGTGTAGGCACTGCCTGATACGGGGATCATGGAGGCCATTTCCGCGTAGGCCAGGGCCGTGAAGCCGCAGATCAGGGCCACGATGAGGATGCTGAGCACCAGGCCCGGGCCGGCCGGGAGTCGCCCGCCGGCCAAGTTGCCCGCGGCAGCCGTCCCGATGCTGGAGAAGATGCCCGCGCCGATGATGGCGCCGATGCCGAACATGGTGAGGTCGAAGGCCCCCAGGTTCTTCTTGAGCTGGTGTTCGGGCTCATCCGCGCTGGCACGCAGCTGTTCCAGGGACTTGGTGCGGAAGAGGCGCTCGAACATGGGGACCTTGGGAGAAGGTCCATGCTAGCAGGGGGTCTGGGAGGTAGGCTGGAGGCCATGAGGCTCTGGAATGATCGCCATCTGCGCCTGTCTCTCACGGGACTGGGTATCCAGTACTTGCTGGCCCTGCTCGCGGTCGGCGTTTTCTCCGTCAACACCGGAAACAACCTGCTCTACCTGGTGTTTTCGCTGATGCTCGGCCTCTTCCTCGTCTCCGGCGTCCTCAGCCGTCGGGCGCTGCAGGGCATCAAGGTGGCTGGACTGGAGGAAGGCAATCTCTTCGCCCGGGTGCGCGGCGGAATCCGCCTGAGGCTCCACGATTCCAGCCGGGGACGCATTCGTGGCCTCGAACTGCACCTGGCCCTGGAGGACGGCCGGGTGGAGCCTGGTTTTTTAGGCGCGGCCAGCCGCACGGGCGAGACCTTGGTGGTGCTGCAGGTCCGCGCAGCGCACCGCGGGTGGACGCAGGTGCGGACCCTCGAGTTCCGGACCCGCTTCCCCTTCGGCCTGCTCGAGAAATCCCGCTTCGTCGACCTGGATCAAGACGTGCTGGTGCTGCCTCATCCCCGCACCCCACCCGCCCAACCCTCGAGCTGGCGCGGCGAAGGTCATCGCACGCTGACCCAGGAGGGCACCAGCAGCCCCGAAGGCGCAAGGCCCTTGAGACTGGGGGACTCCCCGGGGCGGGTCCACTGGAAGCGAACCGCCCAACGGAGCCAGCCCTGGGTGCGCACCTTCGAGGAGGAGCGCCCCATGGGGCTGCACTTGCGCCTGGATCTCACGCTCTGGGGGCCCGGACATCCCTTCGAGCGGGAGCTGGAGCAGCTATCGGGCGCTGTTCTGCAAGCCAGGCTCCAGAAGCGGGATATCAGCCTGGAGGTGCAGGGTCTGGAAGGGATTCGGGAGATCCGCGGGTATGCCCCGTGCTGGCGCGCGCTGGCTCTGGCCCAGGCGGCTGGAACGGGAGACGGCGCGAGGCGGGAAGCTCCGGTAAGCTGAAAGGTCTTGGAGGCGCTGGTGTTCGATGATCCGCAGTCCCCTGCCTGGACCCCCCTTCTGGAGGCGGCCTGGAAGGCCCGCGAGCACGCCCATGCGCCCTATTCCAAGTTCCAGGTGGGTGCGGCCCTGCTGACGGCCAGTGGAGCTGTTTTCGGTGGCTGCAATGTGGAGAATGCCGCCTACCCAGTCTGTCTCTGCGCGGAACGCGGAGCCCTGAGTGCGGCCGTGGCCGCCGGTCTTCAGCCCGGAGGCCTCGTCGCGGCAGTGGTGGTGACCGACGTGGCGGAGCTGACCCCGCCGTGTGGCGCCTGTCGCCAGGCCTTGATCGAGTTCGCCGGAAAACTGCCTGTGCTCCTGGCCAATCGCCAGACCCGCCAGCTTCATCGGTTGGAGAATCTCCTGCCCCACAGCTTCACCGGCAGTCATTTTCGCTAGACCTATCCAAAGACAGGCGGCCCCGCCTACACTTTTCGAACTCCCAGCCGAGCAACCGAGGCAGCTGAATGGCCATTGATCGCGTCAGAGTCAAGAAAGAAGCCGACAAACTCTTGACGGCCGGCAAGGTTGAACGGGCCATCGATGAATTTCAGAAGCTCGTCGATGACAATCCCAAGGACTTCGGCACCCTGAATCAGATCGGCGATCTCTGCGTCCAGATCGGCCGGGTGAAGGAAGGCGTCGAGATCCACAAGCGGCTCGGCAGCGCCTATGAACGCGATGGCTTCCACGCCCGAGCCGCGGCCATCTTCCAGAAGGTGGTCCGCAACGCGCCGGAGGACATCGACGCGGCCCAGCGGCTGGCCGACCTCTACCGCCAGATGAACAAGACCGGCGACGCCGTGAAGGTCCACCTGCAGGTGGCCGAGCACTTCCAGAAGAAGGGGCTCATCAAGCGGGCGCTGGAGGAATTCAACAAGGTCGTCGACCTGGATCCCAAGAACCTGAAGATGAAGGTCAAGCTGGCCGACCTCTACAACAAGGAGGGCATGAAGGACCGCGCCGCCGGCATCTACCTCGAAGTGGCCGAGTCCCTGGCCATGGAGCAGATGCACGTCGAGGCCAGCCAGATTCTCGATCGCGCCAAGTCCATGATCTCCACGCCCCAGGTCTACCTGACGCAGAGTCGGTTGGGCGTGATTCAGGGGGACTACACCACCGCCGCCCAGCACCTGCGCGAGGGCCTCACCACCAACCCCCGCAACACCGAACTGCTCGAGGCCCTGGCCGAGATCGAGCTGCGCAGCGGTCATCCCGACCGGGCCCTGGAGGCCCTGGCGGAAGTCGCTCAGCTGCCGGAGAAATCCCTGCCGCTGTGCGAGAAGGCCTTGCGCAACCTCGTCAACGCGGACCGCGGCGAAGAGGGACTTCGACTGTTCGCTCCCATCGCCCGCGAGCTCGCCCGGCGCGGTTCCGGGGATGTCATTGGCCGCAGCCTCCGAACGGCCCTACAGGGAAACATCAGCATCGAGGCCTGGATCCTGCTCGCTGAAATCGCCCATCAGAGCGGCAACCGCACCGACCAGGTCCAGGCGCTGCAGAGCGCCTACGGCATGGCCTACCAGAATAACGACCAGGCGCTGATCGGCCAGCTCTCCGGCCAGCTGCAGGGCCTGGGCGTCGTACCGGGCGCCGCCGCACCGGCCTCCTCGTTTCCCTCTTCCGGCCTGTCCGCGGGCTTCGAGCTTCTGGCCCCGCAGGAGATCACCCGCCATGGTGGCGAGACCGAAGTGGATCCGGTCCGGCGCCTGCGCATCGATCAGTTCTCGCGGGAAGCCGAAGCCCTCATGCGGGGTGGCAGTCCCGAGCGGGCCATCGAAACCTACAAGAAGGCCCTGGAGCTGGATCCCGCGGACCTCACCATCATCGAGGCCATCGTCGCCGTGCACCGGACCACGGGACGCCTGACCCAGGTGCAGATGCAGTACGTGCAAAGTGCGCAAGCCCTGGTGGACCTGAATAGGAAACGGGAAGCCGCCCACTTGCTGGATCTGGCGGAACAGCTCTTCCCGGGCTCCACGCGCATCCATCGCCGGGCCCTGGGGTTACCTGAGCCTGGCGTGTTGCCGCCCCCCGCCTCCCGGGCCCCGGTCGTGATGCCGCCCGCGGCCCCCATGGCGCCAGCCCCATCCGTGATCGCACCACCCCCAAGCGATGTGGACATGGTGATCGGGCTCGATCTCCCTGGCTTCGAGCTACCTTCACCCGTCAAGGCACCGGTCCCTGCCCCTCCCTCTGCGCCCATCGCCCTGGGCGAAGGCCTGCCCCTCCTGCCAGATCTGGACCCCCTGCCGTCACTGGACCCGTTCGCCCTGCCCAGCCTATCCCAAGATCCCTTCGCGTCGCCCAGCCTGTCCCCGGATCCGTTTGCGCCCTCCGCCTCGTCCCCAAGCCAAGCCTTCGTCCCGCCCCCGGCCCCCGCGGCCCCGCAACCGGAGCCTCCTGCCCTCGAGGCCTCGGACCTCAGCTGGATGGACGCGACCCTCACGGACTTCGAGCTGCCCTCGGAAGTACCCGATAGCCTGTCCGCCCCAACGACCCCACTGCCACCCATGCCCACCCGGCAGATGGAGCAGGAACTCATCGATGCTCTGTCTGTCCTTCCGGACCTGGCGCCCGCTCCGCCCTTCACGGTTCCCGCACCCCCGTCGGAGCCGGAACCCCTGTCCGAAGAGATTGCCAGCCTGCTCGGAGACATTGATTTCCAGCTCGATTACGGCAGCCCCGAGGAAGCCAAGATCGAAATCGAGGCGGCGCTCAAGCAGTACCCCGAGCATGCCGAGCTGAAATCCCGGCTCGAGCTGGCCGAGAAGGCGCTCCAGAAACTGGGGCACGTTCCCAAGGCCAATGCCCTCGATGAAACCGATTTCGCCAATTCTTTCTTCGACCTCACGGATGTGCTGGGCACCGCCCTCATGGACACCGGCGAAGGCGAGGAAATGCACGACGCCACGCACGTCGTGGAGAAGATCCAGAGTGTGGACGAACTGTTCAGCGCCTTCCGCGAGGGCGTGGAGAAGCAGGTCAAGGGCGACGACTACGACACCCACTACAACCTGGGCATCGCCTACAAGGAGATGATGCTCATCGAGCCTGCCATCGAAGAATTCAAGATCGCCATGGGCGACCCAGAGCGCACCTTGGAGTGCTGTTCCATGCTCAGCATCTGTGAGCAGGCTCGCGGCGATCTCGCCCTGGCCGTGGAATGGCTGCGCCAGGGCGTTCTGGCCCCCGGCTTCCCGCCCGAGGACAGCATTGGCCTGCGCTACGACCTGGCGGAAATCTACCTTCAGCAGGGTCACACGAGCATGGCGGCCGAAGAGTTCAAGGTCGTCTACGAGATGGATCCCGACTACCGAGATGTGGCCGCACGACTGGCCTAGCCGGACCTAGCCCACCGTCCGGCTGCCGCTGGCCCCCCACGGCTGCAGAGCCTGCAAAGCGGGCTGGATGGGCTTGCCCGGACGCTGCAGGTGGGTAAGTTCCAGAGCGCCATCGGGCGTGATCAGCCAAGCCCCTTCCTTGCTCCAGACCAACTGGCCGGGATCGCGGTAGCAGACGCGCAGTGCCCCCACACCGCAGACCTTGAGGGCCTGGCCCTCCATCTGCAATTCGGTGCCGGGCCAGGGCCACAAAGCGCGGACCTGTCGGTGCAGGTCCGCAGCGGGGTGGCGCCAATCGAGGCGACCCATGTCCTTCCGGAGCTTTGAGGCATAGGTGGCTCGGTCAGGGTTCTGTTCCACCGGCTTGGCACTGCCGGACAGCAGCAAGGGCAGCTGATCCATCAGCAGCTCGGCCGCGTCCCCCGCCAGAGCCGACAACAGCTTTTCAGCGGTGTCTTCATGGTTGATATCCCGGTGGCTCTGGGACAGCACGGGGCCCTCATCCAGCCCTTCCGTGAGCTGCATGAGGCTGACGCCGGTCTCCTCATCCCCGGCCAGCAGGGCATGGTTCACGGGTGCCGCGCCGCGCCAGCGGGGCAGCAGGGAGAAGTGCAGGTTCCAGACCCCGTTGGGACAGGAGTCCAGCATCCAGCGGGGCAGGATATGGCCATAGGCCACCACCACGGCCAGATCGATCTTCAGGCTCTCCCACAAGGCGCGGGTCTCGGGTGCCTTCCAGCTCAAAGGCTGATGGATGGTGAGCCCCAGGGCCTGGGCCGCCACCTTCACCGGCGGGGCTTCCAGGTGACGGCCCCGGCCTGCGGGACGGTCGGGGTTGCAGAAGACGGCCTCGATTCCCTCCTCGGCCAGCGCCCGCAGCGCCGGAACGGCCGCACGGGGGGTGCCGAGGAAGGCGATCCGGGTCATCCCCGGCCCTGTTTCAGGTATTTCTTCTGAAGGAACTGGCGCTTCACCGGGCCGAAATACTCCACGAAGAGCCTCCCCCGCAGGTGGTCGATCTCATGGCAGAAGGCCCGGGCCATCAGATCCTCCCCCCACAGTTCATGCCAGGTGCCATCCTTCGCCCGGTTGCGGATGGTCACTTTCTGGGGGCGTTCCAGCACCTCGCGGATGCCGGGAATGGACAAGCAGCCCTCTGGCCCCACCTGGGAGCCTTCTTCCTTCGTGATCTCAGGATTGATGAGGACGAGCCGCTGCTCAGGATCTTCGCCGCAGGAGCAGTCGATCACCGCGAGGTTGAGGTTCACACCGACCTGGGGCGCCGCGAGGCCAACCCCCTCCTCGTCGAGGGCGGTGGCGAACATGTCCGCCACGAGCTGTTCCAGCTCGGGGGTCCATTCCCCGACATCATCACTGTTCTTCTTGAGGCGGGGATCCCCCCAGGTCAGTACGGGCAGAACGGCCATTCAACCTCTCCAGCCTTCCAGTGTAATCCAACGAAGGAGCCTGTCATAAGGGGCGTCCCCACGGTAATCTGGGAGGTCCGTCTGGAGCCACGCATGCTTCGTTCTTTCCGTCAGGTATTCAAATCCAACCGCACGCCCATGGCCGCGGTCATGATCGTCGTCCTGCTGGGCCTGGTGGCCTACCTGGCGCCGACGGGGGGGGCGGTCTCTGCAGATACCGTGGTCGCCCGCGTCTACGGCCGGGAGGTCCTGATGCGTGATCTGGCTGAGCACATGCAGGAGCTCTACCAGCGCTACGGCAAGCAGGCCAGCCCCGAGGCCCTCAAGCCCTTCATCCAGTCCCAGGCCCTGCGGGACCTGACCAACCAGAAGCTGATGGAAGAACTGGCAGATCGGCACCATGTGGTGGTGACCGATGAAGAAGTCGGCGCCCGCCTCCGGGCCTTCCTCCGCCAGTACCCCATGCTGCTGGATCCCAAGGGCAACCTGAAGACCACCGCCGAACTGAAGCAGATCTTCCAGGAAACCGGATTCAACCCAACCTTGCAGGAACGCGCCATCCGCTCGGAACTGCTGCGGACCAAGCTGGTCCAGCAGGCGGCCCTCCAGGTGCCCATGGACGAAGCCTGGATCAACCAGGAAAACCGGCTGCGCAATGAAAAGGTCGCCTTCCAGCAGGCCACCCTCGCGGTGGACCCCAGCACGGTCGCCGATCCCGGTGACGTCACCCTCGAGGCCTTCTACAAGGCCGGGGGGGATCGCTTCCTGCAACCACCCCGCCGAACCATCCAGTTCGTGGCTGTGGACCGTGCGGCCCTCGGCAAGGATCTCCAGGTGGACGAGGCGGCTCTGAAGACGGCCTTCGACGCGCGCAAGGGCGACACCACCGAGTTCAAGGCCCGCCACATCCTGTTCAAGGCCGAGGGCGACGCCCAGATGCAGGAGGCCACCACCAAGGCCCAGCTGCTGCGCGAGCGCCTGGTGAAGGGTCTGGACTTCGCCAAGACCGCGGAAGAACTCAGCGAAGATCCCAGCGCCAAGGGCAACGGTGGCGATCTGGGCTGGTTCAATGCCTCCAAGATGGTCAAGCCCTTCTCCGACGCCGCCGCCACCCTGAAGCCCGGTGAGATCAGCCAGCCCGTGCGCACCCAATACGGCATCCACCTCATCAAGCTGGAGGGCCGTCGCGAGCAGAAGTTCGAGGACGTGAAGGCTGAATTGGCCAAGGAAATCTCCGACAGCCGGTTCAATTCCCGCGCCCAGGAGCGTCTTGAGCAGATCCGCAAGCGCGCCAACGGCGGTGATCTTGCGGCCGCCGCCAAGAGCCTCGGCAGCCCGGCCCAGCTCAGCCAGCCCTTCAGCAACGAGCCTTCCGCCCAGGTGGAGGGTCTGCCGGAGCTACCCCAGATCGTCAGCGAAGCCTTCCGCCTGAAAGTGGGAGACGTCTCCAAGCCCATGGCCTTCGCGGATCGCCACCTGCTGTTCCGCGTCCAGGAGGAATTGCCGGAAGCCGTGCCGCCCTTCAAGGAGATCCGCACCAAGGTCCTGGCCGCCTACCGCTTCGAAGAGGCCCGCAAGCTGGCTGTGGCCAAGGCCCAGCAGGCCCTGAAGGCCGGTGGACTCCAGGCCGTGGGCCCCGTCACCGATCAGGCTGCGGCGCCCCTCAGTGGGCTCCGTGACCTCGTGGCCCATTCCGGCATCCGCAAAGCCCTCCTGGAGACGCCCATTGGCCAGACCACCCCGGTGCTTTGGGCCCAGGACGGCAAGCTCTGGGTGGCCCGCATCACATCGCGTGAGCCCGCCGCCGCCCTGACCTTTGAGACCCGGCGCAGCCTCATCCAGGATGTGCAGTCCACCGAAGCGCAGAAGCTGCTTTCCACCGAACTGCAGTCCCTGGATCAGCGAGGCCGTCTCCGGCCCGGCTTCAGCAGCTTCTGGGGCCACTTCGGCGGCATCTACGTCAACACCGGCGCCGTTCAGGTGCCGCTGGAAGACTAGTCGCCCGCCAGCCTGGGCGCCGCTTCCAGCAGCGCCTGCAAATAAGGATGGGCCCCGTTGGACACCAGCTGTCCAACGGGGCCCTGACATACCGGGACTCCGGCCCGCAGTACCAGCAGCTGGTCACAAAGACTTCGCACCGCGGGCAGGTCATGGCTCACCAGGAGCAGGGCCGTGCCTTCCGTCTTCAGGGCCGCCAGCAGGGATAGAAGGTGACCACCCAAGGTTGGATCCAGAGCCGAGAAGGGCTCGTCCAGCACGAGCAGGGCCGGTTCCAGCATGAGGGCCCGGCCGAGGCACAACCGCTGCGCCAGCCCGCCGGACCAGGCCTTCGGTCGTTGATCCAGAGCCGCCTCGGGAAATTTCACCCGCCCCGCCATGCGCGCCGCCGCCTCACGACGCGCCCGCGGGTCACCCCGCTTCCAGATCGCCAAGGGCTCCTGGAGGATCTCCCAACCGGTGAGGTGGGGCGGCAGGCTGGCCAGAGGATCCTGGAACACCGCCTGCACCCAGGGGCGCCGGCCACGTCTCGCCCGTTCGGGCAGTGGAGACCAGGGTGCCCCCTCCAGCGTGATCTGGCCTTCGGTCGGGTCCAGCAAGCCCAGCAATAGGTTCAGGAGCGTGGTCTTCCCCGCCCCGCTTTCACCCACCACGCCCCAGGCTTCGCCCGGAAGAATGGAGAACGAGACCTCTTTCAGGGCCCAGGTCTCCTCACGCCGAAAGCCAAGGCCTGCGGCACAAAGAATGGGTGGTGCTGTCAGCGGATCACCTCAGCGCCCACGTAGGGTCGCAGCACCTCGGGCACCCGGATGCTGCCATCGGGCTGCTGGTAGTTCTCAAGAATGGCCACCCAGGTCCGGCCCACGGCGAGGCCACTGCCGTTCAGGGTGTGGGCGAAGGTGGGCTTGCCCTCCTTGCCCTTGGCGCGGATGTTGGCGCGGCGGGCCTGGAAGTCGCCAAACCAGCTGCAGGAGCTGATCTCACGGTAGGTGTTCTGCGAGGGCAGCCACACTTCGAGATCGTAGGTCTTCTGGCTGCTGAAGCCCATGTCACCCGTGCACAGCAGCACACGGCGGTAGGGCAGCTCCAGGGCTTCCAGGATGGCTTCAGCGTCCGCCGTGAGCCGCTCCAGCTCGGCCTCGGCCTGGTCCGCCGTGGCGAAGGTCACCAGCTCAACCTTGTGGAACTGATGCTGGCGGATGATGCCCTTGGTGTCCCGGCCGTAGCTGCCGGCCTCGCTGCGAAAACAGGGGGTGAAGGCGCAATGGCGCAGAGGCAGCGTTTCGGCGGACAGGATTTCATCGCGGTAGAGGTTGGTGACAGGCACCTCGGCTGTGGGGATGAGGTACAGTGAGCCCTCGCCGTGGGAGGTCTTGAACAGGTCCTGCTCGAATTTGGGCAGCTGACCCGTGCCGTACATGCTCTCGGCGTTCACCAGGTAGGGGGGGATGACCTCGAGGTAGCCCGCCCCGGTCTGCCGATCGAGCATGAAGGCGATGAGGGCCCGCTCCAGCTTGGCGCCCAGGCCCTTCAGCACCGCAAAGCGCGCGCCGCTGATCTTGGCGGCCCGGTCGAGGTCGAGGATGCCCAGGGTCGTGCCCAGCTCGACATGATCCTTGGGCGCGGTGATCGTCGGCGCCTGGCCCCAGCGCTTGACCTCCACGTTGGCGTGCTCGTCGCGACCACTGGGAACGCTGGCGTGGGGCGGGTTGGGGATGCCCGCCAGGAAATCCTTGAAAGCCCCTTCGATCTCGCGCTCGGCGGCTTCCAGTGCCTTCAGCTTGTCGCCCACTTCCCGCTGCTGGGCAATCAGGTGGTCCGCGTTTTCCTTGGCCCGCTTCAGGCGGCCCACTTCGTCGCTCACGCGGTTGCGCTCGGCCTTCAGGGCCTCCGCTTCCTGCAGAACGGTACGGCGCCGCTGATCCAGCTCCAGATACCGGGCCTGGTCCAGCGTATAACCCCGCTCGGACAGGCGGGCCGCCACGGCGTCGAGGTCGTTGCGCAGGAGGTTGGCATCAAGCATCTGGGAGTCCCGGAAACCTTCATTCTAACGGGCTCCAGGTGCACCTGCTGAGCGTCTGGTGGTTGCCTGCGGCAAAAAGATCACGCCTGCGGCCAGGCTCCCTCAGGCGTTGGCTCCCCGGCCCAGGCGGCCCTGAACGCGGCTCGGACTTCTGCGAC
>Ga0302321_100004194_pt1 | contig 12441 bp, 12 predicted proteins | sample Fen_T0_1_FD_202505 | JGI IMG/M metagenome (GOLD analysis project Ga0302321, IMG submission 202505) | Peat permafrost microbial communities from Stordalen Mire near Abisko, Sweden - Fen_T0_1 | ecosystem: Environmental > Terrestrial > Soil > Wetlands > Permafrost | place: Sweden: Abisko...
CCACCGCGTGGTTTGTGGCCGACCAACGCGACCCACGCGTGCTGCTCTCTGTTTCGCCCGATGGCGGCTCGCATTTCCTCATGCCGCTTCATGTCGAAGACACACGCCCCATCGGAGCGCCCGACCTGGTGCTGCTGGCCGATGGCACTGTGTTCGTGTCATGGCCGGAACATGCCGACAAAGATGAAACCGCGCTCTGGCTCCGGCGCATCTCGCCCGGCGGTGAACTCAGTGTTCCTGTTCTGCTAGCGACCCTGCCAACCGACCACGCGGTGCCCCGGCTCGCTGTAGTCAAAGACTACGACGCCACGTCCGCACAGCTGCTGCTCGCCTACTCCCTCGGCGACGGCGAAGCCTCGCAAATCGTCACCCGCTTGCTGACTATCTCCCTACCGACAAACGCCCCGGCCAAACCCTGCAATTGCCCCGGCGACTCAGCCGCCCGCGGTTACGCCCTCAAAGGCCGCGTCATCTCACTCAACATCACCAACGAAACCCTCGTGGTGCAACACGACGAAATCCCCGGCGTGCTTCCAGCCGCGACCACCGCTTTCAAAACCGATCCGTCCCTCCTAAAGTTTGCTGCCACCGGCAACGAAGTTTACGCCCGCATCGAGCAACGCGAAGGCCAATGGTGGCTCTTCGGCGCGCGCTTGATCATACGGCCATAACACACCTTTCCTTTTCACATGACCAAACTCCCCGGTGTACTCCTTTTCCTCATTCTCGTGATCTTCCTGCTGGAAATCTTCACGCTCCGCACCCTCAGCAACGCCGAGAAACGTATCAGCGTGCTGGAGAAAAAAGTCGCCTCACAGACCACCGCGCCAAGCACTCAAACTCCAAAGTAAGGAGCCCTCATCCTTCCAGTCCGAAGATCGCCTTCACGTAATTGTCGATCGAGAAGGGCTGCAGGTCTTCCGCTTTTTCGCCAAGACCTAGGAAATAGATCGGCAACTTCAGCTGGCGGTAAATTCCGACCAGCGCGCCGCCGCGACTGGTGCCATCAAGCTTCGTAACGACCAACCCCGTAAGCCCAAAACTTTTGTGGAACACCTTCGCCTGCTCGATGGAATTTGAGCCGAGGCTGCCATCCACCACCAGCCAGCGATGCTGCGGCGCGGTGGCGTCGTTTTTCTGGAGCACGCGGCGAATCTTCGCCAGCTCCTCCATCAAATTACTCTTCGTGTGCAGGCGGCCAGCAGTGTCGACGATCAGAAAATCACGACCGCGTGATTTCGCCGCCTGCCACGCATCAAACGCCACCGCCGCCGAATCCGCACCCGTGTGACTCGCCACGATTTCCAGATCCAACCGGGTAGCCCAAGTCTTGAGCTGTTCCACCGCCGCCGCGCGAAACGTGTCGCACGCCGCAAGCGTCACACTCTTGCCGTCCTCTTTGAGTTTCCACGCCAGCTTGGCCGAGGTCGTCGTTTTACCCGAGCCGTTGACGCCGATCATAATGATGACACTGGGATTGCCCGTTTCACTCTTACCCGTTTCAAACGAACCTTCCGCACCCACCAGCACGCGCTTTAGCACGGTCGCGCCGATGGCGGCGGCGTCTTGGCCGCGCAGCGCTTTGTCCTTTTTGTAAGCCGTCTTGATCTCTGCGAGAATTTCTTCGGTGGTTTCGACACCGAAGTCCGCCGTGTAAAGCGCCTCTTCGAGCGTCTCGATTGATGACGCATCAATCGGTTTCTGCCCAAAGATCGCCGCCGTTTTCTCCGCGATGGCGGAAACCGTCTTGGCGAAGCCGTCTTTAAATTTTTTGAAGAGCCCGAACATGAGAGAAAATCGCGAAAGCGCTGAAGTGCGGAATCACGGAAATTTTTTCGGCGTTTCTGCCCTTCCGTGTTTCAGCGATTAGTCCTACTCCGACGCTTTGCGCGAATCGCGACCGAGTTGGTCTTTCAAGCGGTCAAGAATTCCGTTGATGAAGCGTTTCGCGTCGGCGTTGGAAAATTGTTTACTGAGATCGATCGCCTCGTTGATCGAAACGACCGGCGGCACGTCCTTGCGATAAAGCATTTCGAACATCGCCAGACGCAGGATCGCGAGATCGATTTTGGCGATGCGCTCGAACTCCCAGTTATGCGCCAAACCTTTAATGCGCGCATCAAGATCGGCGATATTGGTGATCACACCATTAATAATCTCCTCACCATACGAGAAGGTTTCGCGGGGACTTTCCTGCGTTTCGAAAAACGCCTGAAGATCGTTCGCGAGATTGGCCGGAGGATTAATACTCCAGGCAAAAAGATATTGGAGCGCGGCGACTCGGCCGGCCCTACGCTGGGCAAATTGTGGTTTGCTACTGCTCATTTTGAAAAACGTCGTTTCAGATCGGCCATCTCCAACGCAGCGCGGGCAAACTCGGCCACGCGGTTAATTTTCCCGAGGCAACGATCCTCGGCCTGCTTCAAGTTCTCCGCCACCACCACGCCGTTGATCACCGCGATGCGCGTATCAAGCGCCACCTGTATCAACCCCTGCGCCGAAGCCTCGGCCACGAGTTCGTAGTGCTTCGTGTCGCCACGGATGATCACGCCAAGGGCAACGATCACGTCCGGCTTGGTCGCCGAAGCGAGCCACTGCGCAGCGCTGGGCAACTCATTCGAGCCCGGCACACGGTAAACGCGGATCTTCTTTTCCTTCACCCCGGCCGCCTGCAAGTGATCGTACACCTGATGCAGCAACGCATCGACGAGCGTCGGGTTGTAGCGCGCCGCGACGATGCCGACCGAAAAGGCGGCACCATCAACAGCAGTCAGTTCTTTGGGAGCATCGAGACTCATGGCGTAACCGTCCTGTGTGCGCGGCCACTGGCCAAGGCGCAACCTCTTTTCTGGAGGCGAAAGCTTCAAAAAGCCCCAACCTCCATCCGACCAACAACCAAGCCGTCTTAAACCGGCACTTGCTCGACGATTTCCAAATTATAGCCGTCGAGGCCGATCGCCTTGCGCGAACTGTTTGAAAGGAGGCGAATCTTACATAGCCCGAGCGCAACGAGGATCTGCGCGCCGATACCATAGTCGCGGAAACTCATCGTCGGACCTTCGCCCGGTTTTGCCCCAAGGCGTTGGATCACCGCTTCACCGCGATCACCCGGCTCCATGTACAAGATCACGCCACGGCCGGCTTTCGCCACCGCTTCGAGCGACGCATTCAACGTCCGATGACTGTCCGCGCCGGTCGCACGAAACACATCGCTCAACAAATTTTCACTATGCACCCGCACCAACGTGGGTTCGGCGTTTAACGACCCCATCGCAAAAGCATAATGATGGCGCCCATCGATCGTGTTGCGGAAAACGTGGACGGTGAACTGGCCGTATTCGGAGGCGAAAGGTTGGGTGCAGACGAGTTCGACGAGGTGATCGCGCCGATGGCGGTACTCGATCAGCGAAGCGATCGAGATGATCTTCAACCCGAACTTGTTCTTAAACTCTATCAACTGCGGCAGACGCGCAACGGTGCCGTCGTCGTTCACCACTTCGCACAGCACGCCGCTCGGATGCAAACCGGCCAGCATCGCCAAATCGACTGCGGCCTCCGTGTGGCCCGCGCGCTCGAGGACACCGCCTGGACGCGCACGCAACGGGAAAACATGGCCCGGCTGCACGAGCTGTTCCGCCTGCGAATCCGGGTTGGCGAGAATGTGAATCGTCCGCGTGCGATCATAGGCGCTGATGCCCGTCGCGATGCCTTCAGCGGCATCGACCGTGACAGTGAAATCCGTACGGTACGTGTCGCGATTGCGGCTAACCATTGGCCCGAGTCCAAGATGCTTGAGCTGTGGTTCCAGCATCGGCACGCACACAATGCCACTGCCATAGCGGATCATCATGTTAACCGTCTCAGGCGTGGCCTTTGACGCGGCCATAATGAGGTCGCCCTCGTTTTCGCGATTCTCGTCGTCGGTTACGATGACGAGTTTACCCGCAGCGATATCTTGGATCGCAGACTCTACCGAATCGAAAGAAGCGTGAACGTCCGACATGGGAGGACGAACGTCAGCGAGGCTTCACAGACTGTCAACCCAGCGAGCGCCAGAACAGACACTCGCCAGATCAGAACTTAAGCGCAGGAAAGCTGTCCACAGCGTCGCCATTCTCGTTGAGCAGAACGAGAGCGAACCGGAAATTGTACGGCGGGCGAACCGGCGTCGAGGTCAATGTCTTGCCATCACCAGACGGGTTCAACACGCGATGCTCCTCACCGATCTTGTAGCTAGGCCTCCAACGCGCTGTTGCTCGGGCTACATCACATTCAACCGGTTTCTTATCCTTGTCGTAGAAGGACAACTTAAAGCCGCTATCATCGACCTCGATCCCAATAAATCCACCTTTGGCGCGTGGCGCCGAAATACCAGGAATCGTCGCCTCAGGCGCATCGCCTTCAGGCTTGGCGATTTCTTCCTGTTTGGCAGGAGCGGGCGCGGATTTCACGGGCGGTTTAGCCAACAACGGCACCACCAGGCCGACCGATGCGGCAAGCAACAAAGACTTCGCTAACACGGCGTTGATCTTCATATGACAACCACTTACGCGCCCAACGCGCCTTCCCGCAAGCCTCATTCGGTAAACGCGCCGTAAAAGCCGAGTAACCGTCACTTCTTTGCGCCCTGCAACTGCGCCTTCAATCCCTGCCAACGCGCCAGCCGTTCCGCGATCTTCGCCTCAAAACCAGCCGTCTTCGGCGTGAAAAGCGTCAGCGGTTTTTCGAGATAATTCTGCCCGGAAATGGCCTCGGGGAAATCGTGCGCGTAATGATAACCTTTACCGTGACCAGCACGCTTGCTGGCCTGACCGCCTTTGTCGCGCAACGCCACCGGCACCGCCTGCACCGGCTGGCTCGCGATGGCATTTTTTGCCGCATGCAACGCCAGATTCGCCGAATTACTCTTCGGAGCCAACGCGATGTAAAGCGTCGCGTGAGCCAGCGCATATTCGCACTCGGGCAGGCCGACAAAATCGCACGCTTGATGCGCCGCAATCGTGAGCGGCAGCGCCAGCGGATCAGCCAGCCCCACATCCTCGGACGCCAGTATAACCAGCCGCCGCGCAATAAACCGCGGGTCTTCGCCGCCTGCCAGCATCTTAGCCAACCAGTAAACAGCGGCATCCGGATCGCAACCGCGACAACTTTTAATGAAAGCTGAAATGGTATCAAAATGTTCGTCTTCGTCGGCATCGTAGCGTATGCGCCGCTCACGAGCGAAAACCTCCAACTCCGCCGACGTGATTTCCGACTTTTCAGGCAAGCTGAGCACCAACACCTCGAGCGCGTTGAGCGCCCGCCGTAAATCGCCATCACAGAGCACCGCGAGATCGACGAGCACTTTGCCGTCCGCCGTGCAGCCGCGTTCACCGAGCCCGCGCTCGCCATCAACCAGCGCCCGTTTCAACACGCCCGAAACCGCCGCCGTCGACAACGGCTCCAACCGAAACAAATGACTGCGGCTCAACAACGGCGGATTCACATAAAAACCAGGATTATGCGTCGTCGCGCCGATCAGCCGCACGTTGCCTTCCTCGACATCGGGCAGCAGCAAATCCTGTTGCGATTTATTAAACCGATGCAGTTCGTCGATGAAGAGCAGCGTCGGCGCATCCGTGCGACGTCGGGCGGTGGCAAGGATTTCACGCAACTCCGCGACATTCGACATCACGGCGTTCACGCGCACAAAACGACTCTTCGTTTCGTGCGCAATCACCTCGGCAAAACTGGTCTTTCCGCAACCAGGCGGACCGTAAAAAATCAAACTGCCGAACCGGTTACTCGTAATCAGCCTCGGCAATAGCGAACCCACCGCCGTCAGGTGCTCCTGCCCCACGATCTCCGGCAGTGTGCGCGGACGCATCCGCGCGGCCAGCGGCTGACGTTCACGGCGCATCGCGTCGGAAATAGACGCAGACTTGCCGCCGGGCATTTCGCTCGCCAGCGTTGGTTCGGCGTCTCCGAAAAGGTCAGGTTGATCAGCAGGAGGCATTTTCTACCCCACCAATTTCCGCTAAATCCCCGCAATGGAAAGCCCATTCAAAGAATTCACCCTAACCTACCCCAGAGAGAATTCTCGCCCAAAAGCGCCGTTGCCTCGCAGTCTGCGTCACCGGGCACCGGCGCTGTGGTTGCTTTTGCCCTTCATGGCCGGGCTCGTCGCAAGTCGGATTTCCTCGTCACTGCCCGCGCCCATTTGGCTTTTGACAGGTGCACTCATTGCGGTCGCGGGAGCGATTTTTGCATCGAAACGACCCATCACAGGGATGATCGGCCTGTGCCTCGGACTCGTGCTGACCGGCGCCGCCTACTACGAACTGCGACGCGCACGCCTGCCGGCTTGGGACAATCTACCTCCGCGGGAAGCCCGACTCACGTTACGCATCGAACGGGCCTTCTCTCCTTCGCCCGATGGCAAACAAGTGTCGGGATTCGCGCGCGTCGTGCAGACTGACTCGCATCTCGATGAGCTGATCGGGCAACGACTCTATTTTTCACTCAACCGACGCCCCGGAGAAGATCCACCGATACGCTCAACCGAAATCACCGTGATCGGCGTGCTGCAAACGCTGCCACGTATCGCAACGGTGGATACGTTCGAGGGATATCTCACAAATATGGGCTTGAATTTCCGGCTCAACCGCGGGCGCATCATCGCCGTTTCGCGGCCGCCTTCGGCCTACCGGCTTTTCTGCGAACGAACAGTCACCAAAATGAATGCGCTGCTTGGCGCAGGTGTTTCGACGAAAAGGCCGGCGCTGACCGCAATTCTAAAGGCCATGATGCTCGGCCAAAAGCAGGAGCTGAGCGAGGAACAAGATGCGCTTTTCATGCACAGCGGCACGATGCATCTCTTCGCCATCAACGGCCTTCACATCGGTGTAGTGGCTTTATCACTACACATGCTGCTGATGCTGCTACGCTGCCCGCACCTGCCCACGACTTTGATCACGCTGGCGGTGCTCTGGCTCGACGTCGACACCACCGGAGCAAGCCCGTCGGCCGTGCGTGCTTTTCTGCTGGTCGCGTCGTTTGAAGCTGCCTTCATCCTGCGACTTCCAATCAACGGCATCGCTGCACTCGCCAATGCCGCGCTGATCGTGCTGGTGCTCGATCCAATGGCGCTGTTCAGCGCAAGCTTTCAGATGTCCTACGGCGTGGTTACGGCAATCATGTGCCTCGGACTGCCGCTCGCCGACCGGCTGCAAACACGCTGGCAGCCTTACGCCGACCTGCCCAAAGTGACCTGGAGTTGGTGGCAACGCACGCTCACTCAGGGCCTGAAATGGTTGGCGGGAGCGCTCGGCATCGGTTGGGCGGCAACGTTGGTGAGCGCGCTGACGGGTGTTCAGTTTTTTCACGTACTGGTTCCCGGTGCACTTTTTGCCAACCTCGTGCTTGTCCCTTTGGCTTCGTTGGTGATCGTCGCTGGTTTTATCGCAATCGCCAGCGGACTTCTCGGCGTAATCGCGATCAGCGCATGGTTCAACCACGCCAGCCTGCTGATACTCTGGGGCATCGATGCGCTCATCCGTTTTAGTTCGCGCCTGCCCGGAGCGTGGTATCCCGCCCACTGGCGAACGCCTTGGCTCGGCCCTGTCATGTTCGCAAGCCTGCTCAGTGTCTGCTTGGCTGGATACGCTTTAGGTTGGAGACGCGAACGAGGCGGATTTTGGCCACCCGTCATGATCACCGTACTCGCCCTCGTTTTCGGCGTGAAGTACGGCTGAAGTCGCCAGAAAGTTTGTCACGTATTACGTGACAAACAACTCAGTCCTGCCCGATAAATCGACATTTCTATACTGCAATACTTGTCACATATTACGTGACAAACTTTCTGGGACAGCAAGGCACACCAAGGCTGGAGGCGATTTGAGCGAATTGCGGCGGGCCTTGTATTTTCACGACAGCCGTTCACTTTTCCTCGTCATGAAAAGCGCCTACGAACTCGCGATGGAACGTCTTGCCAAGTCCGACCCAAACACCGCAAAGCCGCTCAGTGCAGAACAGAAAAACCGGCTCGCCGAGATCGACTCGCTCTACAAAGGCAAAATCGCGGAGCGCGAAATCTTCCTCAAGAAGCAGCTCGACGAAGTCCTCGCCGACGGAAAATACGAGGAAGTTGAAAAACTTTCCAAGCAGATGGCCAGCGAGCGCGCCCGTCTCGAAGAAGAACGCGAAGACGAAAAAGAACGCGTGCGTCGGGAGAAGCGCTGAACGGACAAACTTAATCTGGAACTCAGGAACGCTGGAACGGAAACGAAATCAGTTCTGTTTTTTCCAGAATTCCTGAGTTCCAGATTAATATTTATTTCGTTCCGCCTCACTCTGGTTCGGCGGTGCCTTCGACAACCCATTCTTTGGCCTCTGGCACTTGTTTAAAGAATTCGTGCAGCGTCGCACTGAGATGTTCAGCATAGCGAAAATGGGCGCCCATTCCGGTGCGCAGCTCGGCTTCATATAGGAATTTGTCGGCGTGCGTGCTGTGCTCAAACGGCGTCTGCGCACCGAGGAGCAGCGAATAAATATACGCCGGTGAACCGCGTTGCATCAGCTCGCGTGTGAAGTCCGCCTGCTCGGTCAACAACGCAGCATGATCAGCGTGCTTGATCTCCGGCGGCAAATAGAAGCCGGCCTGGATGAGCGGCGTATAACGATGTCCGGTGCGATGGCGGTTGAGATCGCGGAGCTCGGCCACGGCCATGTTGTTCCAGGCAAAGGTCACGCGCATGCGGCGCGACGCGGCTCCGTGATAGGCATAGCGATTGTTTCGGTGCCGCAGCGCTTCGGACAACGACTGCGTCTCTGAGAGAAACGGCGGCGTAGCACGATCCACGTGAACCCACACTTGGTCGGCCAACGGCGCGGTCGAAAGACGCTCCAGCCCGATTTTTAGACTCGTCGCCAGTTCCTGACGCGCCTGTTCTTCGTAGGATTTTTCAGCCGCACTGTGGCGCATCAAACGCGGGGAAATCTTGAGCAGTTCGTCGCGAATGAGTTTCGCCGCGGCACGAGCTTCGGGTTGGGGAAGCGAATCAAGGTGCTTCACCGTCTGCGCCCACATGCGCGAGCTCTGCACGAGGCCAAGATTCGTGCGCGTAGCGAACGGGATAAAATAACGCGCACGATCCAGCGCGTAGTTTTTCCGCAGGCGCGTGACGACCGCTGGCTTCGCATCGGGTGGAAGACGCACCAGCGCGGGATTAGCGGTGGCGAGCTGATCGAGCCGGGAATACTCGGCATTGTACGCGGCAAAGGACTTTGCCATGAGCGCAATCCAGCGCGACGCGAGATCGTCCGGTATGCCCAGTTCTGCCGGTAACGGCAGATTAGCCGGATCCATCGTGATATAGCGCGTACTCGACTCCTGACCGTCGGCCATCTGCGCAATTTCAAAAATTTTATAGGCCAGCCACATCGATACACCATCAAGCGCAATCGCCAAACCGCCGGTCAGACCACCGATCGAAGCATGCCCGTAATCGACAAATTTAAGAATACGATCGATTGAGGCCTCGGGGTTGGCCAGATCAACCTTCTCCATAATGGCCGCAAGGCCGTCATTGCTGCGCGAATAGCGCGCAAGGACAGAGGCGAGCAGCTCAGGAGTAACCTTGGGCAGGTCGGCGGCAGTGGGGGGCGGGACAATGGCGAGACCGGTGACTTTCATGCGTTATCAATAAGGTGTCAGCGAAACGCGCGGTCACGCCAAGCTTCAAGAGCTGTCTTATTCCAAAATTTAGGCGCCGTCACGCATCGGTCCTGCGGAAGCACGCCACCGTGAATACACAACCAATATGACACGAACGCACAGCTATATCGTCGGCAATCAAGTCTCCCTCTTAAGAAACCTTGTAATCAAAACTGATGACAAACCAAAGCGCCACCATTGTTGACCTAGCCGCACCGTCATCTCAACTTTCGCACGCTTTCACCCCTCGTCAGTTTTCTTACCCCGTCAGTTCTTACCCCCTCGTTAGCTTTTACCCCCTCGTCAGCTGTGCTCTACCCACAGAAATAATTTTTGCGGTCGTATGCCGCGAAAGTGACAAAAACATAAAACACCCCAATAATGAAATCCCCTAAATATAGCGCATCCTTGTTTCTCGCTGCTACCTTGCTTGCAGTGGGCGCAACCTCCGCCAAAGCCGACATCCGCACCACCATCCAAGCCGCCACCTCTGGCACGACGATCACCGTTACCGGTACCTACACCGTGACGGCAAAAATCACCGTACCGAGTGGTGTCACCATCAAAGGACCCGCGACGTTTAAGTTCACCACCGGCGCCTCGGCCGATGGCTTCTACATCCCGGCAGCCAACCACAACGTCACGCTAACCAGCCTCACGGTCACAGGCGCCAATCACGGCATCATGGTGTATGGCTACTCCAATAGCATCCAGTCGTGCACCACGACCGCGAACCAAAATACCGGTATCGAGCTCATCGGCAGCGCAGCGAAAAACAATGTCGTCAACAACTGCATCAGCAAACTGAACGCCGACACGGCCGCAGCAGGCGGCAACGCAGATGGTTATGGTGCCAAACAAGGCTGCAGCTCGGGCAACAAGTTCACCAACTGCGATGCCCACCAGAATTCTGATGACGGCTGGGACTGCGAAAAGTCGGTCAGCCCAGTCACGATCAGCGGCTGCAAATCCTATAACGAAGGTTACGCCTCCGGCCTGACCGGCAACGGCAACGGATTCAAGCTGGGGATTGCCGGTGACAATGTCGCCCACATCCTCACCAGCTCTACCGCCTACAACAACACCCTCGGCGACTCCGCCCACGGCATCGCTGCCAATCACAACACCGGCGCGATCAAGATCACCAGCTGCCACACCTACGGCAACAAGAACAAAGACGACCTCGGCAACGCCGTCGTCAGCAGCTCGACCCTTCAGTAATAGACAAATCGATTTGTTTTTAGTTTACCACGCTGCGGAAAACCCTTGTCCGCAGCGTGGTTTTTTTGTGTATTCATATCTCGGATATGTCTAATCGCTCCGAATCCACCCCAGGTCAAAAACGAGCCATCATGGCTTGCAGCGCGCTCGTCGGCATTCTCTGTTTTTTCGCCGGCCGCTTCACCGCTAAACCCACTTCTCATGATCAAGTCGGCACCGCCAATTCCACCCCTTCTCGCTCAACGACAAACGTAGCCAGCGAAGCCAACTCATCCGCATTCGAAAACACCGCCCACGCACCGTCGCCAAGCTGGGACGAACAACGCTGGCGTCAGGCAAAAGCCAGGCCGCCCTCTATCGCCAATACGACCGCACTCGCCGAACTGCTGGAGAAACTCGCCACCACCGATCCCAAACGCAGCATGAGTCTGGCTCAAGCCGAGCCAAACCTGATGCTCCGCGACATCCTCATGCAGGCCGTGCTTCGCGGATGGGGACAACTTTCACCCGCTGACGCCGCGCACTGGGCTCTCGCCCTGCCAAAACAAAGCGACAGGGAAACCGGTCTGATATCCGTCTTTGCCGGTGCCGCAGCAACCAATCCTGACGAAGCAATTCGTACCGGTAAACGCCTTGCAGACGAAAATCCGGGCGAAGCCGTCAGCTGCGGCGTCCATCTGATCGACGCTTTGTGCAACGCCGGAAATTTTCTCGCCGCCACCCAATTCGCCTCCTCAGGCGACGAAGGCACACGCTCATTCTGGATGGGCCAGGCCTATTCAAAATGGGCTTCCTTCCAGCCACAGGAAGCGGCGCAAATGGCAGTCTCAATTGCCGATCCATCGCTTCGAACCCAAGCACTTCACGGCGTAGTCGGCGGTTGGTCCATGGCAGACCCCGCAACCCTCGTTCAATACGTCACTCACCTTCCCGCCGATCCCGACAAAGGCTCCATGGTCGGCCAGGCATTGCAACGCTGGGCCAAACTCGACCCGATCGCCGCCTCCACCTGGATCAACAATAACGAAGGCGGTCCGGAAATGGATCCAGGCATCGCGTCCGTCGCGACGATGGAAGCGCTCAAACCCGACGTCGCCGCCAGCTGGGCCGAGAGCATCGCCAACCCCAAACTCCGCTCCGAAACCCTCGTCAACGTCCTGCGCACCTGGGCCACTACCGATCTCACCGCTACCCGCAAATATCTCGCGTCCACCAAAGACCTCACCGCCGAAGACCGCGCCGAGATCGAAAGCGTCATCTCCGGCCTCAGCAATCCGTCCACCTCTCAGTAACGAATTTCTCTCCTCAGCCGCCGCCCTCCTGAGTCGCATTTTTGATGTCGATCAACTCGATTTCATATATCAACAACGAGTTCGCTGGGATCCGTGAGACCACGCCCGACACCGCCTCGTCTCCATAACCAATTGACGGCGGCACGAACAGCCGGATGCGCCCGCCCTTGTTAATTTGCTGAAGCCCCTCGTTCAATCCAGGAATCACCGATCCAATCTCTATATGTAATGGCT
>Ga0302321_100004196_pt1 | contig 12440 bp, 11 predicted proteins | sample Fen_T0_1_FD_202505 | JGI IMG/M metagenome (GOLD analysis project Ga0302321, IMG submission 202505) | Peat permafrost microbial communities from Stordalen Mire near Abisko, Sweden - Fen_T0_1 | ecosystem: Environmental > Terrestrial > Soil > Wetlands > Permafrost | place: Sweden: Abisko...
CTCCGGCGATCACTGAGCGTAGAGAACTCCATGATCGCTGCGGTTCGTGCCTGCACTACTATCCGACACGCCCTGCTTGTGGCCCTATGCACCTATTGCCGGTCGCTCTAAGTCGCCGACGTTGGGGCTGTCGCACCTGCAGTTCGAGGCCATGCTGGTCGCCGCCCGCCAGTCCGCGCACGGAAGCGACTTTGCGTTGGTGTGCTTCCTTGGCCTGCTCGGCCTGCGGATCTTCGACGCGTGCGGTGCGGACATCGCCGATCTCGGCGAGGAACACGGACACCACGTGCTGCGGGTGGTCGGCAAGGGCGGCCGCGTCGTGCTGGTCCCGCTGCCACCCGCGGTCGCGCGCGCTGTCGAGCGAGCCGTCGGCGACAGGGGGTCCGGGCCGATCCTGCTCAACCGCGCGGGACGCCGGATGGACCGCCACGCCGCAACCCGCCGACTGCTCCACCTCGCCGACACCGCGGGAGTCAGAATGCCCCGGATGCACCCGCACATGCTCAGGCACACCTTCGTGACCACGACGTTTCGACGCCGGCGTCGACCTACGCGACGTCCAGATCGCCGCCCGGCACGCCGACCCACGCACCACCATGCGCTACGACCGCGCCCGCACCAACCTCGACCGCCACCCCAACTACCGACTCGCCGCCTTCATGTCCTCAGGAACCTAACCCTCCGCAAGCAGCGGCGCCGAGGGCGAGCTCGCGACTCTGCCGATGAGCGCGCATCGCCGCGAGCACTGGGCCCAGATCCACCGGGGTGCCGTCCGGCATCACCACCGCCGGCACCGCGAACACCGCGCTGGTGTGGCCGGTCAACGGGTCACCGGCAGGAGTACCGGTGGCCCGATCCCATTCTTGACGGGCTACTTGACCCCTATGGGGATCTCTGCAACGTTCCGTCCTGCGTAATTGGTCCACCAAGCGGATCAATTGAGTTGGGCCTGGGGGCAGGCCCGGATCGACGGCGATCTGAAGCGTCGTCGTGTCCGGTCGTGCCTGGTTCGGAGGGCCCGGTCCTGCTGGGCTGTATCGGACACTCGGGGGTACTCCAATGCATCACCGAACACGAGCCTTCCTTCACGTCGTCGGGGCCTCAGGGGCCGTGGTGGCGCTCACCGTCGCCGCCGCGCCGTTCGCCGAAGCCAACGCGACCAGCAACTACCTCGTCTCGAGCGTCGACAACCGAAGCGACCCCTCGGCGATCCACTGCTTCGACGCCGCCACCGGCTTCTCCGGCGTCTGCCTGTACGCGTCGCACGACCTCGGGTCGGGCACTGCTCCTGACGGCGGCAGTTACCCGATGGACGGCACCTTCCTCTACACGATCGCCGACGGGCAGGACCCGACCGTTCAAAGCAACTGGGTCGCCCGCGGACAGGTGCTCAGCGAGGGTAATCAGTACTCATCGTGGGCCAATGGGAACAAGCATCTGTGGGCCCCCGAGGCGGCACAGACGTATGACGGCACCACGTACCTCTACGTGCCCGACACGACCACGGCAAGTGACAGATACTCCTCCGTCATCGGACTCTCGACCGCACCGGCGCCCTGGGGGCCGTTCACCAACAACCCCAGCCACAAGTTCCTGACCGGGACGACCTTCAACGTGAAGAACACCTCCGGTCAGACGGTGTCCTCGAAGTACGCCAGCGACCCCTCGCCGATGCAAGACATGTCGGGTCAGCGATGGCTAGTGTGGGCGACCGGCGACGGTGGGAACTGCGGTGGTCTGGCGATCGGCAAGCTCACCTCGGACCTGACCGACATCCAGGCCGGCACCCAGCACATGATCAACATCACCGGCTGGCCCGGAAACTTGCCGAACTGCTCCAAGGTGCAGGGCGTCACGCACCCGTACCTCGAGGGCGCGACGATGTACTGGTCCGCACCGTGGGGCGGCACGCCGGGGACCTTCACCCTGGAGTTCGCGGCCCAGACGACGGCGGGTAAGGAGGCCGTCGCGTACGCCACGGGTGACGACGCCGATGGGACGTTCACGTACAAGGGCACCCTGATGGCGGAGAGCTCCACCGAGTACACCGATCAGGGCACCATCGTGGACAACCCCGCCTTCAATGACGGGTTGCACAAGCTGTTCATCTACCACGACGGTCCGTCCGGCGCCAAGAACCGCAAGGTGCACGCCGAGTGCCTGGTGCCCAACGGATCGCTGTCGAAGATGACCCGTAGCCCGGGCAACGCCGACACGGCGAACAACTTCTCCAACTGCGCCGCGCCGCCGCCGACCAACTGCCCGAGTTACGTCGCCAACCACTTCATGGGCAGCAGCGCGTACGGGGCCCAGTGGGCAACCGACAGCAACCTCAGCCGGGCGTACTGGACCGGCAACAAGAGCGCGATGTGCCAGTACTACGGCCTGATCCACACCTCCGCGGGCGGGAACACGAGCAGCTCTTACGGTTACTGGCAGTCCGGACCGAGCCAGATCTAGGCACACTCCACGGCGCCGCCGGCCCGGGTCGGACCCCGGGCCGGCGGTGGTCGCTCATCCACGATCCGCGCAGAATGAGTCGGCGACGCATCAGGTCGCCGTAGGGATGCTGAGGTCTTGGCAGACGCCCCGGCTGGGACTGATCACCGTGGCGCACGCCGCCTTTCATGTCGCCGAACGGTCGGAGCAGACGCTGGTGGTCTACCACTTGCCGATCGACGCACAGGTGACCCGGACGATTGATCGCGGGATACCCGAAGGATCAGCGCGGTGAGGTTGATCTGTGGCGCCTGGACAGACCTTGGCCAGCTGACCATGGACCACTCGCCCGCGTGGGTGCGGCTGGCGGCCGAGATCGACGTGAGGACGTCCTCACGCCTCAGCCGCAGCCCGTCACTGCGGCGATGGCGATCTCCAGGATGTCGGCGGTGTGCGCAGAGGGAGCGGGTCACGCTGGGCGCGAGCTCATGACCACCCGGAGCAGGCCAAGAGGCAACACACGTCGAGCTGGCGAAACGACCGGATCTGCCGCGACTCGAGTAGCCGGAGCCCGGTCGCGCGGCGCCGCGGTGTAGCCGAGCTGCCGGAACGTCCCTGAGCTTCGTGGCACTGGACCGAGCACGGCCGCAGCGACGGCTGCCTGCATCATGCCCGCGGTCGTCGCAGGGATCTCGACATCCTCGGCCGCCAGTCATGTCGTCCTCGGCGTGCTCGCCCACCGTCCCCCTTCGGCACCGCTCACCAGAACTGATACACAGAACCGCACTGTCGATCACGACATCGACCCACGAGTAGCCGGCTACTCGACGGCGTGGAACTCGATCATCGTCGGCATGGGGGCGCGTCGGCCTGTCTCGCGCCTCGGGCCTCGGTCGGACCGCCGCTGGCGGGGGAACGCAATGATAGGCGGGTGAGACCGCAGCGCTTTGCTGGCTTCGTGCGCAACGTCATGGTCGGCCGGGCAGGCCTGTCGGCCGATGTCCTGCTGCGAGCGGTCGAGGACGCCGGAGGTGAGACACCGAGGAACCATCTGGCCACCGGGAATGTGAGCTTCTCGGCGTCCCCGGGCGAGCTGGACGCGATCACCGCACAGCTGGAGAGGACGATCGCGGCGGTCATCGGTCGCCGGGAGAACGTCTTCGTCCGCTCGATTGACTCCCTGGCTATCGAGGTCGGCTCGGAGCCGTTCGCACCCGTGATGGCCGACGACGTCTACGAACGCTGTGTGACCTACTTCCGCATCGATGCCCCGACGACACTGGAGCTGCCCCTGCGCACCCCGCGCGGCGACGCAGTGTTGTTCGCCTCGGGATCGGGCCAGGTGCTGTCCATCACCCGGCTGATCGCAGGTCGGCCGGGCCAGCCAGGGCGGGTCGTCGAATCCGCGATGGGCGTGCGGGCCACGACCAGGAACTGGAACACGATCGAGCGCATCGTTCGCCTCGAAAGCTAGCGCCACCAGGGACTCTGCACCGCCGCCCCCGGACCACAGCGTCCGGTTATTCGACGCGCTCGCGAACCTGCCCGGCCAAGACGCGAGTCAGCCCGACCGACACCCCGACCACCGGTGGTGCCTGCCGATGCTCACCGAGCGCCGGCCTACGTCAGGTGCTGCAGGAGTTCGCCATAGGCGTTGATGTAGCGGTCGACGTCGGCGGTCGTGGTGGGGATGGGCACGGTGGGTCCGGCGCCGGGCAGGGCTTCCCAGATTCCCCGGTTGGCCAGCCAGATCCGCATCAGCCTGGTCAGGTCAGGGTCGAGCAGGGCGACGGCGTCGGCTCCGGTGGACGGCCTGGGCCCGTACCACTGGCCTGTTCGTGGGCCGAACCGGATGGTTGTCCAGGGCAGCCGCGCGGCGTGGATCGCTGCCTCGATCCCGTCGGCCAGTCGGGTGCCGAGCCGGTCGGTGTGCTGGTACGCCTCGGGCACCAGGACCTCGAGCAGGGTGGCTCGGGCGGCCGCGGCGGACAGAGGGTTGCCGAACAGGGTGCCGCCGGTGGCGACGTTGCGGGTGTGGTCAAGTTCGGCGGCCAGCGCCGCAGTCATCCCGTAGGCGCCCATCGGGATACCGCCGGCGACTGCCTTTCCGATGGTCAAGAGGTCCGGTTCCAGCCCGAGCTTGCCGGTGGCGCCGCCTGGTCCGACGACGTGGGTGTGGGTCTCGTCGAGCGCGAGCAGGGTGCCGTGGGCGCGGGTCAGGGCACGCAGGGTGTCGTGCCAGCCAGGTTCCGGCCCGAGCAAGTGAATCGTGTTGGTGAGCGCGGGCTCGGACAGGACCAGGGCGACGTCCCCCGGAGCGAGAGCCCGCACCAGGGAGTCGGGGTCGTTGAACTGTGCGATCCGGACGCGGCCGGTGACGGCCTTGGCCAGGCCACGCTGCTGTGCCCGGGGCTCGCCCTGGTCCAGGTCGACCAGCGCCTCGTCGAAGTGTCCGTGGTAGTGACCCTGGAACAGCACCACCACCTCCCGGCCGGTCACCGCTCGGGCCAGCCGGATGGCCTCGGTGTTGGCCTGGGTGGCCGAGAGTGTGAACTGCCAGTGGGTCTGCCCGGGGTACCGCCGGGCCAGTTCCTCGGCCACCACGATCGAGTCCTCGGTCGGCAAGAGGAACTGCGTCGACCGAGCCACCTGCCGGGTCACGGCCTGCACGATCGCCGGGTTGGCGTGACCGGCGAACATCGCCATGTCCGAGGCATTGAAGTCGACATAGCTGAACCCGTCCACATCGGTGAACGACGCGCCCGACCCGTAATCGACATACACCGGCTGGTCATTGTCCGAGGCCATCCACGCCATCGGGACACCATTCGGCTGATGCGCCCGTGCCCGTTCCAACAGCGCCAGCGACCGCGGCCGCCCGGCACGGAACCGGGCGAGCTCCGCAGCATGCAGGGCGTGAATGCGAGACCGGTCCACCCCATCCGCTGGCACGCGATCAGCCTAACGAGTGGTCACCGGCCGCCCCACGGTGAATGCGCGACACGGCACGTACAGCCGCGGACGGGGACCGACGCGTTCCGGCGATCAACGAGGTGGCCTGGCGATGATCGACGTCTGACTGTGGACTCGGGCGCCGGGGCAGCCGACCGGACCCCGCCACGGTGATCCGCGGGGTGAGGGTGAGGTCCCGGTCCGGCGGAGCCGGACCTCCAGCCGAAAAGCGCTCAAATGCCGCGTGTGGCGGTCTGGCACGAGGGGGGTTCGTCACCAGAAGCGATAGGGGGCCAGGGTCGGTCAGAGTACTGGCGACGTTCCGTCCGGATGTGTCCAGCGAGCGATCCGTGCGGCTTCGCCGGGTGCCTCGGCGGGCCAGACCTGCAGACGCCAGACGTCTCCCGGAGTGGTGGTGCCAGGCCAGCCACGGTTGACGAAACCACGACCGGTGATCCGCGCCTGCCCAGTGCCTGCCGGGAGGTCGAGCAGGTATCCGTCCATCGTGGGCGACTGGTACATCAGTCCGTGCTCGTCGACGGTCAGCCCCGTCACGCAACCCTCCTCCCACTCGACCACGTCATCGGGCGCAGGTCCGTCCCACTGCTCCACAGTCAGCTAAATCGCGAAGTTGTTCTGATGCGGCGACATCACCACCACAGTGCCCAGGCCGCGGGCAATGCCGTCCCCCGCGATCAACCGCTCCCCCAACTCCGAGACGTCGTCCTCCTCAGCGGAGACGTCTTGACGGTCATAGAGATAGAACTGTGAATAGTCGAGGGTCACGGTATACCTCGTGCTCATGACAAGCTTCGCCTCGGCCATGACCTTCATCCTTTCGGGCTGCCCTCCCAGAGCGGCCGGCCAACCTATCTGCAACACCCGCGGCACCCGGACACCGTACGCAAGGGCCGCTGCCCTCAGCGATCATTCCCAGAGCCATCCGGATCTGCCGCCGAGCGCGTTCTGAGGTGACGACTGATCGTCACCCTGGGTAGGACGGCCGGCGCGCGCAACCGGCTCCGGTGAGCACGAACGCGGGTACGATTCGGTCATGGCGCCGCCCAAGACGGGACCCACGGATGCGAACGTGGAAGAGTTCCTCGCCGCCGTCCCGCACACGCAACGTCGCACCGACGCCGCGGTCGTCGAGGCGATGATGCGCGAGGTGACCGACGAGCAACCCGTGATCTGGGGAACCTCCATCGTCGGCTACGGCGCCATCGACTACCCGGGATCACGAGGCAACCTCGCCTCGTGGCCGATCATTGCCTTCGCGCCACGCAAGACCGAACTCGTGCTCTACCTGAACACTGAACTCGACCCCGCACTCTTCGACGGCCTTGGCCCTCACCGCCGCGGGGTTGGCTGCCTCTATATCAAGCGGCTATCCGATGTCGACCATGGGGTGCTACGCACCCTGATCGAGCGAAGCGTCGAACTCGCCAAACGCTGACAGGACGGCGCTCCAGCAGCTGGGTCTATCCGACTCTGCCGCGCCGAGGATCGGGGTGCTCGCCGATCGTGGCTCCTCTGCGTGCTGAAGCTGGGAGCCTTGGTCGCCTGATGTTGACCACGACGAAGGGCAGACTGAGCCCATGCCTATCGCACAGTGGTGGCCCGAGCTTCGGCAGCAGACTCGCGACTGGCTGATCGCGAACAACGGTGATGTTGTCCCTCCGTCGGTTGTAGCGGAGATCGCCGAAGCAGGCGGGCCGGCGACCTCCGACGCCTGGTGGGTGACGGACGAAGAAGCGCCTGGTCCAGTGATGCCGGACGAAGCGATCGACTGGATCGAGGCGACCGCCAACGAGGAGTCGCCCGCCGAGTATTGAACGCCATCCAACACCGCCCGGGCGTCCGCTCATGCCGCATCGAGTCCGGACGGGACGAGGTCGGGACGATCACTCTGCGCGATCGTGTCGCGGTGATAAAGGTCGGTCTGCGGTGTCTTTGGGCGTGCGCCAGGGCCGTCCAGGATGAGTTCCGGGCTGTGGGGAACTGTGTGCAGTGGTGTAGCGGGGCTGGTCCGGTTGGCCTGTGGTTAGCGTCAGGCTTGCGTGCTGGCCTGCGCGGCGGCTGTCAGCAGGGTCTGCGCGGCCGCCGTCCTGCGGTAGAGGACGCTGCGCCCTGCGCGGGCACTGCTGACGAGCCCGGCCGCACGCAGTACGGCGAGGTGGTCGGCGGTGCCGCCGAGGCTGCTGTCCAGCGCGGTGGCGAGTTGGCTGGTGCTGGCGGGTTGGTCGAGGGCCAGCAGGACGGCGGCCCGACCGGCTCCGAGCAGGCGGGCCAGTGCGGCAGGTGCGTGAGCTCGGTCATCGCTGTGCGCGGGGCCGTGCAGCGGGCGGATGCCGCGTGCTGGGTAGATGACGGTGGGTTGGTAGGGCGGGTCCACGGTGACGCCGCACCCGGGCCAGATGAACACGGACGGGACGAGGAGCAGGCCCCGTCCGTCCGGCTCCACTTCCAGGCCTTGATGGTCTTCAAGTTCCAGGGCGCCGTCCCGCCAGGTGAGACCCTGATGCAGGTCCGCCCACGCGTCGGCCCAGCCGCGGGCGGCCAGTCGGCCCGCTCGGTGGGCGATGTCGCGCTCGAGGACGGTGCGCAGTCGGGGCCATCGTGGTTGCAGCAGGGCCAGCCAAGCGGCGGCCAGGGTGGCGACGAGCCGGGTCACCACCTGCTCGTCGCGCAGCAGGTCAACCAGGTGCGCCGGTGCAGGGCGGCGGCGCAGTGCCTCGTCGATCTCCGCGCGGGCCGCCTCGGGCGAGGTGGCCTGCACCTGCCGGAGCTGGTCCTCGATCGTGGTGGCCGGGCCGGTGGGTGGCGGGCAGAGGAAGTCGGCGCCCCACCCGTGCAGGTGCAGGGCCAGCACGGCGTCGAGGTCGGTCCGGGCGCGTAACTGGTCGAAGGCGGGCTGCATCGGCGATACCCACGCCCCGACCCCGGCTCGCGCCGGGTGCGCGGGCTCGGCGAGCAGGCGCAGCGCGTGCGCCAGCTCCCACAGGGGGGAGACCGCGAACCGGGTGTGCGCCACGTCGGCCTCGCGCAGCGTGATCCTCAACGCCGGTACCTTTCGTCGTGGACCGAAACAGTGGTGCGACCATGGTGCCAGCGCCGAGCGTGGGGCGCATGGCCGTGACACACACATCGACGCCCGCGACGTACCGGCAGGTGTTCGGGCACCGCGAGTTCCGGGTGCTGTTCGGTATCACGGTGCTGTACGTGCTGGGCTTCCAGTTCGAGCTGTTGGCCCTGTCGGTGCTCGTGTACGCGCGCAGCGGTTCATCGTTCCTGTCCGCGCTCGCCTTCGGCGTCGGGTTCCTGCCGCAAGCCGTGGGTGGACTGTTGCTCGCCTCCCTGGCCGACCGGCTGCCGCCCCGACGGCTGGCCGTCGCGGGGCTCGCAGTGCGGGCCGTCCCTGGCCTGGTCGTCGGTCTAGTGCCGCACGTCCCGGTGGCGGTCATGCTCGTGCTGGTCGGCGCAGCCGCCCTGATAGCCCCGGTGTTCAGTGCCGCGACTGCCGGGCTGCTGCCTGACCTGCTCCAAGATGACGAGTACGTGCTGGGCCGCTCGGTGCTGGGACTCGTGGTGTCGGGGGTGCAGATCGGGAGCCTGGCCGTGGGCGGGGCCGTACTCGCCGCGACGTCGCCGTCCGGCCTGCTCCTGCTCGCCGCGACCGCGCTGCTAGGGGCCTGCGCGACGGCCCGTGCGGGTCTGCGGTCGCGCCCGGCGAGAGCCACGTCGGCGCCTGGCAGCGGGCTGCTGCGGGCTTCGCTCGCCGGGCACGCAGAGTTGCTGGCCGACGCGCGGGTCCGCGGTCTGGTCCTGGTCCAGTGCCTGCCGCCCTGCCTGGTCGCCGGGGCGGAAGCGCTGCTGGTGCCCTACGCGGCCGGCATAGGCCACGTGGGCCGGGCCAGCTACTTGCTGGCAGCGTTGCCGCTCGGGATGCTCGCAGGCGACCTGGTCGTAGGGCGGCTGTGTCCGCCAGCAACGCGAGAGGGGCTGTCACCGTGGCTGATGATCCTGCTCGGTCTGCCCTTCACCGCGTTCGCGGCCCGACCGGGCCTGCCCCTGGCTGTCGTCCTGCTCGCCACCGCAGGTCTGGGGTTCAGCTATGCGCTGGGACTCCAGCGGCGCTTCCTCGCGGCCGTACCGCAGCGGCTGCGCGGGCAAGCCTTCGGGCTCATGAGCGCCTGTGTCATGGGCGGCCAAGGGCTGGTCCCCGTGGCAGCCGGCGCCCTCACAACATTGCTGCCGCCGTTCGCCGTTATCGCGCTGCTGGGCTGGGCCATCACGACGACGGTCATGCTCCTGCGGCGGTCGTTTACGGGACTCAGGGTCCCGTAACCATGTGACAGGTGACGATCCCGAATGCGATGCCGGTGACATCGAAGCTGGATGGTTGCCTTGCTGCCTGGAGCAACACGCGCTCATGCCGCATCGAATTGGCAGCTGTCCGTGTCGGCCAGTCACTCTGTGCGACCGTTGGGTATCGAAGCTGCGGCATCCTTTCCCCGCGCGGACAACCGTGACTCTGATAACTGGCGGTGAGCAGCTCGAGGTCGGCGTCATGGCGGCGAGCGGCTTGGCGCGAGAAGATGTCGAGACTCGCGTTGAGGCATACCCAATCAGTCTTGTGCCGAGCCGTCTGGTGGTCGACCAGCTCGCGGAGGACGGTTGTGCCATCGAGGAGCGGATCGAAGAACTGATCCGCTGCCCAGGGTCTCACCAGCCAGGGAGCAGGGGATGGACGAATCTCAGAGCACGCCTGGCCGCTACGCGCTGGGTCACTCGGACCACGAGCTGGACCGGCTTGAGGCCCAGGCTCGGATTGTTGATCCGGTAACACGACACCTCTGGTCGCACGCCGGCGTCGGTCAGGGGATGCGCGTCCTGGACGTCGGCTGCGGAGCTGGTCACACCACGATGTTGCTGGCGGACCTGGTCGGCGAATCTGGCGAGGTCGTGGGCATCGACAGCGCTCCTGAAGCGATCGCGGCCGCGCAAGCTCGCAGCAGCGGCCTACGCAACATGAGCTACATCCACGATGATCCCACTGAGCACATCTTCGACACTCCGTTCGACGCCGTCGTCGGACGTTACGTCCTGATGTTCCAGAGCGACCCGGCCGCGTTCCTGGCCGCCGCCGCTCATCACGCACGTCCGCGCGGGATCGTGTCCTTCCATGAACTGGACGCCCAAGGCATCGCATCGCGTCCCCTCGTACCCACGTTCGAGAAGGTGGCCGCTTGGAACTCCGACGTCACTCGGAGGTACGGCGCCAACCCGAACTTCGGATCCTGCCTATTGGGGGTTTACCTCACCGCCGGACTACCTGAGCCGACCATCCTGGCCCACGCCATCCACGGCCGGGGAGCGGGTGCCCTCGACGTGCTCACCCAGTGCCGCAACCTGGCCCGCACTCTCCTGCCCGAACTGGAGCGCCACGGCGTAGCCTCCCGCGAAGAGGTCGGGATCGACACGCTGCTCGATCGGATGCTGACCGAGGCAACCCAGAGCGACAGCATCGTCGTCGGCCACCTGCAGGTCGGCGCCTACTGCATCGTGTGAAGACTGGCCACTTACGAAATGGACCGGCCGTCATGAACCCGCGATCCTGGCGCCCGTCATGAACCCGGCGATCCTGGCAGCCGTCATCTCGCGTTCTCGTCGCCAACCAGTCAGCCAGGAAGACTTGGCGCAGAGCAGAACACAGCTTTGAGCAACGCCCGGATCTGCCGCGATGAACTGCTTCCGCCGTCGGCGGGGTGGTCACTCATCGTGATCGAGTCGCGATATGGGCAGAGGGCCGCGTGCTCCGGGGTCGTGCCGAAATCCGGACGTTGAGGAGCGGCCATGCGTTCGGTTCAGGTCAGTGGTGAAGCGATCTCGATGAGCGTCCCCCAGGGGTCCCGGAGGAACCCGGTCGTCTGGCCGTGCGGCTTGGCCGACGGCTCGACAACTGACTCACAGCCGGTGTCCACCGCATGCCGGAACGCCACGACCGGATCGTCGAAGACGAGGCAAATCTCGATGTTGAACGGGTCTGCTTCGGGATCGGGCAGCTGGTACGCGCCGCCGATCTCGTGTTCGGCACGAGCGCGACCGGCAAAGGACAGCGCGGTCTGGCCGGTGTCGAGCTGCCCGAAGTCGGCCGCCGCATTGACGAACGTGCGGCGCAGACCGAACGCGCGCTCGTAGAAGTCCAAGGCTGTGACGACATCGGGAACGTAGACGATGATCCAGCCCAGTCTCGCGGCTTCTACCACGGTGTCCTTCCAGCGAGGGTCTCGATCGAACCGGCATCGTAGGCCCATCGACACGGCCAGCCGATCCTACCCATCTGCGCCGAGAGCCTCTCCGGCCGCCGCTGCCGCGACCTCCCCTGTCCCCTCGAGCGCACGACCGTGACGATGCGTGGGTGCGGGCACGGCCGACGCTGCATCTGACGGTAGGGCTGCCGGGCGTCGGGAAGACGAGGAAGGCACGCCGGATCGCGGCCGATGGGTCAATCCTGAGGCTGACGCCGGACGAGTGGATGGCCCCGCTGTTCGGGGAGCGCGACGCCGACGGACGGCGGGAGATCCTCCAAGGGCGGATGATCTGGTCGCCGATCGGGTCCTGTGTAGCGGATCGTCGGTCGTCCTCGACGTCGGCTGCTGGTCCCCTGCGGAGCGATACGTCATCAGGGCCGTCGCCGACGACGCCGACGCCGACGCCGGGTTCCTGCGATCCGTTCGGCAGTGATGGACGATCTCGGGCAACCTTCGGGGTCTGGGACGCGACTTACGACCCACCTGGCCGATGCGCACCGTGCTTCGGCTGCCCGGTACGAGGAGGTACCCGTGAGCCGCAGCCGCCGTCTCGTGACTCCGCTGCTCATCGCCGCCGCCCTGTCGCTGGCCGGACCGCCGGCGCTCGCCGCATCCGCGTCGGGCACTGCGACGAGTACCCCCAGCAGTACCCCCACGAGCACGCCGACAAGCACGCCGGCGAGCTGCACGGGCAGCGATGCGGTCCAGATCGTCTCCCAGACCGTGACGCCGTCC
>Ga0302321_100004197_pt1 | contig 12439 bp, 9 predicted proteins | sample Fen_T0_1_FD_202505 | JGI IMG/M metagenome (GOLD analysis project Ga0302321, IMG submission 202505) | Peat permafrost microbial communities from Stordalen Mire near Abisko, Sweden - Fen_T0_1 | ecosystem: Environmental > Terrestrial > Soil > Wetlands > Permafrost | place: Sweden: Abisko...
CGGGATCAACGCCGGCCGCTCGCACGTGACGGAGGAGCCGGGTCTGGCCGAGGGAGTGGCCGAAGTCCACGCCGCGGGTCGACTACGCGCAACGACGGACGCCGCCGAAGCGGTCCGCCACGCGGATGTGGCGGTGCTCATCGTGCCGGTCATGCTCGACGAGGCCAACCAGCCCGACTACCGCTTCATGGATTCGGCCGTGGCGTCGATCTCGGGCGGCGTCCACGCCGGTCTGACCGTGATCTTCGAGACGACACTCCCCGTCGGGGACACGCGGGGCCGGTTTCTGCCGCGTCTCGAGGCCGCCGGAGGCCTCATCGGAGACGACGACCTGTTCGTCGCCTTCTCGCCGGAGCGGCTCTATTCGGGCGCGGTGTTCGCCAACCTGGCCACGTACCCCAAGCTCGTGGGCGGCGTCGGTCCTGAATCCACGCGACGCGCGGCCGTCTTCTACGACTCCGTGCTCGACGCGGAGATCGTGGCCATGAGCGGCGCCGAGGCCGCCGAGTTCAGCAAGCTCGCGGACACGACCTACCGAGACGTCAACATCGCGCTGGCAAACGAGTTCGCCCGATTCGCCGACCGCGCCGGCGTCGACATCCAGGAAGTCATCGCGGCGGCCAACAGCCAGCCGTACTCGCACATCCACCAGCCGGGGATAGGCGTAGGCGGCCACTGCATCCCGGTCTATCCCCACCTGCTTCTGAGCCGCGCGCCGGATCTGGAAGTCGTAGCGACGTCTCGCCGGACCAACGACGGCGTGCTGAATTCGGTCATCAAGACGATCGAGTCGCAGCTCGGCGGCCTCGACGACGCCCCGATACTCGTCCTGGGCTTGACCTACCGCGAGAACGTCAAAGAGCTTGCGTACTCGAGGGCGCTGCCGCTGATCGATCGGCTCGGATTCCACGGCGCCGAGGTCTGGGGCTACGACCCGCTCCTCTCGGACGAGGAGATCGAGCGCAACTGCGCCAAGCCCTACCACTGGGGCGAGCCCGCGCCGTTCCGGGCCATCGTCACCCAGACCGGAGACAAGCTGTGGCAGTCCCTGGACTTCTCGCTCTTCCCCAAGATCGAAGTGCTCTTCGACGGACGGAACAGCCTGCGCGAGATCGACCTCCCGGCGTCGGTCCGCTACTTCGGGATCGGGGTTCAGGCCGCCACGCGGCGTCGAGCCGCCACTCCCTCCTAGCGGGCGCCCAATCGTGCGCATCGTCAGCGTCATCGGAACCCGACCGCAGCTGATCAAGGCCGCTGCCCTTCAGCCCGTCCTGCGTCGCGACCACGACGAGATCTTCGTGGACACCGGCCAGCACTACGACGACACCATGGCCGGCAACTTCTTCGGTGAGCTGGGGCTGGCTCAGCCGGATCACTCGCTCGGCATCGGCGGCGGCGGCCACGGCGACCAGACGGGCCGGATGCTCATCGCCCTCGAACCGCTGCTCCTGGCCGCGGCTCCCGACGCCGTAGTGGTCTACGGCGACACCAACTCCACGCTGGCCGGAGCGCTGGCGGCGGCGAAGCTCGGCATTCCGGTAGCGCATATAGAGGCGGGCCTGCGCAGCTTCGACCACCGCATGCCCGAAGAGCTCAACCGCGTGGTCGCGGACCACCTCTCGAAGTGGCTCTTCGCCCCGACGCCGGCCGCCGTCGCGAATCTCGCGACCGAGGGGATCACGACGGGCGTGACCGAGGTCGGCGACTTGATGCTCGACCTCGCGGCTCGGATCTCCGTCGAAGTTCGAGGCGAGGCGGTGCTGACGGCGCTCGCCTCTCGGCTGGACCTGCCGATAACCACCGGCTGCTTCCTATTCGCCACGGTCCACCGGGCCGAGAACCGCAGCCCTGAAGCGATGATTGCCTGGACGAATCTCCTGGCAGAGGTTGCCGCGCCCGATCGGCCGGTCGTGCTCGCGCTCCATCCCGGCACCCGGGCTGCGCTCGACTCCGCGCGCATCGTCCTTCCTGCGAACGTCATCGTCATCGAGCCGCAGGGTTACCGGACCTCGCTTGCGCTGCAGCTCCATGCGGCCGCCGTCCTCACCGATTCGGGCGGTATCCAGCGCGAGTCGGCCTGGCTGGGCGTCCCCTGCCTGGTTCTTCGCGACACCACCGAATGGGTCGAGACCGTCGGCGGACCCGACAGCTCCGCCGTCCTTGTGGGGCTCGATCGGTCGGCTGCCGTGCGCGAGCTGGATGCCCGCGCTCCTCGAGAGCACTCCGCCGAACAGGCAATCGATCGCGCCGAAAACCTTCGGCTCGCCGGAGCGGGAGCCGCGGAACGTATCGCGGCCGCCCTCATTCTTTGAAGCCGGCGTAAGGAGGCTACGGGTTGAGCTCGACGGACGATCACCGACCGGTTCTGATGATCGTCCACGCCTACTACGAGGAGGACCCGCGGGTCCGCCGCGAAGCCGAGTCGCTCGTCGCCGCCGGCTGGGAAGTTGACGTTATCGGGCTGAGGCGACCCGGCGAGTCAAAGACGGCAGTCATCGAAGGCGTAAATCTGCGCCGATTGCCGGTGCGCCGCCACCAGGGCGCCGGCCTGGCGGTCTATTTCGGGGAGTACGGCAGCTTCCTGGTCAGATCCATGTTCTCGGCCACGAAAGCTCATTTTCGACGCCGCTACGGGATGGTCCAGGTGCACACACTGCCGGACTACCTCGTCTTCGCCGCCTTCCCGATGAGATTGATGCGGGTGCCGGTCGTACTGGACCTGCACGAGGCAATGCCCGAGTTCTTCCGGGGCCGCTTCAACAAGGCCGCCAACTCGTTCTCATACCGGCTCTTGATGCTCCAGGAGCGCATGTCCATGGCCGCCTCGAACCAGCTGTTGACCGTCAACGAGCCGCTGGCCGAGCGGCTCCGCAAGCGCGGCGCGAAGGCGGATCGCCTCACGGTCGTCATGAACAGCCCGGACCTGAAGCGCTTCTCACCGGACCTGTACCCGCGCCGAGCCTTCATGGCCGACGGCGTGCTTCGCCTCGTCTACGCCGGCGCGATCACGCCCACCTACGAACTGGACGTCGTCCTCCGGGCAGTTGCGGAGATCCGCCACAGGCGACCTACCCTCAAGGTTGCCCTCGCGCTCTACGGTCGGGGCGACGCGGAAGACTCTCTGAAGGAGCTGGCGCGTGAGCTCCAGATAGCCGCGGCGGTCGAGATGCCCGGACGGGTTCCCATAGACGCCGTACCCGCCGCGATCGCCGCCTCCGATATCGGCATCGCCGCGACCCGGCTCGATTCCTACTCCGAAGTGAGCCTATCGACGAAGGTGCTCGAATACGGGGCGATGGAGAAGCCCGTCGTCGCCACCAAACTGCCGACCGTCGAGTTCTACTTCGGCCAGGACACCCTGTCCCTTTATCAGCCTGGAGATTGGTCTTCGATGGCGACGGCGATTCTGCGCCTGGTGGACGACGCCGTGGACCGTGACGCCCGGGTGCAGCAAACCGCGAAGCGCGTCGACGAGCTCGGCTGGGCCCACCAGGCAGAGGCCTATCTGGCGGTCGTGAGCAAGCTGGCCAAGCCGCGCCGAGGCAAGAAATGACGACCCGGGTCGCCGATCGACCCGAATGGAATGCAATCGGAGAGTGTGGCGGCGAGCCGGGATTGCGAACGCCGCACCGGCCGGCTGAGACCTGCGCTCGCTTTCAGGATTCGTCCCCGCACGAACAGCCACAATCCGCAAGGCCCGAGCCGGGCCGCGCCGCCCGCCGGTCGGAGGGCGGAATGCGGTAGCATACGGCCTCGTCACCCCGGCGCGCTGCCGGGACCAGCCCGCACAGGACGCCCAGATGACCTTCAGGCCCCCCGTCACGAAGCCCACGCGCCGTCGCACGCGCCAGGTGGACACCCGGCACGCGCTCTACATGAACCTGGCGTTCGGCGCCGCCAGCCTGGCGGCCGTTGCGCTGCTGAGCGGCGTGCTTTTCGCCAACTGGTATGCGGACCACGGCGCGGCCCTCGCGTCGGTCGGCGGTGTCGCGATCAGCAAGGACGCGGTGCGGACCCGAGCAGCGGTAAACCACGCTCGTGACGAGCGGCTGCTGCAGGACTACGACACGATGCGCAACCAGGGCCAGATTACGACCACGGACTACGGCCAGGTCACGAGTTCGATCACTGCCGCCGAGGCGGCTACGCAGCTGTACTCCGATGCGCTCGATCAGCTCAAAGAGGAACTGACGCTCCAGCAATACGCCGACAAGCACGGCATCTCCGTTAGCGACGCAGACGTCGACGCGCAGATCGCGAAAGACGGCACGCTGCCCGAGTTGCGCCACGTCAAGGTCATCGCGGTCGAGGCGACCCCGACGCCGCCCGCATCGGTCCCGGCGGCCGACCAGCTGGCCGCCGCCCAGACCAAGGCACAGGCCTACCTTGATTCGATCAAGACGGGCGGCAAGAAGTGGGACGACGTCTTCACGGAGTCGCAGAAGACCGGGGTCGTCAGCAGCAGCGGCGACATGGGCGTGGTGGCAGAGAGCGCCCTTAATCTCGATCCCGACATCGCCGCCGCCATCTTCAACCTCAAGAACGCCAACGACATCACGCCTGTCTTCAAAGGGCAGGACGACATCTTCCGCTTTGCCACGATCACCCAGATCGTCGCCTCATATGCGGACTCGGGCTGGAAAGACGCGATCGGACAGGCCGCCAGCGGCGACGAGTATCGCCACGCCGCGCGAGGGGAGGCGATCAAGGCCGCCATTCGGACGTCGGTCGAGGGCCAATTCGTGACGGGCGCGACTGCGAGCCGCCACGTCCTGGAGATCCAGGTGGCGGCCGGCTACAGCCAGGTCGGCGACGGGCCAGAGGCCAAGATCCGGATCATGATCTTCGCCCCCAATCACGACACGTCCGGCGCCAGCGCACTGGCGCAGACGGACCCGGCCTGGGCCGAAGCCAAGAAGCGGGCCGACGACACCTATGCGGCGCTCCAGAAGGACATGACCCAGTTCACGACGCTGGCCATGGACACCAAGACAAACGACGACCCATATGTGGCCAGCGTCGGCGGCGATCTCCCGTGGCTGCCGGGCACACTCTTCACCGGGGCTGCGTCCAGTCAGGCGGGTCTTGGCATGACGGCGGTCCCGGCCGAGATATTCAAGGCTGATCTGGCTCCGGGTTTGCTCGCGCCCATCCTCGAGCCTGCGATGGGCTACGTCGTCGTCGACTTCCAGGGCGTCCGGCCGGCGCCGGCGCAACGCATCGCGGACGCGCAGCTGGGGCTCGGAACCGGTTCCGACTTCGCGTCCGTGGCGGCCAAGTATTCCGAGTCGGCCGACGTCAACAACGGCGGCGACATGGGCTGGGTGACCCACTATCAGCTCGATCAGGACGTCGAAGCGGCCATCTTCCAGGCCCCGGTCGGCGGCCTGAGCCGCGTGGTCCAGACCAGCAGCGGCTACTCCTTGTACAAGGTTCTCGCGGAAGAGACTCGGGTGCCCGAGGCCGCTCAGCAGGCGAAGCTGAAGAAGCTCGTCTTCGACAAGTGGCTCGCCAATCTGAGCGCCTCGACCAACATCTGGACGGACACGGCCGGCCTGACTGCGATCACCCCCGCGTCGCCGACACCGTAGGAGCAGCGTAGGACAACGTGCTCGACGCGCTCGTTGCCGAGGCCCGCATTCGCTGGGGGCTGGACGCCTCCGCGGGTCTGCAGGTGGTTGCGCCCGAGCGCCTGTCGGCCTTTCCCGTTGAGCCGTCACGCCCGCTACTGGTAGTGCCGCCGAGCCTGCTGCGGGCGGGCGCTTCGGTCGACGGAGGGGTACCGCCGCTCCCCGGCAGACACGCCCCAAAGAACCAGACTGCACTCGCCGTGTTGGCGCGGCTCTATCCGGCCGATCACCCAGTCGGGCGGATCGGTGTCGCCGAGACGACGACGGTAGGCGAGCTCTCGCCGGAGGCGTTTTCGGGGGCGCTCTACTTCGGCCCGGTGGCGCCGGAACTGGCCCCTGCCGGCCCCTGGGCGCTGCCGTGGCTGGCCGACCGGCTGCGGCGGCCAGACGGCTGCCCGTGGGATCGGGAGCAGACTCACGTCTCCCTCAAGAAGCATCTGCTCGAGGAGGCATACGAGGTCTACGATGCGCTGAGCGAGGAGGCCACGCCCGACCTCGCCGGCGAGCTCGGCGACCTGCTGCTCCAGATCGTGCTTCACGCCCAGCTGGCGGCCGAAGCCGGCGTATTCGACATGACCGACGTTCAGGCGTCGATCGGACGCAAGATCGTCCGGCGCCACCCGCACGTCTTCGGCGAGGCGCGCGCGAAGACGGCCGGCGACGTCAACCGGCAGTGGGAGCAGATCAAGCGAGCAGAACGCGAAGAGGCGGCCGACCAGGCCGCGGACGGATCGACCCGACAGATCGAGGTCAAGAGCGCCCTCGACGGCATCTCCCGATCCATGCCCGCCCTGGCCGCCGCGCAGGAGATGCAGGAACGCGCCGCCCACCTCGGCTACGACTGGCCCGACATCGTGGGCGTGATCGACAAGGTCCACGAGGAGCTGGCCGAACTGGAGGCCGCCGCGACCCCGCAGGAGAAACGCGAGGAGGTCGGCGACCTGTTGCTAGTGGTGACGAATCTCGCCCGGCGCAACGGCGTCGATGCCGAAGACGCGCTGCGCGCCGCCGCCGATAAGTTCCGGGCTCGTTTCCGCCGCGTGGAACGGATGGCGCGCGAGCGCAATGTCCAGCTGCGCGATCTGGGTCTGGCCGACCTGGACGCACTGTGGGATGCTGCAAAAGTCGAAGAACGGGCAGCCGCCGCGAAGCGGCCGGAAGCGACAAGCGGCGAGGAGACCGAAAGATGACCATCGGGGCCCAACCCCTCAAGCGCAACGACGGGCGCCTTCCGGGAGACCTGCGCCCGATCTCGATGACACTCGGCGTCCAGAAATGGGCCGAGGGCTCGTGCCTCATCAAGGTCGGCGGCACGGAAGTGCTGTGCGCCGCCACGATCGAGGACAAGGTCCCACCGCACCTTCGCGGGAAGGGCACCGGCTGGGTCACGGCCGAGTACAGCATGCTGCCGCGAGCCACCAGCGAACGAAGCATCCGCGAGGCGACCAAGGGCAAGGTCGGCGGGCGCACTTACGAGATCCAGCGCTTGGTCGGCCGCTCACTGCGGGGTGTCGTCGACATGGCGAAGCTCGGCGAGCGGACGATCACCGTGGACTGCGACGTGATCAACGCCGACGGGGGCACGCGAACCGCCTCGATCACCGGCGGCTGGGTCGCACTGGCGGCAGCCCTCACCACTTACGGTATGGATCGCTGCCTCATCGCCCGCGTGGCGGCTGTGAGCGTCGGCATTCTGAACGGGCTGATCTGCCTGGACCTCGACTACTCCGAGGACTCCAAGGCGGACGTGGACTTCAACATCGTCGCGACCGACGCCGGGAAGTACGTCGAGCTGCAGGGCACCGCCGAAGGCAAGGCGTTCGAACGGTCGGACGTCGACCGCATGCTCGATCTGGCGGCCGGCGGGCTCGAGCAGCTCTTCGCTGCGCAGGCCGAGGCCCTGGCCTCGGTCAAACGCTAACGGCCGCGGCCCAAGTGAGAGCCCGAACCGTCGCAGGCGCGACCGATCGCTCGCGCCTGCTGGTCGCGACCCGGTCGACGCACAAGCTGCGTGAGCTGCGCGAGCTGCTCGGCCCGCTGAGGGTGGAGCTGGTCTCGCTCGACGACATCGGCCTCCCCGGCGACGCGATCGAGGACGGCGACACCTTCGAATCCAACGCGGCCAAGAAGGCTCGCTTCTTCGCCGCTCTCTCCGGCCTGCCCACGCTGGCGGACGACTCCGGCCTCGAGGTTGACGCGCTCGGCGGCGGCCCGGGCGTCCGAACTCGCCGCTACGCCGGCGAGAACGCCACGGACGAGGAGAACAACGTCAAGCTCCTCCGCGAGCTGGCGGGGCTTCCGCCGGAGCGGCGGGGAGCGCGCTATCGCTGCGCCCTGGCGCTGGCGCTGCCTGAGTCGACGGGGCGGCGAGGCGGCATCCCGGTCCGATTTGCGCGCGGGACTCTCGCCGGTCGAATCACCACCGCCCCGCGCGGCGACGGAGGATTCGGCTACGACCCGATCTTCGAAGCGGCCGTGGAGCGGCCCGGCGGCCGGACCCTGGGCGAATGGACGGCCGAGGCCAAGAACCGGATTTCCCACCGCGGCCGTGCCGCTCGCCGGATGCACTCGATCCTGGCCGATCTCGGGTTCTGAGCGCACGTCCTGCCCGCCGCAAGCGGTTCGCGGCCTTGCCGCGCCGTATCATTCCACCGGGCTCGGGGCGTGGCGCCGCGGCCGATTTAGTTGGGCGCGCACGCACGCACGCACGCACGCACATAGGGACTCACGATGACGACCTTCTACCTGAACGTGATCCATCGGCCGGAAATGGTGCCCGAGTACCTGCAGAAGGACGCAGAAGAGGGCAAGGCCGAGGACGTCACGCGCAGCGACGTCATCCGCGAATCGCTCGACATCTTCCGCACCCAGCAGCGCGTCGCCCACGACAACGACATCCGGACGACGATCCAGATGACCTATGCAAGCCTCTTCAACGAGGAAGCCGTGGCCATCGCCAAAGAGGACCACGAAAAGTACGGCGATGAAATCGGCTCGACATTCCTGGGCCTGCAATGCGCCCAGTTCCGGGAAAAGTTCGCTTCCAAGGAGCTCGCAATCTGGCTCTTCTCGATGGCAGACAAGCGCCGGATCGTGGACGAGGTCTTCGGGAAGTTCGAGGAGGTCTTCGGCTTCCTGCCGACCTCGACCGGCTCCTACTACATGGACGCCGAGCTGGTCAACTACATCAAGGACCGCTATCCGCACGTAAAGGCCGCGGTTGCGACTTGCTGGGAAGAAGGTCCGAAGGCGTACCACAACGCCAACAACTCGTGGTACACGCTCCTGGACGGCGGCCCGTGGAACCCCTGGATTCCTTCGAGGCGGAATATCCACTGCCCCGCATCGGACGCCGACGACGACATCGGGATCGTGGCAATTCCCCACCTGTCGCGCGACCTGATGGCTGTGTTCGACGGCCCGGGCTCCTATTACGGAACCCACCCGCAGAACATCCTGCGCGGCATGGTCTACGAAGGCCGCGAGATCCCCTACTTCATGAACATCGTCGACCAGTACCGGGCCATGGCCAAGTACAACCGCGGCTATGCGTACAACATGATGTTCGTGGGGCCCGGCTGGATGAGCAAGAGCGGCCGCTGGGAAGCCGACTACGACTTCCTTCTCAAGAGCTACGAAGACGGCATGGCGTACTACGGCCGGTTGAAGAAAGAAGGCAAGGTCGTAGACCTCACGATGAGCGAGTTCGCCGACGCTTATCGCCAGGACCGAGCGTACAGCCAGCCCGAAGTCACGCTCTGGAAGGACATCCTGTACGGGTCAAAACGGCAGCAGTTCTGGTTCGCGGATCCGTCGATGCGCTTCTGTCTGGACATGAACCAGGGCGGCGCGATGATCGACCTGCGGCCATACGCCGCCAAGCTCATCCGCCCCTGCGGAGTCGGGACGAAGCACATCCAGGACGCTTCATACCCGTTCCTCGTCCAATCGCTGTTCCGGGCCGGGTACTTCACCCATTACGCCGGCGAGGGCGCCGTCAAGAGCTGCAAGTTCGTCCATGCGGGCGAAGTGGTCGACCTCTGCGCCTGCCGGACTCAAGCGTCCTTCTCCGAAGATGGCGACACTCGGGTCGTGACCCTCGATCCGGTCGAAATCGAATTCGAGAACTTCACGATCGGCGTGCAGTCGATCTTCCGCCTGATGGAAGGCACAGGGGAGATCGAGATCACCCGCAAGATCGTGAGTTCGACCGACCCGACGGCCGAGGTGTCCATCGACGAGTACATCACGGCCTGCTACGGCACGACCGAATACCCGGAAGATCTGACGGGCGTCCAGCTCAAGCTCAAGGGCAGGTCGGGCAAGGAATCGATCGACTACGAATACCGCTGCCGCGAGGCGGCAGTCGATGGCATCGATTCGGTTGAGGCGATCGTGCCCCAGGTCGACACCAGGCTGTCGATGCGTCCCGACGCCGGCGACGTGACGGGCTATTTCCGCGAGGGCATGGCGTTCTCGCCGATGTACACGCTCGGGATCAAGAAGACCGTCCAAGGGACTGGGGAGCTGCGCACATGGCTCAAGGTCGAAAAGGCAAGCTGAATTACCGCTGCCCACGCTGCCTGATGCGGGAGATCGACATGGACATGCTCTTCGACAACGAGAAGGGCGAGTACTACTGCCTGCGCTGCTCCTTCTTCGGGCCCGAGGCGGAGGTCCTGCGCGTCAACGCCGAGTTCCGCGACAAGTATCTGGACCGGGCGACTCGCATCACGGATTTCTAGCGTCTTTGCCCGCCTGGCGTTGGCGCGCCGACGGATCCTCCCCGTTCACCCGGCGCAACGAGCCACCCGCTTGGGTGCGGATCTCGGGCCCCACCCTATCGTTTCGGAGTGAGGCCTCGCGAGGTCGTCGTCCGGCATCGGACTTGCACGGCAATTTGTCTCAGGCAGTCCCCGCGATCCGCGGCAACCACGACGTCATAGCGCAGGCTCGGGGAGCTTTCAGCAATGCGCAAGAATTTGATCCTGCTTGGGTTCGTCGTGGGACTCGTCGCGGCCTGCAGTGGCTCGACCGCGACAGGCGCCCCTCCGGCCAACGGAACGCCGCCTGCCGCCACACAGGCCGGCGCTACTCAAGCGGCCCCGGTCGCCACCGACACGACGGCGGCAGGCGCTCCCAAGGAGCTGGACCCGTGCAAGCTGATCACCGACGCTGAGGCCGCGGCGGTCCTGGGCAAGCCTGTCGACCCGGGCCAGCCTCCGGAACCCGGCGCCAGCACCTGCCTCTTCACCACCACCGGCCTGAGTCTCGACTCCATCGAGATAACCGTCCTCGACCTCGCCGAGTTCAAGCCGACGCAGAAGTCGATCACCGGTTTGACCATTACTCGGGTCTCCGGCATCGGCGACGACGCCTACTACATCAGCATCGGCGCCGGCCACGTGGTCCTCAACGTCCGCAAGGGCCAGTCGGTGTTCTCAGCGTCCGTGCTCCTCAAGGGCGCCTCGGACAGCCAGCTGATGGCCAGCGAGAAGGGCCTCGCAATGTTGGTCCTGGGCCGCATCTAGCCCACCGCGATCAAGTTTTGACAGCGGCGGCCGGCCCGGCCGGGTTCGTCCGAACCTGAGCGGCGGAGCTTCAAGGCCCACGGCCCGCACGCCTGGGCCTTTGGTCCCCATGGCCTCGGGCAGCAGGCACGCCGTATGATGTCCATGCCTGAGCGTGAGGGGACGAGCGATGAAGGCGCCGATAGTTGTGCGATACGAGGTGAGCCGGGGCGCCCCCGGAGTGAACCTGATGGGCCATCACAAGGTGCCCGCAGACGCCGTCCAAGGCCCAACGTGGGAGCTTAGAAGGGGGGCCAACCGTGGCATCAATGTTCGCCAATGTGCGAGGTTTGGGCAGGTACGCCGCGCTCATGGCGCTCACGGCACTTGCAATGGAAGGTTGCGTTACGGGCACCGCCACCTACTCACCCTCAGCCGGTCCGGCCAAGACAACGTCCATGTCGGCCCTGCCCACGATCGCGCCCGACGACACCGTATCTGATCCTGGTCAGGCCACCCCGACCGGCGCACCGGCCGACTTATCGAACATCCCTCCGGCGCCCGTCGGAGCGTGGAAGAGTATCCGCTGGGTGCAGGTACCGGGGACATTTGTAGGCGCACCGCCGTCCCCTGGCCCAGGCTCAAGCGCTAGTGCAGGCAGCCAGACGTTTGGGATCTACGGCTGGAGCCGGGGCTTCGTAGGCTTTTCGGCTCAGATGTGGCTATCGACCTCGTCCGGCATGTGGGACGGCGGTCCGACCGTGGCGACTATCAGCACCATCCATTCCGAGGACGGCGTGCACTGGCACGACGGAACCGTTCTCCAGCACCCGATGTTAAACGACAACCTGGAGGTCACTGGCGTCTTCGAGGGCCCGTCCCGATTGCTGGCCGTCGGAATCTCCGGCGCCTGTGGCACCGGCTGGGTTGAGGCACTCTGGACTTCTGCCGACGGCATCTCCTGGCAGAAGGTCGACACCAAGAAGGCATTCGGGAATGCCACGATCGAGAATGTTTCCGGCGGTTCCAGTGGGTTCGTAGCTACGGACGCGGCCGGACGGGCCGTGTGGACGTCGCGCGACGGCCAGAGTTGGCGGTCCGTCAATCTGGCTGCGTCAGCCTTTGCCGGCGCCCGAATCGATGGCGGTACCGCGTCTTCGGGAGGCTACGTCCTCGCCGGCTCGACGGTTCCCGTGGGACCGGTGAGCTGCAGCCCGGCCCTTGCCGACCCCTCGGCCCGACCGACTCCACCTCCGCCGATGAGGTCACCCGCGGTCTGGTGGTCTGCGGATGGCGCGA
>Ga0302321_100004198_pt1 | contig 12439 bp, 7 predicted proteins | sample Fen_T0_1_FD_202505 | JGI IMG/M metagenome (GOLD analysis project Ga0302321, IMG submission 202505) | Peat permafrost microbial communities from Stordalen Mire near Abisko, Sweden - Fen_T0_1 | ecosystem: Environmental > Terrestrial > Soil > Wetlands > Permafrost | place: Sweden: Abisko...
TGGCAAGGGCCCTTGATCGACTCCGCCAGCTGGCCGGCGCGCCGGCGCTCATCGATCGACCGCGCCAGAGCGTCGGTCTCCTCCGTGGACCCAGGCTCCGGCGCCGCGATGCGGTGCCTCTCCGCCAGCGGGCGCCCTGGGGGCGCCGAGCTGCCATCGGCCTCCGTCGCCCCCGCGCTGGACGCCATTGATCCGGCCACTGCGTTCTGCGCCTCCTCCGCATCGACCGCGTCCGCCTTGCGCGCTTCCTTGGCCCCGACCGCGGACGCCCGCTTGCTCTTCGCGACCGCGCCCTCCGGCGTCGCCCGAAGCGCGAAGTTGTCCCCGACCGGCGCAGGACTGGACGGCGGCGGCGGTGGAGCCACGGACGCGGGCGCAGCGCGCGCCACGCTGGGTGTCGGGGCAGCCGGCTCGACCCGGGCCAGCTTCTCCTCGTCGCGAGAGGGCGCCGCGTCGCCTGCGGCCTTCGACCGCACGACCTCCGCCCGCGGCTTGGGCGCGGCGAGGGCCAGCTCCTTCTTCGCCATGTGCGGCGCGAGGCGCTCCTCGGCGACCGGCCCCGCTGCGTCCTGCGCGCCACCCGTGGCGGCTGCCTTCGCGGCCTGCTGCGGCTTCGCGGCGACAGCCGAAGGCGCCGGTTGGAGTGCCGGGGCAGAGCGCGCCGATGCCGATGGCGCCACGTCCGACGGAAGCGGCTTGAATGCCGGAGCTGCGGGCGGCGGGCCGTTCGCAACGGTGGGTGAACTAACGGCAGCGGGTTCGTGGATCGCCGAAGCGCGATCCGGCGCCTGGAGCGCCTGCTGCGGCCAGAGGATCCGGTAGGAGACTCCACCCACGATGAGCACCGCCGCGGCGGTGGCCGAGAGCTTCCAGACCCAGCTCGGGAGGAACCGCTCCGTGCGTGCCGCGGCGCGCGCTTCGGTTACCTGGCGTGCGGCTGCGAGCAGGATCCGCTCCCCGGCCGCGTCCGGCTGGGCCGGCTCCAGCGCCTGCATGGTCCGCCGGGTCGCGCCGAGCAGCGCCCACTCCGCCCGGCACTCTGGGCAGCCGGAGAGGTGATCCTCCACGCGCACCGTGGCGCGACGGCCGAGTTCGCCATAGGCCAGGTCGATGAGCAGGGCTCGGCAGGCCTCATGGGTCATCGGATCGCGCTCCTCGGCTCAGCCACCGCGTCGTCCGGTCCCACTCCGAGCGCTTCGAGCTGGCGGCGGAGCGCCTCCAGGGCGTAGCGCATCCGGCTCTTGACGGTGTTCTCCGAGACGCCCGTGACCCGGCCGATCTCCTGGAATGGCAGGCCGGCGTACTCCCGGAGGAGGAAGACCTCCCGCTGCTCCTCGGGCAGGGCGGCCAGGGCCGCCTCCAGGCGTGGGCGCAGGAGCGCGTCCTCCGCGCCGCGATCCGGTCCCGGTCCTTCGCCGGGGAGTCCGTCGGCCAGGCTGCGGCCGTCGGCGCCCGTCGCGTCCAGCGACTCCGACTTCCGGTGAACGGACTTCCGTTGTTCGTCGAAGGCCAGGTTGCGGGCGATGGTGTAGAGCCAGGTGGTGAAGCGGGCCCGGCGCTCCCACCGGGGAGCGGCATCGACGACCTTGAGCCAGGCGTCCTGCAAGAGATCCTCCGCGCGCGGCCGGTCGCCCACCAGGCGAACCAAGAAGTTGAAGACCGGCCCCCGGTGCCGGCGCATGAGCGACTCGAAGGCCCCGGCGTCTCCCGCCTGGAACCGCAGCATCAGCCGCTCGTCGCTCTCCTCGGCAGCCACCGTGCCCGTCTCTCCGGGCCCCCATGCTTCAAGTTTCAACGTCCGAGGGGCCGAAACGATCTGGAGCGAGCCTACCCCGGCGCGGCGCAGGGCGCGAGCGGGCTGCTGGAGCGCGGAGATCCCGCGATTTCGGGAGCGCTCAGATCCCAGCAGCCGCTCGTCCGTTTCACTCTCCAGAGGGCGAGGCGCACGGCTCTCGACCCCACTGCAGCAGAGGAGGACACGGATGACGACGACGACGAGGAGCTCGAGGCGCGCGTGGATGATCGGCTGGACCCTGGGCCTGGCGGCACTGGCCTCCGTCACGGCGGCCAGCGCGGCGCGGGGCGCCGGCGACCGGACCACCAGCCCGACGCAGGTCCTGCAGCACGCCGAGTCCAGGCTCGGCTCACAGGACGTGAGGTTCGACCAGGGCGTCCAGGCAGTGCACGGCGCGGACAAGACCCTGGCCCCCTTCTTCTACGTGGCCGGCGGCGACCCCGAGACCGAGCGGCTCCCGCTGCGGGAGACCTCGGCGCAGGTGGAGATCGCGGGCTCCATCGCGCGGGTGCAGGTCCGGCAGGTGTTCCAGAACGGCGGCGCCAAGCCGATCGAGGCGGTCTACGTCTTCCCGGCCTCGACCCGGGCCGCGGTCCACGCCATGCGGATGAAGATCGGCGAGCGCGTGGTCGAGGCCAAGATCGAGAGGCGCGCGGAGGCCCGGCGACAGTACCAGCAGGCCAGGCAGGAGGGGCGGCGCGCCTCGCTGCTGGAACAGGAGCGGCCCAACGTCTTCACCATGAGCGTCGCCAACGTGATGCCGGGAGATCGGATCGAGGTGGCCCTGGAGTACTCCGAGCTGCTGGTCCCGGAGGAGTCGGTCTACGAGTTCGTCTACCCCACGGTGGTCGGGCCGCGCTACGGCGGCGGCGCCGACCCGGCCAAGGACCGCTGGATCGCCAACCCCACCCTGCACCAGGGCGAGAAGGAGCCCTACGGGTTCGACGTCCGGGTTCACCTCGAGAGCGCCATCGGGATCAAGGACGTCTCGTCTCCCTCCCACCCCGTGGACGTGAGCTGGGGCGGATCCGGGCGCGCCGACGTGCGGCTCCAGTCGCCCGGCGGAGGAAACAAGGACTTCGTGCTCCGCTACCGGCTGGCCGGCGACCAGATCGACGCCGGCGTGCTGCTCTGGCGCGGTGAGAAGGAGAGCTTCTTCCTGGTGCAGATGGAGCCGCCGGCGCGGCCGGCCGCGGCGCAGATCCCGTCCCGCGAGTACGTGTTCCTGCTGGACGTGTCCGGCTCGATGAACGGCTTTCCGCTGGACACGGCCAAGGTGCTGGTGAAGACCCTGCTCTCGCGGCTGCGCCCCACCGACCACTTCGACATCGCCATGTTCTCGGGCGGCTCCTACGTCCTCTCGCCCGACGGGTCGATCCCGGCCACGCCGGAGAACGTGCGGCGCGCCTCGGAGGTGATCGACCAGCAGCGCGGCGGCGGCGGGACCGAGCTGATGGGCGGGCTGCGGACCGCCTACGGGATCCCGCGGCGCGACCCCAAGGTGTCACGGACCGTGGTGGTGGTCACCGACGGCTTCGTCGGCGTGGAGGCCCAGGCGTTCAGGTTCATCCGGGAGAACCTCTCGCACTGCAACCTGTTCGCCTTCGGGATCGGGTCGAGCGTCAACCGAGGGCTCATCGAAGGCATGGCGCGGGCGGGGCAGGGCGAGCCGTTCGTGGTGCTGGGCCCGGAGAAGGCGCGCCAGGAGGCGGAGCGGTTCGCGGCGTACATCGAGCGGCCGGTGCTGACCCAGATCTCCGTTCGCTTCCCCGGATTCGACGCTTACGAGGTCGCGCCCATGGTCCTCCCCGACCTGCTGGCGAGCCGTCCGCTGGTGCTGTTCGGGAAGTACCGCGGAGCGCCGGCCGGCAAGATCGAGATCAGCGGCCTGACGGGCGGCGGCCGGTTCACGCGGACGCTGGACGTGGCGGCCGCGGCGCCCAGGCAGGAGAACGGCGCGCTCCAGTCGCTCTGGGCGCGGCGCTGGGTGGAGCTGCTCGAGGACGAGCACCACCTGGGCCCGGCCCCGGAGATCGAGGAGGCGATCACCGACCTCGGCCTGGCCTACCACCTATTGACCCCGTTCACGTCGTTCGTGGCGATCGACTCCGAGGTGGTGAACCGGACCGGTGGTTCGCAGAGCGTGAAGCAGCCCCTGCCGATGCCGGAGGGGGTCTCCGACAGCGCCGTGGGAGGGCTCGAGGCCGAGGCGCTGCCGGCCGCGTCGGGCGGGGCTGGGATGGGGGGGATGCACAAGAAGTCCCTTTCCATGTACCGGGCGAGCCCCTCGACGATGGCGCTGCCGGCGGTCCAGGCAGATCGAGCGGCGCACAAGCCGGCCGCGCCGAAGGTCGCTGAGGTGAAGAAGGACCTCACCGTGCTGGGCCACTGGGCGGTTTTTGGGCCCAAGGCGTCCGGTCTCTCCGAGGTCGCGCCGCTGCTGGAGGCGATCCCGGTGCGGCTGCGGGAGGGCGGTGAGAGCGGAGCCACCATCGGGACCTCGGTTGAGGTGCGGCTCGGCGTGGACCGGAGCGGCAAGGTGGTGAAGGTAGAGGTGCTCGGCAGGCCGAGCGCGGCGCTGCGGCGCTGGCTGGAGTCCACGCTGGCGCAGGTGACCAGCAAGACGCACGCGACCGGCGCCGAGACCGGCTCACTCCTGGTCACGCTCAAGTGGACCGCGGGCGGGTGAGGCCAGAGGAACTCGAGTGATGGGGGGGCGGGGGTTCCGTTCTGGAGCCCCCGTTTTTCATTGATCCGCCGGCTGGCGTGCGCGCCCTCCTGGTGAACGGCGAGAGTGCTACACTCCCAGCCCACGCTCCATCCGTCGAGCACCACCCCGCGAACGGAGACCCCGCGTATGCCAGACACCATCCGCGACCTCCACGGCACCCGCGTCCTCGTCTGCGCCACCGAGGGCCCTCCGATCTCCAGCGAACGCGACGCGACCGACCTGGTCGGCGCCACCTGGGGCACCGACGTGACCGCGGTGGCCATCCCGGTGGAGCGCCTCCACCCCGACTTCTTCCAGCTCGCCACTCGCCTGGCCGGCGCGATCACCCAGAAGTTCACCACCTACGGGCTGCGCCTGATCGTGGTGGGCGACGTCTCCACCTGGACCTCCGATAGCAAGGCGCTGCGCGACTACGTCTTCGAGTCCAACCAGCGGCGCGAGACCTGGTTCGTCCGGGACCTGGCCGAGTTGGAACACCGGTTGGCCCGCGGTCGCGAGCCCCGCTGAGCCCGACCCCCTGGCGCCACCGTGGTGACCGCCTCACCGCTCGACCGCGTGGGAGGATGTTCCAGGTCAAGTTCCTCGATCTGGTCGCGCGGCTCTCTGGCGAGGACGAAGCCGATCGGCTCGACGGGAAGGCGAGTCGCCCGCCGCGGCCTCAGCGATGGCTATGTCCGTGGGGCAAACGCCTCCTCGAGCGTCCGGAGCATCGCGGCCTCGCTCTGAGAGATCCTGCTCCCCAGACCCAGGAATCCGCCGGAGGCCTGGGCGATGGAACGAGCGTGTTCGAGAAGCTCACGCTTCAGAGCGGTCCGCTCCTCGAGCGTGAGCACAGCACAGAGCCCCTCGACATAATGTTTCCACGCATCCTGAAGCCTGGGCTCCGGCTTGCGGGCCAGCCATGCGTCGAGGAGCTCGAACTCGATCTCCCCGCGGCGAATCCCCTCGGATTCAGCGGCGGCGAGCACGGCGCGCCGCTCCTTCTCGTCTACCTTGCCGTCTGCCCAGGCCACCTCGACAAGCGGGATTGCGGCCAGCGACGCCACGATGTTGGGCTGAACGTCGAGGTCGATCAGCTTCTGGAGGACCTTGTCGTCCCGAATGCCCGAGACCTTGGACAGTGACTCCTTGGTCTCCTCGAGCTTGTTCAGCGCCTGAAGGCGATCCATGAGCCGCTTGTCTTCCTTCAGGAAGAAGGCGTCTTCGAGGTCTCGCCGAAAGCCGGACAGCGTGCCCATTTCGGTCATGGCGTTTGCCGGCGCTGTTCGAGCGCTGCTGGCCGGCTCCTCCTTTCGGATACAGTTGTTAAAACCCCTGAGCAGCGCAAAATGTTCCTGACCGCTTCATCGCACAAGGCGTTCACTGCAAGATGCAGGCTCCGGTCCCCGTGGGTCACCGCCGGTCCAAGGGCCGTCTGCGTCATCCCGCTACCTTTGGAGAGGGCTCGGGCGGAAGGGCCCACTTGCTCGTCTCGACGGCCGCGAGCGAGACGAACGCCGCGAGCAGGATGGCGAGCCAGTCGTGCGGGTCGAAGGGCGTCATGTCGAGCACCTCGCTGATCGCGGGCACGTAGATCGCCATGAGCTGCATCAGCACCGCGGCGCCGAGGAACACGAACAGCATGGGGTTCTTGCCCCATCTCAGGCCTCCGAAGGGCTTCGGGGACCGGTCGGTGAAGACGTGGAGGAGCAGGGTCGTTGCGACCGTCGCGAACACCAGCGAGCGCGCGTGGCTCTCGCCGCCGTGGTGGAGTCCCCAGGCTCCGATCGTGAGCGTGGCGATCGCCATGATGACGCTGTGCGAGAGGATGGTCGCGAGGCGCGCAGGTGGCAGCAACGAGGCGCGGCGAGGGAGCGGGGGCCGCTCCATGACATCAGGCGCCGCGGGCTCGAGCGTCAGCCCCAGGGCGGGGAACGTGTGCATCAGGAGGTTCAGGTAGAGGATCTGCAGCGGCAGCAAGGGGAGCGGCATCCCGGCCGCGGTGGTGACGAGCACCACGAGCAGCGTCGTCATCGAGCAGGTGAGGAGGAAGTCCAGTCCCTTTTGAATGTTGATGAAGACCGCTCGGCCTTCTCCAATCCCGGTCACCAAGGACTCGAGTCGCTCGTCGGTCAGGACGGCGTCCGCGGCCTCCTTCGCGACATCGGCGCCCCGCCCCATCGCGATGCCGACGGTTGCGGTCCGCAGAGCGGGCGCGTCGTTGACGCCGTCACCGGTCATCGCGACCAGGTCTCCTCGCGCCTGAAGACTCTGCACGAGCTTCAGCTTCCCGGCGGGGGTTGCTCGGGCGTAGACGTCCGCGTCCGCGGTCGGATCCGAACCGACGCAGAGCTTCGGCTCGGACCCGTTTGCGAGGTCGAGTTCTCGGGCGATCGCTGCGGCGGTGACCTGGTGGTCGCCGGTGATCATGATGGTGCGTATTCCTGCCTGGTGGACGCGAGCGAGGACCCCACGGACCGTCGGCCGGGGAGGATCCACCATGCCCACCAGACCGAGCCACTCCCACTCGGACTCGAGGTCGGCGGAGGTGTATCCCTCCGGCAGCTGGCGCGTCGCAATGGCGAGAACTCGCATGGCCTGACTCGCGAGAGCCTGGTTGGCCGCCACGAAGCGCGACCGCTGGTCTTCTCCAAGGGGAGTCGTCGATTCGCCGGTACGCACGGAGACGCACCGCGCGAGGACGTGCTCGGGGGCGCCCTTCACGAACGCCACCCGCGCCCCGCCGCTCTCGCACGCCACCACCATCCAAGGATGGTTCTCGCCCGGAGGGATCGTCTCGAGGCGGCGTGGGGGGTCCGTCACGCCGACCTTGGCCGCCAGGACCAGGAGTGCGCCCTCGCTGGGGTCTCCGTGGACGTGCCACCTTCCCTGCTCTTGCTCGATCACTGCGTCGTTGCAGGCCCGGCAAGCGCTGCCGAGCGCCCGAAGCCCTGGTAGGGACTCCGGGGCCGGCGGTCCTCCTCGCTCCTCGATCGTTCCGCTCGGCTCCCATCCCTCCCCGGTCACGCTCAGCGTGTGGTCCGCGAGCACGATCGCGCGCGCCGTCATCGCGTTGGCAGTCAGGGTTCCGGTCTTGTCGATGCACAGCGTGCTGATGCTGCCCAACGCCTCCAGCGCCCCCAGCTTCCGGAGGAGCACGCCCTTTCGCGCGAGGCGCCTCGCTCCTGCTGCGAGGGCCAGCGTCGCGACGGCCGGGAGTCCCTCCGGGATCGCCGCGATGGCCAGGACCACCGCCGTCTCGACCAGTGGCCACAGCTCCCGACCCTGGAGGAGACCGATGGCCGTGATCACCCCCGCGAGCGCCGCGACCATCCACACGAGGTATCGCCCGAGCGCGTCGAGGCGATCCGCCAGGGGTGAAGCGGGGCTCGGGGCCTCGGACAGCAGGCGTCCGATGTGCCCCACCTGAGTCCTGCTGCCGGTCTCCGTCACGATCAGCGTGCCCGCGCCGCGGGTGATCATCGCCCCCGCGAACAGCTCATTCCTCCGCTCCGCCATTGCCGGGTTGCGCTCTTCGAGTGGCGCGCTCTGCTTGCGGACCGTCATCGACTCGCCGGTGAGCAGCGACTCGTCGGCCTCGACCGAGCCGTCTACGACCCGACCGTCTGCAGGGACTCGATCGCCGGCTTCGACGAGCACCACGTCTCCAGGCACCAGGTCGCGCGCGGGGATCTGCGCCTGCTGTCCTTCGCGTCTCGCCCGGGCGTTGGGCGCGGAGAGGGCCTGGAGCGACGCGAGCGCGCGTTCGGCCCTGAAGTCCATCCCGAAGCCGACGATGGCGTTGAGCAGGACGGCGACGAAGATGGCGAGAGCGTTTGAGCGCTCTCCCAGGACGAACGAGAGGACGGCGGCCAGCAAGAGCAGGAGGACGAGGAGGCTTCGAAGCTGGCGCACCGCGAGGGTCAGCACCGAGGGGCCACGACCCTCGGGAAGGGAGTTCGGTCCGAAGCGCGCGAGCCGCTCCCGCACCTGAGCGCCGGTCAGACCAGCAATCGGGATCACCTCCAGGGCCTCGGCGACCGCTTGCGCGGTCAGCAGGTGCCAAGCCCTGCCTGGGGCGTACTCAGCGTCACCCTCCTCCTTGCTCTGGTCGCGCATGGTCTAACTTGGGTGCGATCGCCTGTCTGGCAAGCCGCCGGTTCGCCCTCGCCATGGCTCCATGGGCCCAATCACTCCCCGACGTCCTGGCGAGCCCACGGTACGGCGGCCAGGCGCTCATAAGGGATCGGGGCGCCGGACTTCTCACTCAGGCCGTACTTGCCCTCGGCGAGCTTCTCGAGCGCCCACTCGACCTCGGCGAGGAGCGGGCGCTCGCGTCCCTCGAGCTCGAGGTCGTGCGTCCGCTCGGTCGTGCGCTGCGCCGCCTCCTCGAATTCGGTCACCTGGTCGGCCTGCGGAGCGGTCGGCCCGGTTGCCTGGAGGACACCGAGAATGCGGTCGCGCTCCTCCTCGAGTCTGTGGCGCAGCTCTTCGATCTGCTCGTTCGTCAGGACCCTCGCCATCGTCGATCTCCTCCGTATGCCCCAGCCGTCCGTTCACGCCCCCGGGCGCGTCGCGCCAGGTGCGCTGCCAACCGCTTCAGGAACTTCCTCGCTCTTCTTGGTCGACTCCGATCGTGCGGGGAGGAGCATCAACGTTCGGTCTCGAAATTCGGTCCGGTTGGCGTGCGCCGTCACCTGGGAGGCTTCGGTGGCTCCGAGAATGTTCCGTGCCTGATCGATCAAGCCAGCGGATCCATGCGCGAGCACGAGAAACCGGCCCGCCTTCACCTCGAGTTCGTACTTCACGACGCTGTCCTTGGGGATGCCGATGCTCGCGAGGGCCGCCGCCAGAGCGCCCGTGGCTCCACCGATGGCAGCGCCTTCGAGCGCACCGGCGATCCACCCCACCAGCGGCCCCATGACGACGAGCGGCCCGATGGCGGGTATGAGGAAGAGCGCGTTGCCGAGGAGTATCCCTCCGAGGGAGCCCCAGAAGGCGCCTCTCCCCGCCCAGAACTTCATGCGGTCGCCTGATGTGTAGAAGCCGAGCGCGTGCTCCTCGGTGTGGAGCCCCTTTCCGATGATCGAGAGTTGCTTCATGTCGATCCCGGCCTGGTGGAGGGTACCGATGGCAGCTTCCGCGTCAGCGTGGGAGCGGTATATCGCAACGACCGAATGCTCTTTCGGACCAGCCGTCATGTGTCCCCCTTCCCCGTGTGTGGGAATGTAGCGTTCGACTGTCGCGCGCGGATGGTCAGCGGCCTGCTGCGCTTCTTGGACGCCCCTCCTAAACTGGCGTCGGGCGAGCCCGGGGGCCAGCGCTCCGTCGGGCATGAAGTAGCTTTCCAAGAGACAGGGGGCACCATGACAATCGGAACGGCTCTGGAGCCGTACGGCCGAGCAGGCGCATTCTCGCCGCCGACGACCTCCGCAGAGTTGACACGCATCGTGCGACTCACAGCCGAGGAGGCCCTGCGCGCTCTTCAGACGACGCGTCTCGGGCTATCAGCCAAGGAGGCCGAGCACCGCCGAGTCAAGTACGGACGCAACGCGCTTCCGAAGCCGCGGGGCCCGCAGCTCGCGCGGGCGCTCGGGGCCGAGCTGGTCCATTTCCTCGCGCTCTTGCTCTGGGGCGCGGCCGCACTGGCCTTCGCGAGCGGCTCGGCGCCGCTCGGCATCGCGATCATCCTGGTGATCCTGCTGAACGCGGCCTTCAGCTTCTTCCAGGAGTATCGAGCCGAACGGGCGACCCAGGCGCTCTTCACCCTGCTGCCACAGCTCGCCCAGGTCGTTCGCGGCGATCAGCGGGTCACGATCCCGGCCGAGGAGCTGGTCCCTGGCGACGTGCTCGTGCTGCGCGAAGGCAACCGAATCTCGAGCGACGCGCGGGTCGTGAGCGCCGAGAACCTTCGCGTCGACAACTCGATCCTCACCGGCGAGTCTGCGCCGGCCGTGCGGGATGCAGCGGCGACGACCGCGGACGATCTCATGGACGCCCGGAACGTCGTGTTCGCCGGGACCTTCGTGACCTCTGGATTCGGGCTCGCTGTCGCGGTGACCATCGGCCGGGACACACGTTTCGCCCGGCTCTCGCAGATGATGAGCGCGGTGGTCCGCCGACGCACGCCGCTGCAGATCGATTTGCATCGCACGGTCCAGGTCATCGCAGGGTGCGCCGTTGGAACGGGCGTCGCGTTCTTCGGGCTCGCCCTCCTCATGGGTTCACCTCTCCGCTTTGGCCTGGTCTTCTCCGTGGGCGTCATCGTGGCGCTCGTCCCCGAGGGGCTGCTGCCCACGGTGACGCTGGCCCTCGCGATGGGCGCGAAGCGCATGGCGCACCGCCGCGCACTCGTGCGCCACCTCGAAGCGGTCGAGACGCTGGGATCCACCACCGTCATCTGCTCTGACAAGACCGGAACGATGACCGCCAACCAGCTCACCGTCCAGGCGGTGGTGGTCGCCGGGCGACGGTTCTCGGTGACGGGCGAGGGTTTCAACCCCCGGGGGGCCCTTCTGAACGACGGCCGGTCTGTCTCGAACGGGGAGCTCGCGCTGCTGGGGCCGCTCCTCAAGGTGGCGGCACTTTGTGGCAACGCGACGCTCCAGCAGAAGGACGGGCGCTGGTCTTGTGTCGGCGATCCGGTAGACGGCGCACTCGCGGCGTTCGCCCGCAAGGGCGGCACCGAGATCGAGGCGGCGGAGCGCGCTGAACCGCGCGTGTACGAGCTCGCGTTCGAGGCGACACGCCGGCGGATGAGCACCGTGCATCGGGTCTCCGCTGGCCAATTCGAGGTGCTGACGAAGGGCTCGCCGGAGGCGGTCCTGGCGGTTTGCACTCGAATGCGCGAAGGCGAAGCGATTCTTCCTCTCGACGAGCAACGACGCGCCGACGTGCTGGCCTCCATCGACACCCTGGCCCGTGAGGGCCTGCGCGTGCTGGCGCTCGCCCATCGGTCCAGCTCGGTGGAGCTCAGGGACGCGGCGACCGCCGAGGCCAACCTGGAGCTGCTGGGCCTGGTCGGACTCGCCGACCCAGTGCATCCAGAGGTGCCGGAAGCGGTGGCTCACTGTCGCTCGGCGGGGATTCGCGTGCTCATGGTCACAGGGGATCACCCCGCCACGGCCCGGACGGTAGCCGACCTGGTCGGCCTCCCCGCCGGCGACCCTGTCGTCGGCGCGGACCTGCCCGCCGATGATCGCGCGTTGCAGGCCCTGCTTTCCGGTCCCGTCTCCGTCCTGGCGCGGATCAACCCGGAGCAGAAGCTCCGCATCGCGCGCGCCCTGCAGGCGGGTGGCGAGGTGGTGGCGATGACGGGGGACGGGGTCAACGACGCCCCCGCGCTGCGACAGGCGGACATCGGCGTCGCCATGGGGATGAACGGGACGGACGTGGCGCGGGAGGCGGCCGACATCGTCCTGCTCGACGACAACTTTGCGTCCATCGTGGATGCCGTGCGGGAAGGACGGGCGGTCTTCGAGAACATCGGCCGTTTCCTCACCTACGATCTCACCTTGAACCTGGCTGAGCTCGCCCCTTTCCTCGCGTGGGCGCTGTCCGCAGGAACGATCCCTCTCGCCCTCTCCGTGCTGCAGCTCCTGGCCCTGGATCTCGGGGCGAGCCTGCTGCCGGCGCTCGCGCTGGGAGCGGAGCCTGCCGAGCCAGAGATCATGGCTCGTCCGCCTCGGGCCCGAAGGACACGGACGCTCGATCGGCACGTCTTTGCCCGCGCCTTCGGTTTCCTCGGACCGGTGCAAGCTGCACTGTCGCTCGCGCTGCTCCCGGTGGGCGCCGCGCTCCTCTTTGATTGGCGCCCAGGCCGGTCGCTGCCATCTGCCGCGCCGGCGTTGCCCGTCCTCTCCACCCTCGTCTTCGCGTCGATCGTCCTCATGCAGATGGTGAATGCCTTCGAATGCCGCAGCACGAGGCGGTCC
>Ga0302321_100004199_pt1 | contig 12438 bp, 3 predicted proteins | sample Fen_T0_1_FD_202505 | JGI IMG/M metagenome (GOLD analysis project Ga0302321, IMG submission 202505) | Peat permafrost microbial communities from Stordalen Mire near Abisko, Sweden - Fen_T0_1 | ecosystem: Environmental > Terrestrial > Soil > Wetlands > Permafrost | place: Sweden: Abisko...
ATGAATACTTCCATCGACCACCCATCCGTAATGATATGATGAAAGTTCAATAACAACACATGTTGGTTTTCTTTGTTATGAATCAGCTTAGAAACAATAAGAGGACCATTACATAAGTCAAATATGCGCTTTTGCTCATACCGAATAAGAGCTTCAACGTTTAATTCCTTATTCCGAATGTCAATGAACTCTATATCTAGAATTTCATCATTTACGTCTAGAATAACCTGTCTCGGAACATTGTTGTAAGTGACTATTTTGGTCCGAAGGCCCTCGTGTCGCTTAAGCATAGATTTGAAAGCTTTTTTAAAAGCTTCGAAATTTAGTTGACTCCCAATTATGTAAGCGATCGGCACGTTAAAGGTGCATGGATCCACTCCTAATTGAAGACTCAGCCAAATTCGTTGTTGGGCATTTGAAAGTGGATAATCTGGTGTAATTTCTGCCGGCTCAATTTTCGTGTATGTAATAACCTTTTCCTTTTCAATAACATTCGCGAGAGTCCTGATAGTCGGGAATTCAAAAACCGATGATAAATCCAACTTAACACCCATATCTCTATATATCTGAAAGACCATTTGAGTCGCCTTAAGTGAATGACCACCTATTGAAAAAAAGTTGGCATCCGTACTAATCCTTTTTCTATCCAAAATTTCGGACCATATAGATTGCAGGGTCTCTTCGATTATACTTTGAGGGCCAACATATCTATCTTCATTTCCTTCAGGCGAGAATTCTGGCAACCCAGCCCTATCAAATTTGCCACTATTATTTAAAGGGATCTTTTTAAGTCTGATAAAATAAGAAGGAATCATGTATTCAGGCAAAATAGCCTTTAATGATTGCCGCAGCACGTTGCTATCATGATCATGGTCACTGACATAGTACGCTAAAATCATTTTTTCTCCTTTGATGTCATCTCGCACTAAGACCTTAACATCTTGGAAGTCGCCGACGGCAGCGATGGATTTTTCAATTTCACCAAGCTCAATTCTGAAGCCTCTTAATTTTATTTGATCATCAATTCTGCCAACAAAATCAACCTTCCCGTCTGATAGATAAATTCCGTAATCTCCAGTTCTATACATTCTACTGTGGATGCTATCTTTAATTTCAGGAACACCTCCTTTTTCTCCTGTAAAACTCCACAAGACATATTCCTGAACGCCATCCCGGCTAGAGACTACATATGGCAACTGCTGAACCGACATATTGCAACCTCCGTGGCGATACAAAATTTCAATGATTGATAATTCATCTTCCTTTTCTGAACAACCCCGGGTGATAACATTTTCATCTGAAGTATAAATAATTTTATTCCCAACGTCCCCATCATCGACTGGAACAATTGGTAGCAATGTCTGAATTGCGAACTTGCCTCCTTCCCTGAGAACAACCAGGAAGTTCTGAATCAAATTATGAGGATTTTCAATCCTATCAAGAACGAGATTCGAAAATGAAAAATCAAAACTATTTGGACTTAAATCATGGGCAATTAAAAATTCTTTTGGCGGTAAATCTATCTGGCCCATCATTGCATTGAGCCCCAAATTTCTTGCCTTTTGAACTGAAAACGGGCTTAATTCAATACCGGTCATTTTAACTTTTTTGTCATGCATCATTAACATAACCTCAGCATTGCCGAATCCAAAATCAATTCCTCTCAGCCCTGTGTAATTTTCGAACGGTACGAGCTTGGTAAAAATATCATCGTTTATCCCGCATGATGCATAGGTTTCGTTGAAACCCTCCAAAAAATACCGCCTGAATCCTTTAAACTTGCGTCCCGAGTTGTCATCACTTAGATATTTTTTACTTGATTCTATAAGATCATTATCTAGACCCGTTGCCAGTGAAAATAACTGGTCCTGAGACACAATCTCTTCCTCAACTACTTTCATTAAATTTTTTAATGGTTGCCTACTCACTTTGAATTCCCAAATCTCACTCCGAGCGCTATCAGATACTAACATGCCATTAGATGAATATTTATCTAACAAAAAGTGAGGATTGGGAACAAGTTTCTCCAATGTCATTTTCTTATTGTTATGATAACCTTCAAAAATACCTGGGCCTGAAATGAAAATCTCTCCCATCACACCGACAGGAACAGCATTTAGGTTCTTATCAAGAATATATGACTTGGTATTTAAAATTGGTTTGCCTATCGGAACAAAATTTGACACGTCATCCCGAACGACTTCATAAAAATGCGAATAAACGGTATACTCAGTCGGTCCATAAGCATTTGCAAAATGGCAATACTTGCTCCATTTTTTCGCTAACTCCGGTGAGCATTCTTCACCGACAGACACAATCCATGAATTTGATATATTAACAAGTTTCTCAGGGTCCAATTGTTTCAAAAGTGATGGAACGAATACACCCACATTAATTGCTTTAGAATTGAGAAAATCCGAGATTCTAGCAGGAGTAAGTTTTTGAGAATTGAACATTCTGAGAGCCGCACCATTCAATATCGCCATAAATGTTTCTCCTACCGCGCCATCAAAACTGTAGGAAAAGAATTGTAAAATGTTTTTCCCTGCACCAATGCCATACTGAATAGATTGCCACTTCACTAGATTATTAATTCCACGATGACTAACAATAGCGCCTTTCGGCGTTCCTGTGGATCCTGATGTGTAAATCATGTAAGCCGGACTGGCACTTTCAATTTGAGGTTTCCAAACCTCAGGGGGCGACTCAAGCGATTCGAGTTCCACATCTATCAGAAACATTCCTTGACTCAAATCAGGAAAACTATACAAATAATCCATTTGAGTAATAACCAGTTCTAGTTTCGTGTCATCAATTATATGTTTAATCCTGGCTTTGGGTAATTTAGGATCAATGGGTACATATGCTCCTCCTGCCTTGAGTACAGCAAGAATTGCCACTATCAGCAGTTCAGATTTATCCATTACAATGCCAGCAAAATCGCGTGGGCTAAAGTTGAATTTTTTGTTTAAGTAATAGGCCAGATTATCGGATAACCTATCTAGTTCGCCGTATGTCAACGTCCTTCCCTCGAATTCAACAGCTGTTGCCCCACGATATTTTAGAACTTGTTCCGCGAATAGTTGTGGTACGGTCAATGAAAAATCAACCTGGCCATCGGTAACATTAAAACCATCTATAATTTGAGCCCGTTCTTCACTACTCAATATTTTCAAATCGTTAAGAAACGAGTTCAAATTTTTGAAAGACAACAAACACGACTGGAGATGCAAAGGAATTTTATCTATAAAATTTGAATCGAATACTTCAGAGTTATAGTCAAATGACAATTGTAGACTATGGTCCTTCTCTGACACGTTAATTTCTAAATCATACGGCATTTGATTGGAGGCAATTGCGGTATCGTGAACTCCATCGAATGAAAACCACACATTTGTACTGACAACTCTGGTGACTTCAGTACCCAACATCCTTTCTCTCGGATAATTCTGAAACTTTACAATTTTCTTGACTGAATCTTGAATCATGCCTAGGTTCTCTCGTAATGTCTTATCCTCATTTAGTTCTATTAGAATGGGAATTCGGTCTTCGTAGAAATTTGAGACTCGTTGGCCAAATAAGGGACAATCGACTACAATTTTATTCTCACCGGTATACTTATTTAAAAGAAAAGAGATTGCTGATAGTAAACAAACGCAACGATTATTATGATTCTCTCCTGACAACTCTTTTATAATTGTGTACGATTCGTCGCTAAGAATAAAAGAAGTGGATATCTCGGAAGGGTCTGTCTCTACATTCTTCCATCTATTCTGAAGAAACCGGAATCCTCCTCGAAACTTTACTAATGCTTCTCTCCAAAAAATCTCGTGATTTTTATACTCTTCGGATGTAAACATGAAACGATCGACCTCAATCATAGAATTGAATTTAGAATATTAAATTTTTTAACAATCTTCTTAGGCTCTTGACATCGACTTCAAGAAATTATTCTCCTCAATACTTTCAGCCTGTGTTCGTATTAATCTTATAGCTGAAAGAGGTTGACTAACGTCTGAAATGAGTTGACGAATAATCTCGTTATAGTTGGTGATGATAGCTTCTGCACTATTGCGGGAATAGCTATTAGAATCAAATCCTACCAAGCATCGAATTGAATCTTCTTCATCAAAGAAATTAAAAGAGAATTTATGATTAACGCTTCCAGAATAATTAATGTCTATGGCATTGATATCAAAATTAGTTTTCAATCTCTGCTCCGCGTTAACCCGCCACTGTATCAAAATACTTAATGGAATCCTTTCACCATCCACTGATTTCATTCCTTCGATGATCTCTTCGACTGGGAACGCTTGATATTCATACGCTTTGAGTACAATGCCGCGTGCTCTCTTAAGAAGAGACTTGAATGTGTCTTCCTCCAATACCTTTATTCTAAGAGGCAGCATGTTAACGTAGTATCCTATTTGATTTTCTAATTCGGCGCGGTCGCGTCCGGTCACTGGCGCTCCGACGATTATATCGCTACAACCTGTGTACTTATTTATCAATATATTTAATGCACAATATAAGAGTATAAAAAGGCTCACATCGTTCTCTCTTGCAATAATTGCAAGTTGTTCCTTTGTTTTCGCCTCTAAATGAAATCCAAAAATACCTTCGTTTGAATCACTTATTCGACTTAATTCATCGACAGGAAATTCTGATTTTTGAATTGTACCGCTTAACGAATCGATCCAATATCTCTTACAATCTTCGAAACCTCCTTCTATTAATTTCTTGTGCTGCCAAGCAGCATAGTCTTTATATTGAATTTCCAAAGGGGAAGAAAACTCGGCGTGTGTATTCGTTAATAGTCGATCATAAATTTCGAAGAGTTCTCTAAACAAAATTTCAATTGACCATGCGTCAGCTATGATATGATGGGTGTTAAGCAGGAAAATATATTTATCCTTGTCGAATTTGAATACGTGACAACGAATTAATAAATCACGCTCAAGCATAAATGGAATACGAGCAGCCTTTCGAGCCGCCAAAATTGCTTCGGCAAAGGAATCCTGCTTTTCACTTAGATCTGAAAAATCAATGCTAAAATTACTCTCCCCTTCACTTCTTACTTTCTGATAAGGTATATTCTTAACTACACAAAAAGAGGTTCGTAGACTTTCGTGCCGTGAGATTACAACTTCAAACGATTTTTGCAAAACAGCCAAATCAAGATCACCGTGAACTGAATAAGGCTCAGGCATACTGGACAAGAGCGGATCTGTATGAATCTGATTAATGAACCAAATTCTTTTTTGAGACATAGATAGCTCGTAATATTCTTGATTAGATATCCGTACAATAGCGTCACCCGCAACTTCGTGCTTTTTAGAAATTAATAGACCGAGGGCGGTTATTGTTGGGTGATCATAAACGTCGGCAATTGAAATAAGGATATTGAATTTCTTAAAAATCCTAGCAATCAGTTGAATGGCTTTTAAAGACCCCCCTCCCATATCGAAAAAAGAAGAATGCTTTGGTATCGCCTGAATCTTTAGAACGTCAAGCCATAGTTTCTCAATCTCCTTTTCAGTAGAAGTAAGTAGATTATCTTCATCTAGATCTCTTTCGCTTGTGATAGCTCGATGATCCGGTAATGCTAATTTATCAACCTTTCCATTGCTGTTTAATGGAAATGCTGCCAGTTTCACAAAGTGAGACGGAATTAGGTTACGATTAAGCTCTACTGAAAGGTGCCGTCGGGCTTCAGCAGGTGTCACCTCATCGGAAACAAAATAGGCAACGAGGTCCATTCCATCTTCGTTATTCTTTTTCCCAGTCACAACAACTGATCTCACACCTTCTTTCTTTAGGAGAGCTTGTTCAATTTCTGAAGGTTCGACTCGGATACCATTTATTTTAATCTGGTCATCTTTTCTTCCTAAAAGCATCACGCTACCATCCTCAAGATAATATCCGAGGTCCCCTGTCACAAATACCAAGTCATCAGGGTTTTCGGAAAAAGGATTCTGCTTAAAAACTGTTTTTGTTAACGTGGGCTTATTGTAGTACCCCTTCGACAAGTATTTTGTTCGGATAAGTATTTCTCCTTTTTTTCCTTGGGTGCACAGCGAATCTTCGTCAACAATTAGAATTTCTACATTGCTCATTGGTTTACCCACATGAACCGGCGAAAATGGGTCTGTATAAAATTTGAAATCAATTCGATGAAACGTCTTGATCAGCGTAGTTTCAGTAAGACCGTAAAGGTTAACCAACTGAGTTCTTTCGCCAACCCTCTTACGCCATTCTATTATATCTTTTCCATACAGGGGTTCACCCGAAAGAAGGATGTAACGAAGGCTAGGAAACCCATTTGTATTGACTACTTCTCTAGTTAGTAATCTAAAAATAGATGGTATAGTGTGAATCAGTGTTATCCTTTGTTGTTGTATCCAAGTATTTAATTGATTCGGATTCGATTTAACCTTTTCACTAGGAATAACAAGTGTACCTCCAGTACAAAGAGGTACAAAAATATCACGTAGTGAGGCATCGAATGTAAATTGAATTAACTGACTAACACGATCAAACTGATTTATTCGAAATTCTTCAATTTCCCATTGAATAAAATGCGTAAGGCTGGCGTGACTTCCGAGAATCGCTTTACCCTCACCTGTCGAACCCGACGTATAAAAAATATAACTCCCTGTATCTGGTGGCAACGCAGTGACAGTCTTGTCTAGGTGGCTCGGTTTTATGTCTACCTTAATGCTGCGGTCATTCTCAATTCTCTCAACAATTGGAATTGAATCCGAATCTAAAGTGATGAGATAATAGGAGTGTACTCCAGCATCCAGCATGATTGATAATACTTTCGAATGTAGTAATCTAGATGTAATAAGAAATCCATGAAACGTTTCTAGCAAAGCTTGCTTTAATCGAGCGCTTGAAAAATTGATATCCAAGGGCATATAAATTCCTCCCGCCTTAAAAATTGCCAAAAGTGAAGTGATAAGACTAATTCCGGATGGTATTATTACCCCAACAATTTTATCTTCGTTTACTCCGACTTGAATTAAGATTTTGGCAAGTATATCAGCACTTGCATCCAAGTTCTGATAATCGACAGTTCTCTCTTGCTCTTCTATTGCGACGTTTGAAGGGTGCTTCTTAGCAATTTGTTCGAATAGCTTGTGAACCATATTTAAATTCAACTTATTAGTCGTTAACACTTAGAGCTTCCTTGAACCTTATTGCATCAGCGGAGAAACTGCTACTCCGTAACAACTTTGGACCACCTCTCGAGCCATCACGTCCATTGCATCTACAAACGGAAGATCATGTACAGATTTCTTAATTACTAGTTGAACTTCAGAACAACCGCCGATCAATAGCATTGCACCTCTCTCCTTGAGTCGAAGTGCTGCGGCAAGTAGAAGGTCTTTTGCTTCTTGAGAAATAATGGCAGATTTAAGCCCATTTTTCATGTATACCGAAGTCATAAAATAATCTTCTTGCTCCTTTTCTGACAGAGTCACTATTTTAAGGCCTTCAGTTTCAAAAACTGAATCAAAAAGTCCCGACCGTATGGTCCCAGTTGTTGCTAGCAAGCCAATTGATTTTATTTCGGGATACATGTTCTTAATATGGTCTGCTGTTGAAATCACAGGACTGATTATTCGTGCCTTTGTGTGCTTTATCACATCATGGTAATAAAAATAAGATGTAATGCATGCCATTACTATTAAGTCCGTTTCATTCAAATTCATTAGCTGCACTGATCTCAATAGCTCTGGCAAGGCAGACTCTTTCTCATAAAGTATTGCTTGGGTCCGATCAGGAATACAAGAATTATTATGCAAAAGAATTTCCGGGAAATCTTGATCTTTAAGTGCCGGGGAATATTCGATAATCTTATCGAATAACTCGGCTCCTGCCCTTGATCCCATCCCACCTATAATTCCTATTCGCGTCTTTCTTGTCATACCAATTATATTCGTTAGGACATTGTAACCAATACTTTACGATTACCAGAATAGGGCCGCCGGCCATGACATGTTAGAACATTGTCCACGATCAAAAGATCACCTTTCACCCATTTAACAGGCATCTCTAGATCGGCAATGGAAGAATGAATTTCACTTATATGCTCTTTCGTAATGGGACTTTTATCACCAAAGGTAACGTTCATTGGCATGTCTTCCGGGTCCTCAAACATCATTGTCAAAGTCTCATAAATTTCTGGAGTAAGATGAGAGGGATGGAATTGGTCTGCCTGATTAAACCAGACTTTTTCATTCGTTACTGGATGAGTGATAATGCCATTTCTAACATGAATCAATTTTATACCTCCGTCAGGCTTCCACTCGAAGTGAATTTCTCTTTCTCTGCATATCTTCTCCACTTCAATTTTATTATCTGTTTCAAATGTCTCCTGCCAAGAAGGACCAAATCCTTTGCCGCCGTTCAGGTTGCGAACGTACCGAATTCCTTTTTTTTCAATCTCTGCAACTAAATCAGGATTTATCTTATTCAAGATTTTTCTAGAATCAGCAATTGGCGTTTCACCACCACTTGCGGCGGGGACGATACATGAAAAATATATTCGCGATGGCCACTTATTGGAATAAGACAATTCATTGTGAAGTGTAATGTGATGAGCCTGATCGTACTCTGTTGAAGTATAGACTTTACCAGTTAACTTCGTTCTTGGAGAATTTCCATCAATGTAATCGAGGAATTTCGGCGCAAAGGACTCCGTAATCTTTTCAAAAATCGCTGCATCAGTAATATTTAACCCCCTTATTAATAAAGCACCTTCTTTAAGTAAACAATCGTCTATTAACGCACTGTGTTCACTTTTCCATTCATGAAATTTATTTGTCTCAAATCCAGAAAGATTGATAACAACAGGAAAACCTCCTCTAATGATCTCCTGAGAATTCTTTGTCATTTTAGTCATTGATGAAATGTTAGTTTGATAAATTCATATCAAAGGATTCGCTGTCAGATTTTACATCCTCCAAAACCAAATTCCGTTGGCTTAAGTCTATATTATTTAATTTAAGATCTGGATGAACAGCAATCTGGGACAAAAGTTGTGACAATCGCTCGCCGAGCAGTTGAATCGTTTCAAGCTTGAAAATCGTAGGGTTGTATTCAATGTCGAAATGAATACTGTCTTCATGCTCTTGACCGTATATCCATAAATCTGACTTAACTGTCCTTGCCTCAAGCGCAAACGGCTCAATATTCAATCCCAAATCAGCTTCCGAATTTTTCCAAGGTTTATTCCATGTAAATCCAATATCAATAAGTGGATTGCGATTAGCTTCTCTGGTTAGATTAATATCCTCGACAAGCAAATCAAGGGGGTAAATTTGATGCTCAAATGCTTCTAGTGTTTCTTGATAAACCTTCCTTAGAAATTCATTAAAAGTAAGCGCCCCCTCAATTGTCGTCTTCAAAGGAAGTGTATTAATATAAAAACCAACCTGATCTTCTAGATCTTTATGGATTCTTCCTGATACCGGCGATCCTATAACTATATTCGATTTATTTGAGTACCTATAAAACAGAACATTCACAGAAGCTAGCAAAGTAAAATACAGTGTGTGCCCGTTTTTTGTGCTGAGCTGCCTTAGTAACATCGTAGTATCCATATCAAGCGCAATTGTCACATGACCGGCAATTGATGAGATGGCTTTAGATCTCGGAAAATCGAGCGGCATGATTTCGGAAAATAAGTGACCCGCGAACTTCGATGTCCAGTATTGGCGATGCTTTTCGGAGGCTTTGCTTTTGAGTTGAAGATTATGCCAATGGGCATAGTCCTTATATTGAATTCTTAGTGGTTGCAAAGGATTCTCCATTCCTTTACAGTATGCCTCATATAGTTTTGATATCTCATCAATCAAAACAACATTGGACCATGCATCCGAAATGATGTGATGCAATACAATTATAAAAACGTAGGAATCCGAATCAGTTTTAATTAACGACACTCTTAGTAGCGGACCATGCTCAAGGTCAAACGGAGCAAATGCCTCTCGGAGAGCATAAGCTCCTACCTGAGACTGAGGATCTGGATGAGACCTAAAATCCTCTTTGATAAATTTAAAAGGGAAGAGCTTGACTGATATCACTTTTTGCTTAGGCACTCCGTCTACAGATGTAATCAGTGTTCTTAATATCTCATGCCTATCAATTAGCGTTTCGAAAGCCTTTTCAAACGCTGTCTCATTTAAGGCTCCCCGCAATTTAAAACCGCCAGCGATATTGAACGATCCCTTTTTTTCATTAAACTGACTCTCTACCCATAGCCTCTTTTGAGGATGAGAAAGATCATAGTAGTCGGATGTTTTTAATGCAGATATTTTTACCTGGTTGTCAGTAGACAAGGTGGATATGTATCTTGCTTGCTCGGCAATTGTGGGATATTCAAAAACATCCTTTAGCTTTAGCACAACGTTAAGATCATGATGAATTCTGCTTGTGATCTGAATAACCTTTAGTGAGTGCCCTCCTAAGTCAAAGAAACTATCTTCCAGCCCAATCTCCCTTGTCTCTAATACGTCTCCCCAAATTTCAACAAGCTTCCTCTCCAAACTAGTAAGAGGTGTTAAGCTTTGAACTCTACTACCCTTTGTCGCCGGGTCCGGTAGTTTGTTACGGTCAAGTTTTCCATTTTCAGTTAGAGGGAAGCTTTCCAGATAGACAAAGAATGTCGGAACCATATAGTCAGGAAGTTTGGCAGCAGCGTATTTCCTCAGGTCAACAACATCAATATTTACATCAGAATGAAAATAGCAAACCAGAGTGCCGATACCTTTGGTCAGGCGCCTGACCAAAATCAGAGCCTCAACCATTCCAGGGTAAGCAAGTAAAATCCGTGTTATTTCACCTGTTTCTATTCGATGACCGCGAATCTTAAGTTGATCGTCCTTTCGACCTATATAATCAATTCGACCATCACTCAACCATCGCGCGTGATCGCCAGATTTATACATGACTGGCGAATTAGGATTACCAAATGGGTTTTCTACAAATTTCTCAGCAGTAAGTGTAGGTTCATTGTGATATCCCCTAGCGACACCAGCGCCCGCTATACATAATTCTCCTATGACACCCGGCGGCGACAAATTTGAATTGGAATCCAAAATATAAATTTGTGAATTGGCGATCGGGAAGCCAACAGAAATTAACGAAGGAGATTCTAACACTTCTTCAACGGTACAACCAACGGTCGTTTCAGTGGGTCCATATTCATTAAAAATTCGAATCTTTTTGTTCAGCGATCTAAGAAATTGTACATGCCCAACGCCAAGCGGTTCGCCACCTATTATCACTAAATCGATACTTGTTGATTGAACCGGAAGAAGCATCAACGCGTCAACGTGCGACGGTGTTAACTTTACGGCCTTCAGATTCTTGTTATCTCTGAAAATATCAACTAGTATTTCTGTAATTTCAGCATCGTCGTCATAAATAAATAGCGAGTCTCCACGAAGTAAAGGAGTAAAAAGGCTTGTAATGGTAAGGTCGAAAGTAATTGGAGTAAAGAGCGGCAAATTAAATCCCACAGTGTTTTTGAAATAAAACATATTCGCCCAGCTCAGGTAATTCATCAAGCCTTTTGAATAAACTTCAACTCCTTTTGGAGTGCCGGAGGATCCTGAAGTATAAAGGATGTAAGCTATTTCGCTGACCCCTTCACCTGATAGTTTAGGGAAATCCTGCTTTGTAAAATCAAAATCATCTAGTATAAAATTGAAAACTCCTTCAGCAGTTGCTGACTTCGATTTACTTTTTGTAAGCAAAAGCGAGCATCCACAATCCTTCACAATATGTTTTTTGCGATCCTCAGGAAAAGATGGATCTATAGGAACAAAGCTTGCCCCTGCTCTGAGTATTGAGAGTATCCCAATTACTGTCAGTGACGATCGCGTTTGTATTATTCCTACAAAGTCTCCCTTTCGTACACCGCATTGATGAACAAGTGCTGCCGCCAAAGTGTTAGTTTTTTCAAGCAATTCACCATATGTAATGAACTCTTCACCATTTCTTAACGCAATGGCGTCGGGATTATTAAGAGAAACTTTTTCAAATAATGTAAAGAAATCACACTCTAAGAACTTATCGAGTGCAATGGAGGAATTATATTCAGTTAAAATCTTTTTTCTCTCTGGAGCCGTAATGATATCAATTTTGTCAATCAGTATATTACTAGACAAGCAAATTTGATCTATGACGTTGGACAGATGGCCTTTAATATTCTCAATGGTGTCGCTTGAATATTTGCTTTCATTGTATGAAAATTTAAAGGTTAACTGCTCAGCAGGAATAACCACAAGGTTAAAATCATAGTTAGTCTGCAAGTATTCATTTATTTCAGTCACATCTATCACTTCTTGCTTGAAATTAGCGTTGAGCTCGGTTGCTGCGGGACGTAGCGATTGGCTTATGGGAAAGTTTTCAAAAATCAAAATA
>Ga0302321_100004200_pt1 | contig 12435 bp, 15 predicted proteins | sample Fen_T0_1_FD_202505 | JGI IMG/M metagenome (GOLD analysis project Ga0302321, IMG submission 202505) | Peat permafrost microbial communities from Stordalen Mire near Abisko, Sweden - Fen_T0_1 | ecosystem: Environmental > Terrestrial > Soil > Wetlands > Permafrost | place: Sweden: Abisko...
TCAAGAACCTGGACTCGGCCAGCCGATAACTGAGCTGCCAGTGGAAGTGGTACTGGTTCAGGCGCAGAAGCGTCTCCGCGGCGCCGTCGGGGCTAAGAATGTTGTACTCGAAGCCCTGGCCGCGCAGATGCATGTGCGGAAAGAAGCTGAGAAGCGTGCAATCGTTCGGCAAGGTTCCCCACACGTCGATCCTGTAGTCTTTTGTGCGCGGGGGAATAATGAACGTGTGGTTAGTGAGCTGCAGCGTCAAAACCCGTTGCTTGGGAGGTTGCTTGGCGAACACCATCCCCACGCTGGTCTGGTCTGCACCCGCCGTGCCGTTGGTCGTGTAGTGCATCTGGAAGACCAGGTCCGAACCTGCGGGGATAAACTTCGCTACTCCATCAGGCCAGCGGTCGGGTTCGCTCCCGGGTGCGTACACCAGAAGCATGTCAGTCGTGGTTTCGTGGGCTTCAGCGCGCAGCTTGGGATCGCTGAAACTCGATGCTGTAAATGGAGGCCCCACCGCCGCGGACCGCAGCCATGCAGAGTTCGGCGGGCGCACATACACGACGGCATGATGCACGTACTGGGCGCTCGACGGGCGAATTTCCGTGAACTGTACCCACTTATCCTCGGTGAATCCGGTGGGAACGACCTCGTAGGTGTATTCAACGTCGCCGTGCGCAGGAATCGCTACCAGCGCTGGCATCTGCACAACGTGGTCGGGCCGCGGGATATTCCATCCCTTCGTCCACACCCTTCGCGGAGGCGCGTCTTGCGGCGACCCCGCAGGCGCACCCGCGCTCACCCAATCTGAAATCAGTTTTATCTGCTGCGACGTGAGCGATGGATCGTTAGAAAACTTGCCATAGCGTGGATCGGCAAACCACGGTGGCATGTCTTTCGATGTCACGGCGAGTTTGATGGCTGCGGCCCATGGCTTCGCATCCTGATAGGTCACAAGCGGCATGGGTGCCAACTGGCCAGGACGGTGGCATGTCTGGCAGTGGTCTTGAATAATGGGCGCAACGTCTTTGTAAAACGTGGGCCTGTGTGCGGGGCGTGGCGATGCCTTCTGCGACATCGCAAATGTGGAAAAGATTACGCACGCGAAGCCAACAAGAGAGATAGCTCGAACAGTCTTTCTCCTGTAGCATCGCTGCGGCAAATTTGATTCCGGTCTAGTTCGGCTGTTTGTGTTCCGGCAACTCTTCTTCTTGAACCGCGTGGCGTCGCAGGAGTTGCGCCAGGTTTTGCGAAAACGCCGAGCGCGGCAGCACAACGTCGCATCCCGCTTCCGTCGCCTTCAATTTCAACTCTCCCTGTACATGGGAGACGAATCCGAGAATGTTGGTATCTTTCTTCAGCTTGCTCTTAAGCTTGGGGATGACGGTGAGCGGCTTGGCGTTCAGATTGTTCAAGTCCACGATGATGAGCGATGGCTTGTCATTGCCTTCCTCGCCCATGCGCTCGAACACATCTTTCTCGGTCTTCACAAACTCGACCTTGACGCCCAGCTTGCGCGCCGTTTCGGTAATCTTTGCGAGGAAGAACAGATCGTCAACGAACGCATAGATGCGTGTGGGAGCGTCGGCAGGAATCACCTGCGGGACCGGGTCCGGCGGAGGGAATGGCTTCCCGCGGCCGCGGTCGAGCGAATGCGTATTGCCGTCGTGCTCCTGGAGAACAGCGCGATAGCTATGATCCATTGGCGCCGAGTACACACCGCCGAGGGGTTCTCTGGAGGGACGTCCGCCGGGCTTGTGTCCGCCCGAGCGCTTCTTGCCGAAACGGCGTCCGCCGGCATTCCGGCCTTGTCCCTGACCCTGGCCTTGCCCTTGCCCATGAGACTGACTGGGGCCTTGATCACGTTGTTGGCTGTGACCTTGGCCTTGGCCTTGGCCTTGCGGCTTGCCCTGCTGTTGATTCGGCTGGTTTGGAGCAGGTCCGCGACGTCCACGCCGCCGCCTGCGTCCTTTCCCTCCGGAACTTCCGGAAGGAGGATTCGGTCCTTGATTCATTTTGCTCTCTTAGTTACGTTCGTTTACCCGCGGACTGCGGGCTCCCACATTCGTGAACCGCTCTGACCTGGCCAAGTCTTTGGATGCTAGTCCGCGAAGTCGCCGTCGCTGCGGTTGAAATCGTCTTTGGTATCGAATCAGTTACGTCCGTCTGGCGCCCGGAACCGAAGGCGCGAGGAACGCCTGCACGGGAAGTGCGGCGATTGGAGGACGTCTTTATCGTACTCAGCTTCGCGGCCGAAACGCAAGCCGCATAAGCTCTTAATACGCTTGACTACTCTCTTTCGTCAACCTCAGGATTACACACCGAGGGTCGCACTTCAGCTATACCGTCACAAAATCGATATGGGGAATCGATCTTGCGAAACCTGTTCGACTCGGAGTCTAAGCCAGCGGGTCAGTTCACCGCTGATGACAGCTTGCATCAGGATACGTTACTTTTCCAATACTATCCAGTGAATGGCGCATTGCCGCAGTGAATGGCATCAATTCAACCTTGCCAAAAGTTGGCGCAACATGTCGAGCGTCTCGCGAACGTCATCCGCATCTTCCGCATTGGGACATGCCTGTAAGTAAGCTCCGAAATCGCGAGCCGCTCCCAGGAACTGCTCCAGATTCAGCCGCACCAACCCGCGCTCCCGCAGCAGGTCCGGGCTCTGGGGAGGAATGGCGAGCAGTAGATCGAGAACCATCAATCCCTTGGGAAAATTTCGCTGTGTGAAATAAATCTGTCGCAGGTTGTTCAAGACCCGTGTCAATATTTCCCGATGACTGACCGCCTGTAGGAACTCCGGCTTCAGCTCGACCTGCCCCGAGTAAATCTCGTCCAATCGCTTTTGACAGTCGAGACTGCCGACGATTCGCCCCCGATTGAATGCATCGATCAGGATTTCTCCCGCCATTACGTCGTAATGCTTCAGGAGGAAGTGCCCGGGCATACCTGTTCCGGCGAGAGGAAATCCAACACGGCGGGCGACGTCCATGTAAACAACCGAAAGAGTAATCGGGATTCCCAGCTTGCGATCCAATACGTCATTCAGAAAAGAATTGCGGGGATCGTAGTAGTCGTCGCGATTCCCTCGCAGTCCTTCTTCGTCGAAAAGCACGCGATTTAGCAATTCGATCGTTTCACGTGCTGTAGGGTTGCTACGCATTCGGTTACGGACGCGCTGTGCCAGGGCCGCGAGGCGGTGATCGTAGTACGGGGCGTCAAGCAGCGGATACTCCGAGCGCGCGATAGCTAGAGCGGCGGCGGCGATGTCGATCGAAGCGTCGTCGTTTGACGGCGCTACCAAGGCCGCAAATCTGGAGAGCGGTGACTGCGCTAAAGGGTTACCGGCCATTGCGTTTGCGAATTGGATGAAAGCTCAACCGCCGCGGATTCGCCACTCCGGAGACCGCTACTGCCGAAACATGTTCTTCGCGATGAACAGCACGTTCGCCGGGCGCTCGGCCAGCCGCCGCATGAAGTACGGGTACCACTCCGTCCCAAACGGTATGTAGACCCGCATACCGTAGCCATCGCGCACCAATTTCTGTTGCAGATCCCGGCGGACGCCATGCAGCATCTGGAACTCGTATGCCGTCGTTGGAATGTTCTCGGCCTTCGCGAACTGCTTGAGCTGTTCGATGATGTTTTCGTCATGCGTGGCCAATCCGTGATAAATGCCACTCGTCATCAGCATCTTCGCCAGTTTCACGTAGTTGGCATCGACGTCTTCTTTCTTCGGGAACGCAATCTCAGGCGACTCCTTGTAGGCACCCTTACAGAGGCGAATACGGATGCCCTCGGACAGTAACTGCTTGACGTCATCCTCACTTCGATAGAGGTAGGTCTGGATGACCGTTCCGACCTTGCCGGCGTGACCGGGGAGACGATGCAGGCCGCGGACGAAGTCCAGCGTCCTCTGCGTGTAGGGAGAGCCTTCCATATCCACACGCAGAAAGCTGTTGATGTTGACGACGTGCTCTACCAACTCGGTGACCAGCGAAAATGCCAGGTCTTCGCTGACGTCGAATCCCATATGTGTGAGCTTGAGGCTGATGTTGGCATTCAACTTGCGCGAAGAGATTTCGTCCAGCATGCGGTGATACAGCTCGGCGCTATGCTTCGCCTCGTCGGCGTTGGTAACATTCTCGCCCAGGTTATCGATGCTGACGCTCGCGCCCCAGTGGTTCACCTGCTCGGTGGCACGCACGGCGTCGGCAAGCTGTGTTCCGGCAACAAAGCGGCCTGAGAAGCGCAGTCCCAGCGCTGAATTCTCAGCGAAATGGCGGATCGATTTGCTTTCCGAGAGTTTGATGAAGGTGGTTCTTAGCATGTCGCCTCCACGGGCGCGTACGGCAGAGGCGCAGCCCAGTCATGAATGAGAATATGGCGCATAGGATTTTGGGAACTATAAACCAAACTTGTGATGATATCGCCGCGGAGCGCCGGGGCACAAACTTTCCCGTTGTGGAAACTCGGGGTTTAATATCCTGCTTCCGTTGTGAACTTCAATCTGCATTACTGAGGCCGTGCATCATATGTACCAGGCGCTGCTTCACACCCAGCCACTCCGACGCAATGATCGAATAGCGCGCCGAGTCCCGCGGAATAAAGTCCGCTGCCATGCGGTGGGCCCGCAGAATTCCTTCAAACTTTCCACCGATACGTTCGATGGCTGCGCGCGAGCGTTGGTTACGAGCGTCGGTATGCAGGCAGACCCGCAGCACCTGCCACGTCTCAAAGGCGTGCGTCAGCATCAGGAGCTTGGCCTCGGTGTTGGCTGCCGTGCGGGTCGCCGAACGAGTCAGCCACGTGTAACCGATTTCGCAGGCATCTGGCGTGCTGCGGCCGTGCAAGGGGTGACCTTCAGGCCACGCCCATCGCTCGAGATCGAAAAAGCGGGTAGAGCCGATGACGACTCCATCACTGACGCGGACCGTCGCGAACGATACCGCCTTACCTGCGGCAAACCACTCGCGAGCGGTGTTGATGTATTGAACGGCTTCGAGTACGCTCCGCGGAACAGTTGTCCACTGGTAAAGCGAGGAGTCACCCGCCGACGCGGTCGCCAAGCCCTCAGCGTGGCTGAGTTCCAGCGGTTCGAGCCGGACGTGGTGACCTTGTAATCGAGGTGCTTCCAGAGGCATGCGCTCCACTATGCAATGAGTTCGAACTGCAACGCAATACGACCGGCAGATCTCTGTGATGACCCTCCCGCCCGGGGAATCCTGCGCAACGGCGGTGACGCGTTTGTGAAGGCGTAGAGACCCACTTGATATGCGCTCGCCCGAATTCTCGTGCAATCTCGTGCCGGGTCTTTGCTGACGCGGAATGGATCTTAACCCGAGGCGGCTTTCAATCTATGATACTGGAACGGCGGGTGAGCCATCGCGATCTTTAAACGGGACTCAGAGGAGATTTCCTGCGTTTGCAGTTATCAGCAGCGGTAAAGCGCGGGCGACTTATGCGCACGGTGCTGATGTGCACCGGCGCGTTGGCAGCGTTGGTACTGGTGATCGGAGTACGGGCCGCGACTCCGGGTTCAGCCGTGGATCAGATGAGCACCCCGGAACGGCTCAACCAGCCGGGCTGGTGGCCGACGCGGTTGGTGGCGACCCGCAAGGACTTTGTAGGCTCCGCAGCCTGTGCGCCGTGTCATGGATCGATCGCCACGATTGCCAAGAACAGCGAGATGGCCAACGCGCTGCTCCGTCCGCAAGATTCATTCGTAATGCAGAAGTACGCCGGACAGACTTTTCAGGTTGATGGGTTTTCGTACCAACTTAAGCAAACTCCACAGGGTTTTGCGTTCACGGTAGGCCATGGAACTCAGGCGGTCACGCAGCCCCTCACATGGGCCTTTGGCGACGGAACCCTTAGCCAGGTCTACCTGACTGACATGCACGGAACGTGGACTGAGAGCCACTTCAGCTACTTCGGAGGAGCGCACTCATTCGACCGCACGACCAACCAGCCGCGGCAGGCGGAGTCAGTGGCCGAGGCAGTGGGCCGCTCAGTGTCTCCGACGGAAATACGCCGCTGCTTTTCCTGCCATGCCGCCGGCGTCACCAGCGACGGGGGATTTCAGGACGTTATTCCCGGAGTCGCTTGTGAGGCTTGTCATGGACCGGGAGCGGACCACGTCGCCGCCATGAAAGCGCACCTTGAGGGAGGCGAGGGACTCATCATGAGTCCGAAGCATCTGGATCGTGCAGCCTCGGTGGATTTTTGCGGCGCGTGCCACCAAACCTGGGTGGATGTGCAAATGGGCGATGCCTTGGGAGCAGCCACGGCGCGTTTTCCCGCTTATGGCTTGCAAAACAGCCAGTGCTGGGCCAAGGGAGACGAGCGCATCGCTTGCGTCGGCTGCCACGACCCGCACCAACCGCTAGCCCGCGACTCGGCCCACTATGACCAGAAATGCCTGGGCTGTCATCTGACGACGGCAAAGGCGGCGCCCGAGAAGGGACATCCTGGCAAAGCGTGCCCACAGGGCACTCGTAATTGCGCCAGTTGCCACATGCCAAAGATAGAGTTTCCAGACACACACCACGCGTTCACCGACCACAATATAAGAATCGTGAAGGCAAACGAACCGGCAGGACAGTGAACCTGGTTCAACTCGGTGGAAACGCGACCTGGGTCATCAGCCTGGGAGGCCGCGAACGAAAATCAAGGATTAATCTTGATGTCGGCTTTGAATTGGTGATAGTTGCGGAAGTCGATGACGTTGTGGCTGCAGAAGCTGCTGCCCCGCTGACAACCCAGGCTCTCAGCATGGACGGGAAGCAGAAACGATTTTCCCTCAATCATCACGTACGAATAATCAATGGCGGACTCGACCGCATCGATGGGGAAATCGGACGGAAGGTCGCGGGCTTGCCTCTCGATGCGAAGGACGCGCGCGGTATTGTTATCGACCCATACGGAGCCGGTATAAGCCGCAACCGCAGTCTGACCGGCGACCTGCATCTTCCAGTTTGAATTTTCAGTGCGCACTTGAAAGTCGTAAACCTGAGCACGAATACCCGCAATGATGGCCGGACGGCCAGAACTGAAGTGCGCCTTCGAACGGGGATCAAACAGGGCCAATAGAGCGGACGCAAATTCTCCTGTTGACCAGGCCCCATCGATCTCCGGCAACTGCTTGTTGGTGGGGTGATTGTTGACCTTCACGTTGCGATAGGTTTCGTTTCCGTCCTCGTAAAGGATTTCAGCCGACACTATGTCCTGCGGCACTTTCTGCCCGCGGCCTTGCTGGGTAAACCGCGCCATGAACTCCTGGCAAATAAAGTTGGGAAGCTTCTGCGAAAACTTGAGGGCCGCCTCTCGGGCCCTTTCGATCAATGGTGCGGAGGAAGGCAAAGAAGGCGGGGGTGCGGAGTCCGCAGTGCCCGACTCGTCCTCGGGCTCGGGGCAGGGAGGAAGAGCCGGCTCCGTACTTTTTTTCAAAGTAGGAACGTTGGAGCAAGGAGGCGTGCTTGGTGCCGGCGATTGGGCGTTGGCCGGCGCCGAGGCCAAAGCAAACAGTAAACCAACGACGACCACACCCCAGCGAAAACATCGGCCCGGATGTCGAACGCAGCATGCTTTCAAGGAGTCTCCTTCTTTCGAAACTAGCATAATTCTAGGATTCATTTGCGGGGCACCGGATAGGTGTTAGTGAAACTCAAAAGACCGACCCGCCGAGCTCCCATTTCCTTTCCTGCTTTGCCGTCCTAGAAGCATCCGTCCGGAAGCGGAAGAAGCCCGCATGTTCCCGTTGGGTTTCAAAGTCGAGGGTGAGGTAGTACCCCCCTCCCTATCACTCTCGTGTTTTCAAAGACTTGTGAGTGGTTTTCGGTGCAGGTTCGCGCAAATAAAGGATTTATAGGTACATGATAGTAAACATTAGGTTTATTGGTCGGTCGCGGACGGTGGTCGCGCTTGGAGGGGAGGGTGGCTGCGGTGAGATCCATGGCCCAGAGCATTAACCGGGCGGTGGCGAAGTCGACGCTGCCGGAGTTCACCACGCGGAGGACTTCAGCACGGTTCAGGGCGAGGTCGCGCGTGGTCATGGGCACACGGAGCCGAGGGATGCAGGCGAGTCGGCGGGCACGGGCCATGCTATGGAGACGAGTGCGGGCGTCAAGGTGATGTCGGCAGCAGGAGCGTCCTCGGACGGCGGCACCTTGGCAGTGGCGGCCGTCTGGGAAAGTGTGTCGGCAAAGACGGATGATCAGGTGTGAATTCATGGCAAAAGGCTCTCAGCTTTCAGCTCTTAGCTCTAAGCTTTTAGCTAGTCAGGGTTCCTAACGAACAAACTGATGCAGGCCGCGGGGATTTCCCATGGCAATGTCGAACCGTGTCCGCGTGGTCGCTGAGCCACCACGATGGAAGGGTGGCAAAGGTGGGGACAGGCGTCAAGTTACGAAGGTACAGGGGGGATGTACTTTAGTAACCAGTCGTCGGTAGCCAGTAGCCGGTAGCCTGTGGCCAGTTGCCAGTGAAAATCACAAGACCCAGTGGAGCAAAGTCGGGCCGAATGGCACCCCGCAGATTTTGATTGTTGAGTTTACTGTGGAGTATATTCCACATATGCAAACGATCCAGATCGTTTTGGAAGAAGAACTCCTGAAAGCCACCGACCTAGCGGCGCGGCGGACCAAGCGGAACCGTTCCGCGCTGGTGCGCGAGGCGCTGCGGGAACATCTTAAGCGGCTTGAGGTGCGGGGACTCGAAGATCGAGACCGTAGAGGGTATGCACGCGCGCCGGTGGGAGGGGATGAAGCGTTGCTGTGGGAAGCGGAGGCGGCGTGGCCGGAAGGATAGCCCGCGGCGATGTTCGGCTGTACAAGTTCGCAGCGCCCGACAAGCAGCGGCCCGTGTTGGTACTGACGCGCGACAGCGCAATTGAGTACTTGGCGACGGTGACTGTCGCGCCGATCACGACGGCGATTCGCGGTGTGCCGTCCGAAGTTGCCCTGAGGGTAGACGACGGTATGAAGTCGCCCTGCGCCGTGAATCTGCACAATACTGTTACTGTCTCGCAAACACGTTTGGGAAAACGAGTTGCGCAGTTGAGCGCACCGCGAATGAAGGAAGTTTGCGCGGCGTTGCGGTTCGCGGTGGGATGCGACGGGTAGGCTAGTGGTCAGTGGCTAGTTGCCGGTAAGGATCAAAAGACCCACTCAAGGCCGCTGCGCGTCCTTGAATGGGCACCCTCGTCGCTATTGAGCTGAAGAAGTCGGCTCACCCGGGCCACCCGCCAGGGAGATGGGTTTACTCTTGACATCCCTTTTATAGAACCCGGCTAGAAACTGACCTTCAAGATGGTACCGTTTACGCCTACCAGCCATCCGGCTTTGGGACCGGCAAACCCGATCCCCCAATAGCCGTTCACGCCGGACAAAGGAAACCATGTGGTTCCTTCATTAGGCGTCCACGCTGCGCCTCCGGTATTGGCGGTGATCACGACAATCCTGCTGTAAGTGCCGCCTGCCTGCGTGTAGGCCAGTCCGAAGATGGCGCCGGTGACTGGAGGAGGATTGGTAAGAGTCCAGGTAACACCGCCATCGCTTGATACTGCGGTGCGCGCGTTGTTCGGATCGGTGGGGTCCAAGTCGCCTCCGCCGACGATGCCGTTCCATGGGTCACGGAAAGCGATGGTAAAGGCGCCTGCGCTGGGCGAGCTGACCAGTGGAGTGTTGTAGGCGTTCCAGGTGTTTCCCCCGTCGCGGGTGGTGAGAACCCGGGCGATGGTCGAGGCACCGGTGGCAATCCAAGCATTCTGCGCGCCCTGGGTGGCGACGCAGGTGCCGCTGGCGGCGAACGATCCTTCGCCCGGCAATGCCGGCGGCATGAAGCTAGCGATGCTCTGCCAAGTCGTCCCATCGGTCGTACGCAGGTCAGGAAAGACTCCGCTGACCGAGTCGCTATGGGCAATGCCGCGGTTGGGCGTCCAGAAGGCGAAGCAGTCGTAGAAAGCGCTGGGATCCTGGTTCTGGAACTCCATCGTCCAAGTCGCACCGCCATCGAGGGTTTTGTAGATGCGAAAATCGCCGGGATCGTTGCCGATCGACATGAGATAGGCAACCTTGGCGCTCACGCCATGTACGTCGCGGAACTGCAGCGCTTCTGCTCCGGGGACCACGCCGGCATTCCAGGTGTTGCCGCCGTCGGTGGTGACCGTGAACGTGCCACCACGCCCGGAAGCCCAGACGACCTGCGAGTTGACCGGACTTACGGCTATGAGTCCCTGGGTGGTGCCGCTGTTTTGCGGGGTCAACGTGGGCTGCGGAATGGGGGGTCCTGCCGCAAAGCTCGCGGTAGCGGAGGCGAGGACGAAAGCAAAGAAAGCTGTCGATGAGCGTTTTAGCATGAGAACGTCTCCTGGCGAAGATTCGCGGCGTGGAGCGGAGTATAGGTCGCAGGTGAGGGGGTGTCAAACGCAGCAAGATTTTTCTTAGGTCTAATGTGAGAAGGGTCAACGATGGCACTGAGCTTCGAGTGGGACGAACGGAAAGCAGAAGTAATAAAATTCGCTTTATTACTGCGCGGCCAGCCCGCAATGAGCGAAAACAATATGAAGAAACAGCCTAAGAAAAAGGCCGGTAGTTCCCATGAAATGCGTGCCGAATATGACTTCGGCCGGGGCGTACGTGGCAAACATGCTACGCGTTATGCGGCGGGTACAAACGTCGTCGTGTTAGAACCGGACGTGGCTAGCCAATTCCCAACTGCTGACGACGTAAACGATACCCTGCGCGCGGTTGCAAAATTGATTGAACGCCGCAAGCGCCCCGGCAAACATCAGCCAGCCTAGAACGAACGGCCAGATTGCTCGCCGTCGCAAGAGTTCTACTGTCTCGGCACGAAAACCCCCACTCAAGGCCGCTTCGCGTCCTTGAATGGGGCACCCGTCCTGAAAATCTTTTGATGATGAAGCGTTGACTGGGCCACCCGCCACCCGACTTGATAATTTTGGGGCGATGAAGGCTTGACTGGGCCACCCGCCGAACCCGGGCACACGACATCCGCTAAGTCACGCAGGCATCACGACAAAAGCGTAATATACCGCCACAAAATCAGAGGGTGTGCCCCAGTCTTTCGCATGGCACAGACTGACTTCCGCGAAGCATTGGATGTCAAATCCCCCTTCGGGGGTCTTAACATGATTTTCCTGGAATACTGTGGACAATCCGGTCATCACGTCTTCGACAGCTACCCTGATGAGCCATTCGCACGCGCTCTGAACTAACGCAGAGTCGGCAAATACCACCTTAACTAGTTGGATTGCGCCAGCTGTAAACTCTTCCACGAGCGCATCTTCTTGTGCTTTTGCGCTCACCACCACAAACTCCACGGCGCGGACTAGAGCACCTTCCACAGTAGGCAGTGGCTGACGAAAACATTTTTCATATTCACTCAGGAGCTTGCCATAAAGCTCCTGAGTGAGCGCATCCAGATTATCTAACAAGCCCGCATTGCCTTGTATCGGGGCAAGGATGCTGCTGTCCGAGTGATCTCCCATTAATAACTACTGTGCTACCAGTTCCGGCATTTTTTGTTTAATTGTCGCTAGTTGAATCTCGGATGGGATAAACACGACATAGGCATAATATGAAACATAAAAGTTCGTTTGCGTCAGCCAATCCTGAGCATTGCACTCTTCTGTCTGGGCAAACGCACAACACACATACTCAGTCTCCTTCCCCGCTTTGTCCTTGTGTGTGAGCATCTCTGACTGATTGGTCCCGCCAGTTTGGATGCTGCCAGATCCGACGATATTGTTCAAGAGTACTTGAACTACATCCAATGCTTTATTGGCAATGTCCACCTCATCGCCACCGAAAGCAGCGTCAAGTAGGGTCTTTGCTCCACTCATGTACTCGTCGGTAATCGGGTCGGTACTATATACCATGTCGTACTGTAACTGCCTGACGTGAGCTTCGACGACTGACGGGAACGGCACTCCAGCGGTTGTCTGGAAGTTTAGAAGAAGATCTGTTTGAAGCTGGTTTGTTAGACTGGTCATTTTTGCCAAAAGCTGGCTGTTGTCTTGAATGTGCTTGTTGAGGTCTGAGTTAGAATGACTACCCATATTATAAGTCTCCCTTATCTTAGACTTCTCCTGCGAACGCTCCGGAATCAATCCCGAAGTTCATCGGCCCAACGAAATTGTTGTAAACCCAGAAGTTAGCTGACAGGGCATAAGGCAGCTTGCTTTGAATTGTAGCCAAGAACGGCTGAGTTCCGAGCTGGTCGTTCTCTTGAGTTGAGTTGACAAGGATCGCATAGAACGTAGCTTCTCGGCTATTTGTATTCATACCTTTAAATAATCCTGGCCAATCAGCCCACACCGCTGCATAACTTCCTTTGAATACTTGGATATTGACGCGCTTCCACGGTAACCCTGGGCCTTCAGCGTAGAGAATGAAAACCGCCGCGACACCACTAAGCACA
>Ga0302321_100004201_pt1 | contig 12435 bp, 14 predicted proteins | sample Fen_T0_1_FD_202505 | JGI IMG/M metagenome (GOLD analysis project Ga0302321, IMG submission 202505) | Peat permafrost microbial communities from Stordalen Mire near Abisko, Sweden - Fen_T0_1 | ecosystem: Environmental > Terrestrial > Soil > Wetlands > Permafrost | place: Sweden: Abisko...
GCCACGACTTTGCCCGTAATCTTCGCAGACACCGTCGCTTGCCGGCGCGCGACCACATAGCCGGACGCGTCGAGGATCGAAGAGGGGGCGGCGACGACGTCGGCCGGTGCGAGCGCTGCCGTGGCCGCTTTGATTGGAACGCCGCGCGGCATCGCAACCACCCAGGTCGCGACACCCACCGCTGCGACGGTAGCAATGCCGACGCTCCACCAAACTGCTTTACGACTGCGCGGCGCAGTCTCGTCGGATCGCTCGATCCGTAGTTGATCGAGCAACGATGATCTTTGATCCACGATCCCCCCTGTGTCTTAGATGCACGGCGCGACTAGCGGGTCGCTACTGGATCGCGAATAGCATCTTCCGTGCCAGTGATTCGTGGGCAACGTAACAGCTTGAAAGGAAAAGGCCTGTCCGATCGTGCGGAGATTCAGGCAGCGATTGGGGTCAAGGCGAAACTCGCCAACACTTAGCGAATACAGGCAACGGTTGGTGCGACAGCAGCCGCGCGGTGGCGCGGCGACGGGCTCAGGCGTCGGTGCGGGTGGGGAGCTGGTGGTTGTTCCAGTTGATCATGCCGCCCGCGAGGTTGGCGACGCGTTTGAACCCGGCTTTCTCGAGAATGGCGACGGCTTGCGCCGAGCGTGCTCCGGAGCGGCACACGGCGACGATCGGCTTGTCCTGCTTCAAGTCTGCGGCGCGCTCGCGCAGCTGCTCGAGCGGGATGAATGTGGCGCCCGCAATGTGGCCGAGCTCGCCGTTCCACTCGTTCGCGTCACGCACGTCGACGATAGTGATCTCCGCGGTGTGATCGGCGACCCAGTCGACCTCGACTTCGTTGGTGCCCGCATACGTGTAGCGCAGTGGCGCCCACGTCGTCTCGAGCAGCTCGTCGGCGAGATCGATGTGGCCGCACTCGAGGTTGGCGGGCACGGCTACGTCGATCTGTTTAGGGTGCGGCAGGCCCAGGTTCTCCATGTAGCCGACGAAATCGCGCTCGCTGCGGTCGGCCGCGATGCGCGGATTGTGCTTCTTTTCCTCTGCGACGCTGCTGCACGTCAGGCCGCGGTAGTCATGCGCGGGATAGATCAGGCACGGGTCCGGTAGCGTGTAGATCTCGCCCGTGATCGAACGGTACAGCGCGTGAGCGTCGCCACCTTGAAAGTCGGTGCGCCCCGCGCCGCGGATCAGTAGCGCGTCGCCCGTGAAGGCCATACTGCGATCGTCGAGCACATACGTCATGCAGCCGTTCGTGTGCCCGGGTGTGGGGCGTGCTTCGAGATGGCGCGCGCCGAACCGCAAGCGTTCGCCGGGTGCAAGGCCAAGATCGAACTCGCGCGCGCCCGAGCGTTGCCCGATGCAAATTCGGCTGCCGAGCGCGCGTTTCAGTAGCCACGCACCCGTGATGTGATCGGCGTGCACGTGCGTGTCGAGCGTGTACACGAGCGTGAGCCCGAGCTCGCGGACGAGCGCCACGTCGCGGCGCACCTGCTCGAAGACGGGATCGATGATGACGGCCTCGTGCGTGCGCGCGTCTGCGAGCAGATACGTGTACGTCGACGAACGTAAGTCGAGCAGTTGACGGAATATCACGCTTATACCTTCGGAGACACCAGACGCGGTTCGACGTTCGCGTTTGTTGTTCGATGTGCGTCCGCGACTAGTCCGAGTCGGTGCAGGTGGCGCCGATCCACTTGCCGACGATCGTCAGGTGGGCGGAACCACGAGCCGACGTGATGTCGATCGTCGCCGTCATGCTCTCCGGGGACGGTGCGTCGACGTGCATCTTCTGGGTGCGCGCCTTTTCGCCGGTGCAGGTTTGTGCGATATCCGCAGCCTGGGCGGTCGCTTTGGTAGAAGTCACCTTGCAATCTTCGTCCTCATCCTCATCGGGTGGCCCCAGCCTGAGCTTAGCGAGGTCTTTGTCCGTGATGCAGCTCTTGTAGCGCATCGGCTTCGCGAGTTGGGCGCGGGCCTCGGGCGGAGGCCCGCCGGCGCCGCTGAACGCCGAGTCGAGTCCGGTCAACGTGAAATCCCATTCTCCGGTGCGAAGCCGCAGATTCTCGGCATACACGATTGTGGCGGCGGCGACCGCCGCGATCCCGAGGGCGATGCCCGTGCGTCGAATCGCCGTTCGCATGCTGGCTCCTTGGCGCTCTCGCGGCGCGCGTCGGTGGTGGTTGCCGCGAGGCGTCGAAGAAACGCCGGGCGTTCCGGCAGACTAGTCCCGGCAGGCACCGCGCACAAGAAAAGATGCAGTGCCCGCCGGGATCTGTATCAGCGTTCCGAGCCGATGAATCGGTAGATTGCGGCACCCAAGACCGCGCCGACGATCGGCGCCACCCAGAATAGCCACAGCTGCGAGACTGCCCAGTCGCCCACGAATACGGCCACTGCCGTGCTGCGCGCCGGATTCACGGACGTGTTCGTCACCGGAATGCTGATCAGGTGGATCAGCGTGAGCGTGAAGCCGATCGCGAGTGGCGCGAATCCCTGCGGTGCACGCCTATCGGTGGCGCCCAAGATGATCAGCAGGAACATCATCGTCATTACGACTTCGCTGGTGGCCGCCGCCGTGAGCGAATAGCCGCCCGGCGAATGCACGCCGTAGCCGTTCGATGCGAACCCCGCAGTCACGTCGAAGCCCGCGTGACCGGACGCAATCACGTACAGCACGCCGCCCGCGAGCACGCCGCCCAGCACCTGCGCCAGGATGTATGGCAGCAACTTGCCCGCGGGGAAACGGCCGCCGGCCCAGAGTCCGATGGACACCGCGGGGTTCAGATGGCACCCCGAGATGTGCCCGATCGCATAGGCCATGGTGATCACGGTCAGACCGAACGCCAGCGACACGCCGAGCAGGCCGATGCCGACATTCGGAAATGCCGCGGCCAACACCGCGCTGCCGCAGCCGCCGAGCACGAGCCAGAAGGTACCGAAGAATTCAGCCCCGAGTCGTTTCATTGTTGTTTCTCCAATGGATCATTAAACCAACGCCGCTTGCCAGGCCTCGAGGTATTTGTAGCCCGAGCCCGTGTTGAACACGACGATGTTCTCGTCGCGCCCGATTTTGTGGTCGCGCACTAGTTTCTCGACGGCGAAGAGCCCCGCGCCGCCCTCCGGCGCTGCGAACACGCCTTCGAGTTTCGCGAGCCGCCGACACGCATGCATGAGCTCGACGTCACTGACGGCGACGGCTTCGCCGCGGCTCGCGTAGACGTCGGCCAGCACGATGAAGTCGCCGAGCGCTTTCGGCACGCGCAATCCGGACGCGACGGTGGCCGCGTCCTGCCAGAACTCCGACGCTTCGGCATGCGCGGTGAACGCGCGCACGATGGGCGCGCAGCCTTCGGCTTGCACTGCGATCATGCGCGGCCGCTCACCGCCGATCAGGCCCATCGCTTCGAGTTCTTCGAATGCTTTCCACATGCCGATGAGGCCTACACCGCCGCCCGTGGGGTACACGATCACGTCCGGCAGCGTGCCGCCGAATTCTTCCCACAGCTCGTAGCCCATCGTCTTCTTGCCTTCGATGCGATACGGCTCCTTCAGAGTCGCGACTTCGTACCAGCCTTCTTCGGCCACTTTTGCAGCGATCAGCTTGCCCGCGTCGGAGATCAAGCCCTGCACGAGCCGCACGTCCGCGCCGAACGCGCGCGCCTCGATGATATTCGCGGCCGGCGTGTCGGCCGGCATCGCAACGACGCACTCGAGGCCCGCGAGCGCGGCATACGCCGCCGCGGCACCGCCCGCGTTGCCGGCAGTCGGCAATGCAATCGTTTCTATGCCGAGCTCCTTCGCCATGCTGACCGCCGCCGACAGTCCGCGCGCTTTGAAGGAGCCGGTCGGGTTCAGGCCTTCGTCCTTGACGTAAAGATTGGCAAGGCCGAGCTCTGCGCCGTAGCGGCGCGTGTGCAGCAGCGGTGTCAGACCTTCGCCGAGCGACACGGGCGCCGCTTTCGGCAGCACCTCGGCGTAGCGCCACATCGAGCGCACGCGGTCTTTCAGAGCGGGGAGATTGAACGTGCGTTTGGCGCGAGCCAAGTCGTAGCGCGCGAGCAGCGGCGCCTGGCATGCAGGGCACAGGTTTTTGGCTGGCGTGTAGTCCAGGCGTTGCCCGCAGCTTGGCCGCGAGCATTGCAAATGAGTCAGCGTCGATAGCGACGCGGTCCCGCCGTTCAAGTCGATGGTTCCCCGAAATGTGTGCCGGTCTTCTTTGGCCAGCTTCGCTCGACAGGGTAGCCCGTCTGACAGGGTCGAAGGAAGCCAGCCGGTGCCGGCGAAGAACTAGCGCGGCGCGACCCGGAATTCGCCTCGCGGCGGTGGCACGACCGGGCGCTCCGCCGGCTTTTGTAGCTGCGGCACCCAGGCGTACGGCAATCGATACGCGCGGTACACGCGGTTCGTGCCCGGTGCGTCCGTGCCGAAATACGGGCTCACGTACTCCCACACGATGTCGCCGTTGCTCTTGACCTCGAAGAGCCTCCCGTCCGCGCCTTCGGTGATCAGCGTGTTGCCGTTCGGCAATCGTTGCGCCGAGCTCACGTAGTGGCTGAAAAACCGATAGCTCTCCTGGCCCTTCAGAGAGTATTCCCAGACCTTCTCGAGCGTGACGGGATTCAACTCGAGCACGCGCGAGAAATGGCGGCGCACCGCGCCCGTGCCGTCGGGTGCGGCCGGGTTCGCGAAGCCGTAGACGGAGGTGCCGCCGTTGTCGAACACGAGCAGGTTCCCGGCGCCGGGCAATCCCTTCGGTATCAGGTGCGGATGGTGTTGGCCGATGATCTGACCGATGGCCTTCGTCGCGTCCGTCTCGCGGTAGTCCGGCCCAAGCCGCCAGACGACTTTACCGTCGCGCGCGACGATCGCGATGAAGCTCGCTTCGCGCGAGCTGATCATCACGTTGTCGGGGTTGAAGCGCTGGTCGCCTGCGTCGTACCAGCGATTGGGCCCAAGCCACGTCGCGGCGTTGACGTGCAGCGCGTCGAAGCTGCCGCGGCCCGCGCTGAACGCGCCACCTTTCTGAATCACGGCGCGCGCTTCGGCCGAGAAGCCGAACTCGTCGTAGTGATCGCCCGAGTGCCACTGCCATGCGATCTCGCCTTTCGGCGACACCTCGTACAGAACGTCTTCCTCGAGCGTCTGCGAGCTCACCGTCGGCACGCCGCGGTTCGTGTGCGCCAGGATCAGCGTGCGCACCGGCGCGCCGCTCGGCGTGAGCTCCGGCGAGTAGTAGCCCGACGGAAAATCCGCGCGCTGCCAGTCGTGATGCTGGCGCGCGGCCCAGATCGTGGCGCCGTCTTTCGTCTTGACCTGTTCCGCGTGGTCGAACTGCCACACGCGCTTGTTCTCCCAGTCGTACTGCGCGACAGCAATCGATTCCTGGTGTGGCTGCAGGGCTCCGACCGCGCCGACAACCTGGCCGCCCGGCAGCATTCGCACCGGGCCGCCGCCGAACCCCGCGAACTGGTCCCAACGCTTCAGCTCTTTGCCGTTCATGTCGATCAGCACGGCGCCGGTTTCCGGCAGCACGAACACGGTGTAGCCGCTCCACGCGTTGGCGGGGTCGTAGATCGTGGTGCCGGTCGGATAGACACTTGGCGCCGCGTGCGCAACGGCGGCGGTGAGCAACGAGGCAAGCAGCGTGGCTCGTGTGTGACGCATCTCGGCTCTTTCCCCCGCGGTCGGCGCGTGCCAAGTCGGCGCGCTCTTCGGGGAAGAATAGTCCCGGCGAGACGCCCGTTCCAGCCGCGGTGGCGCGCCCCTGGCGTGCGGAATACAGTGACGGCCGAGCGGGTGAGCGGAGAAGAAAGATGTCGCGCAGTGCTCTGGTCTCGACCTGGGCAGCCGTGATGGTGCTCGTCGGCATGACCGCGAGCGCGCAGGAGGGCGGTCCAGGCCTCACGCGCCTGCTCGTGACGCAGGTGCGCGTGAAGCCGGCGAACATCGACACGTGGCGCACGCTCGAGCGCGAGCAGGTCGTGCCCGCGCTCAGGAAGGCCGGCGTGAAGCAGTACTCCGTGTGGGAGACGCTCGTTGGCGATCAAAATGAGTTTGTCGTCGTGCGGCTCCTGCCTTCGTTCGCCGAATTCAACGGGCCTGATCTGCTCGAGAAAGCGCTCGGCGCGCGCGCCGCCGGTGCGCTCAACGCACGCTTACGCGAGTGCATCGAGTCCTCGCACAGCCGTATCGAAAACAGCCGCGACGAGTTTTACCTCGATCCCGGCGCCGCGGGCACGTTGTTCGTGAGTCGTTACCGTGCGATGCCGGGGCGGGCCGGCGACTACATGAATTTCGTGCGCAACGAGATGATGCCGCTCGCGCGACGTGCGAAAGAGAACGGCACGTTCGCCGGCTGGTCCGTCACGACGTCCGTGCAGGGTGGGGAGCCGAACCTCATCACGCTCAACATGTTCTACAACGACTTCGCGCCACTCGATGGGCCGCCGCCGCTCGCGGCCACACTCGGGCCCGCGGGCGTGGCCGAGTTCCTACGCAAGGGTGCGGGCCTCATCAATCAGGTCGATCAGAGCGTGTTGAAGCGCGTTGCGGAACTGAGCTTCTGAAGCCGGCCGTGTCGCCGTGCGAATACCGATCCAGCTAAGGAGCGAACAATGCGCAACGTCGGCATCCTCGTGTACGACGACGTCGAAGTGCTCGACTTCGCCGGGCCGTTCCAGGTGTTCACGACGGCGCAGCGCGTCGCCCGGCCCGGCACTCCGTTCGCGACGTTCACCGTCGCACAGAACGCGGATGTGCTTGCGCGCGGGGGCTTGGCGGTAGAGCCGACCTACACCTTCGGGCTCGAGCCGCGCATCGACGTGCTCGTCGTGCCTGGCGGCGTCGTGACGGCGGAGCTCGGCAAGCCCGAGGTCATCGAGTGGATCGCCGCGCGCGCGGCGGAGGCCGAGCTCGTCGTCTCCGTGTGCACGGGCGTGTTCCTGCTCGCAAAGGCCGGCCTGCTCGCGGGTAAGACGATCACCACGCACTGGGAAGACATTGACGATTTCCGGAAGAGCTTTCCCGGCATCGTGGTCGACGCGGAGTCGCGCTTCGTCGACGAGGGAAAGATCGTGACGTCGGCGGGCATCTCGGCCGGCATCGACATGAGCCTGCATCTCGTCGAGCGGCTCGAGGGCGAGCCGCTCGCGCGCGGCACGGCGCGGCAGATGGATTACCGCTGGCAGCGGGAGCCCTAGATACGCGAGCCCTCGGTCGATTCGACCGAGGGCTCCTCAACACGTCCTGTTTTCTTACTGAGCCTTGCCCTTGAACCGCCCGACGTACGCCGCCTTTGCGACGACCTTGCCCTGCATTGCGGCCAGCAGCTCGTCACGACCAGCCGTGTTGGGTAGATCGAGATTCGCATTCAGCGCGTAGATCTCGAACGTGTAGTGGTGGTAACGCGGCCCCGGAGGCGCGCCCGGGCCGAAGTAGGCGTTCGCGCCTGCAATGTTCTTTCCCTGTACCGCGCCCGCGGGCAGGCTGCCCTCGGGAATGCCATTCGCCGATGCCGGAATGTTCCACACGATCCAGTGCAGCACGTCGCCGGTGCCGTTGTTCAGGCCCACGTCGAGGTCATGGAAGATGATTGCGTAGCTGACGGCGGTCGCCGGCGCGTTCGAGAATTTGAAGCCGGGCTGCGTGCCGGTGCGGCCTGCGTATTTGTCCGGAACGATGCCGCCGTCTTCGAATGCAGTGCTCTCGACGACGAGCTGCGCGAGCGGGGGTCGGCCGCCGCCACCGGCCGGCTGGGCGAACGCAGAGCCGGCCGCGAGGCCGAGCACGAGCAGGATGGTTGAAAGGCGCACGATCTTGGTCGTCATTGTCATCTCCGCGAAGAACCTCAGGTGGCGGCAGTATGCCAAACGGTTCAGTGGGGGGCAGCTAGGCGTCGGTTCAGTTCCTGCAGGAGCGCGGCGACGAAGGCGTCAAGTCGCTCGGCATAGCGACCTTTTTTGATGTCAGATTCGTTCAACAAGAGTGTGGCCAGCGCCCGCTTGCCCGCGAGGTCGGCGAGTTCGGCCAGGACCTTCGGGCCGCCCGAGCCGCCCTGCGTGCAGAATGAGCCGACGCGTGCGAGCTTGCCCGCGTTCGCTTGCAGGTAACTCCGCATGGGTGACGCCATGTGGCTCGCCCAGACGGGCGTGCCGAGGATCACGAGGTCGTAGCTCTTCGCGTCTTCGGTTGCCGGCTCAATCGGCGGCAAGTGCTTGCCCAGCGCTTCGCGTGCGCAGCGGAAGTAGCCGAACGGACCGTGACGTTTGGTTTTCGCATCGCGAATCTCTTCGACGTCGGCGTCGCACCGCGCCGCAAGCTCCATCGCGACGCTACGTGTATGGCCCGTGCGGGAGTAGTACACGACCAATATCTTCGCCATCTCGCAATTCCTCTGCAGGCTCTCCACGTGAAGCTAGCCCGTTGGGGACCAAGGGCGCGATACGTAATACCTGCAACGCGAAGCGGCCAGAGATTCCTGCGTAAGCGCGCGCCGCCGCCGCGCGACTCACGGTTCACTGGCGTAGCAGATAGACTGGCCGCCCTATTGGAGGGTGGCCGCGATGTACGTCCCTCAGTATTTCGCCGAGAACGATGCGACGACGCTGGCCGCGTTCATCGACGCGCATTCGTTCGGCACGCTCGTCACGAGCGTCGACGGTGTGCCGTTCGCGAGCCACGTGCCGTTCCTGTATGACCGCGCTTCGGGCGTACTGCACTGCCACCTCGCGCGCGCGAATCCGCAGTGGCAGCACTTCGAGCGGCCTCACGAGGCGCTCGCGATCTTTGCGGGACCACACTCCTATATATCGCCCACGTGGTACACGGATGTAGGCGTGCCAACGTGGAACTACGCAGTAGCACACGTCTACGGCAGCGGCCGCGTCGTCGATGACGTGGATGCGACGGGGCGCCACGTCGAGGCGCTCGCCGCGAAGTTCGAACAGGGGCGCGCGGCGCCCTGGGTGCCGAACTACGATCGGCGTCGGCTCGCCGGCATCGTCGGTGTCGAGATTCGAGTGCGCGCGATTGAAGGCAAGTTCAAGCTGAGCCAGAACCGTTCTGCAGCCGATTGCGCGGGCGTCGTTACGCAACTGCGCGCGAGTGGCACCGACAACGACTCGGCGCTTGCCGCGTTGATGGTCGCAGCGCGTGCGTCCCCGCTGCGCGGCTGAGCTGCGCGCGCGTCGAACGGCCTAGTGCGCAAATTGCCGCGCCGTCGTCGAACAGCTACGCTCGTGCATCGAAAGGGCGACCGCTCGACACAACAGAGCGGAGCCGCGGGTTGTGGAGGGGGGCGAATGCGTAACGAAATCTCGCGGCGAGACGTGCTCACCGTTGCGGGGGCTGCGAGCGGCCTCGCGCTCACCGGCGGCCTGCGCAGCGCCTGGGGGCAGGGCGCTACCCGCATCGAGCAACTCGCGCCCGAGCTCGCGAAGATCATCGACACCGCCGAGCCCATTCGAATGCTCGGCGACGGCTACGGCGGCGACATCGGCCCTGCCGAAGGGCCTTTGTGGATCACCGAAGGCGGCTACCTGCTATTCAACGACATCAATGCTGCGCGGCGCATGAAATACACGCCCGGCAAGGGTGTCAGCGTTGCGATGGAGAAGACCAACGAAGCGAACGGCCTCACGCGGGATCTGCAGGGGCGCATCGTGTCCTGTGAGCATCTGACTCGCCGCGTCACGCGCTACGAGCTGGACGGCAGCCTCACCGTGATCGCCAATAGTTTCGGCGGCAAGCGTCTGCTGCGCCCGAACGACGTGATCGTGAAATCCGATGGCGCCGTCTACTTCACCGACCCGGGCGGCAATGCGCTGCCCGAGCAGTGGGATCTGACGTTCGCAGGCGTGTATCGCGTATCCCCCGATCTCGGCACGTTATCTCTGATCTTGGACAACGTCGTGCGGCCGAACGGACTCGCGTTCTCGCCTGACGAAAGCGTCTTCTATCTCGCGGACACGCGTGCGCGCGTCTTGCGTGCGTACGACGTGCAGCCGAACGGTTCTGTAGCCAAGGAGACCGGTCGCGTGTTCGCCGACTTGAACGGCGCCGAGCCTGGTGTGCCGGACGGCCTCAAGGTCGACACGCTGGGCAACGTTTACTGCGGCGGCTCGGGCGGCTTGTGGATCATGGATTCGACCGGCAAGAAGCTCGGCCGCATCGTCCACGGTCACGCGGCCACGACGAACGTAGCGTTCGGCGGCAACGACTGGCGAACGTTGTACTTCACGACGCGCAGCTCGTTATTTTCCGTGAATCTCAAGGTTGCGGGGCTTCCGGTCCCGACGAAGAAGGGGGCTCCGCGTGCGTAGTGCAATGGTTACAGTGGCCTTGGCCGCCGTTGTAGTTTTCGTTTGGCCGTTCGGGTGCGTGCTCGCTCAGTCGAACATGGCCGAAGACAGTCAAAAGATTCTCACCGTCGATCACTACGTCGCGAACGTGTCGGCGGCTCCGACGATGGCGGACCAGACGACGGAGATCTACGTGCGCGAGCGCGTGAAGCCGGCAACGGTGTTGCGCGGCGGGCCGGCCGACGATCGCGTCGTGCTGTTCGTGCACGGCGCGGGCACGCCGGCCGAGGTCGCGTTCGACGTGCCCTACGGCGACTACAGCTGGATGGCGTATCTCGCATCGGCGGGCTTCGACGTGTTCTCGATGGATATGACGGGCTATGGACGCTCGACACGGCCGGCGATCATGAACGACTCGTGCAACCTCTCGCCGGAGCAGCAGAGCTCGCTCGGCCGCAAGCCATGCGCGGCGAAACACACGGCGCAGCTCACGACCATCGCGTCGGACTGGGACGACATCGACGCCGTCGTCGAGTACGTGCGCGCGCTACGCGGTGTGCCGCGCGTGAACCTCGTCGGCTGGTCGCTCGGCGGTCCGCGTGCGGGTGGTTACGCGTCGCGTAATCCTGCGAAGGTCGCGAGGCTCGTGCTGCTGGCGCCGGCGTACAACCGTGAATCGAGCCAGCAGCCGCCTGCGACAAATCCGGCGGCGGGCGTCAGTTTCAACGCGCAAGGGCACGCCGAGTTCACGGCCAACTGGAACCGGCAGGTCGGCTGCCCGAAGCAGTACGAGCAGACGGTGGCGGACGCGGTGTGGGAGAGCATGCTTGCATCAGATCCCGTCGGCGCGAGCTGGGGGCAGGGTGTGCGCCGCGCACCGAACACCACCGTGTGGGGCTTCGGCAAACCGGCCGTCGACAACATGAAGACGCCCACGCTAATGGTGGCCGGCGCTCACGACAAGCAAGTGGCGCCCGAGCGCGTACGCGAATATTTCGCGGATCTCGGCGCCGCGGACAAGGTGATGATCGACTTGGCCTGCTCGTCGCACAACGCGATGTGGGAGGCCAACCACCTGCTGCTGTTCCGGGCCTCGCTCGAGTGGCTGACCAACGGCACTGTCGAAGGCATGAAGCAGGGCGTGGTGCGGCTCGGTTATTAAGTAACAGGCCGTTCTCGGCCTCTCGCTTGATGGCCCCCTTCGGCCTAGTATTTGGCTCCACTCAGCTACGGGGGCGAACATGCGTAGAGCAAGCATCGGCATCTGCCTGTGGGCAGTGGGCTGCGTCGCTGCAGCGGCCGAGGAGCCCCTGGTTCCCCAGATGAACGTCAAGCTAGGCCCTGAGACTGTGTTCTTGCAGGCCCCCACGGAACTCTTTCCGGCGCTGGCGGGCGCGCAGCGTACAGAGGAAGCGGGTCGGGTCGGCAACGAGATGGTGTTCTGGGGCTATCACCAGAAGAGCGGCGCGCGCGTGTTTCTGTTCGCGTGTGCGCAGGTGGCCGAGGTGGACTGTCAGCAGCGCGCGCAAGCCGTGTGCTCGAACGTGAAGGTGCTCGACATGCAAATGGCGAGCGGCAACGTCGTGCGCCGCACCTGCCGGACGATGGCGACCACCGCTCCCGGCGACGTGCGGCCCGGTTGCGACGACCGCGTCGAGCCGACTCCGCTGGCGATCGGCGTCTTGAGCTGCGGCTGATTCCATCGAAGAGCAAAGCATGAAGATACTGCAGAGATTGGTGTTCGCGGCGGTCCTGTGCCTCGGGCTCGCCGCGGTGGCGCAGGAAGGCCATCCGCTGAAAGGCTCCTGGCTCGGCGAGTGGAGCGGTAACCAGGTTCATGGCGAAAACATTCTGTTGATCCTCGACTGGGACGGTAAAGCCGTCACCGGCATGATCAACCCCGGCACCGACAACATTGCGCTGACCAAAGCGTCGCTCGACCCGAACGGCTGGGCCGTGAAGATCGAGGCGGACGCCAAAGACAAATCCGGCGCTGCGGTGCACTACGTGATCGAAGGGCACATCGAGAATCTCGAGCTGCCGAATCGGCAGATCACGGGAACGTGGTCGAGCCAGAAAGGCCGCGGCAAGTTCGCCGTCGCGCGGCAATGAACGCGAGCGCAGCAGCACGCATTGGTGC
>Ga0302321_100004202_pt1 | contig 12432 bp, 10 predicted proteins | sample Fen_T0_1_FD_202505 | JGI IMG/M metagenome (GOLD analysis project Ga0302321, IMG submission 202505) | Peat permafrost microbial communities from Stordalen Mire near Abisko, Sweden - Fen_T0_1 | ecosystem: Environmental > Terrestrial > Soil > Wetlands > Permafrost | place: Sweden: Abisko...
GGAAGAACTCCGCGCTCGGATCGAGGACCATGAGATCGCTCTTGTTCTTGAACGTCGAGCGGTACGCCTCGAGGCTGCGGTAGAACGCGTAGAACTCCGGATTCTGCCCGTACGCCTGCGCGTAGATGGCCGAGGCCTTGGCGTCGCCTTCGCCCTTGATCTTCTGCGCCTGGCGGTACGCGTCGGCCAGGATGACCTGCCGTTGGCGGTCGGCGTCGGCGCGGATCTTTTCCGATTCGGCCGCGCCCGTCGAGCGCAGCTCGTTGGCGACGCGGCGGCGCTCGGACTCCATCCGTTGGTAGACCGGACCGGTCACGTCCGGCGGCAGCTCGACGCGGCGCAGCCGCACGTCGACGACCTCGACGCCGATGGTCTTGGCGTCGGCGTCGGCCTTCTGCCGCGTGACGGTGGTGATGCGGTCGCGCTCGGTGGAGATGGCGTCGTGCATCGTGTGCTTGTTGAACTCTTCCGCCAGGTTGGAGCGAACCGTCTGCGACAGGCGGCGCCGCGCGGCTTCCTCGTCGCCCTGGACCGAAACGTAATACTGCTTCACGTCGTTGATCCGCCACAGGACGATGAAGTCGACCAGCATGGGCGTCTTCTCGGACGTCGTCACGCGGTCCGGCTCGCTGTTTTCGAGCGTCAGATTGCGGTTGTCGTAGAAGCGGACGTTCTGGACCAGCGGAATCTTGAAATAGAGCCCCGGCTGGGTCTTGGTCTCGACGATTTCACCCAACTGGAACTTGATGGCGAACTTGGTCTGGTCGACGGTGTAGATCGACTGCGATGCGACCAGCAGCACGGCCACGATGAGCGCGAGGATGGGCATGGTGAATTTCATCGTGGGTCCCCGTTCAGCGTTCACGGCTGCGCATGCCCTCGCGCGACCGACTGGGGTCGAGCGTGACGGCAGGCTCCGGCGGCGGCGCGGTGGCGGCGCGCGCGGCCGACGATTGAACGTCGGGGGTCACCGCGGCGGCCGCCGCGACGCTCTGCTGGATCAGCTTGTCGAGCGGAAGGTACAGGAGGTTGCCGCCGGCCTTCTGGTCGATGAGCACCTTGGTCGTATTCCCGAGCACCGACTGCATCATGTCGATGTAGAGGCGGTCGCGCGTGACACCTGGTGCCTTCGCGTATTCCGACAGCACGGACTTGAAGCGCGACGCATCGCCCTCGGACTTCTGGATGACCTCGGTGTTGTAGCCGTTGGCCTCTTCCATCAGCCGCGACGCCATGCCACGCGCGCGCGGCACGACATCGTTGGCATAGGCCTGGCCCTCGTTGACGAGGCGCACGCGGTCCTGGCCGGCCTTCACGGCGTCGTCGAACGCGGCCTGCACCTTATCCGGCGGCTGCACGTTCTGCAGCGTCACCTTCTGGATGTAGACGCCGGTCTTGTAGCGATCGAGCGTCTCCTGCATGATTCTTTCCGTCTGCTTCGCGATCTGCTCCCTGCCCTCGTACAGCGCGAAATCCATCTTGGACTTACCGACGACTTCGCGGATCGCCGTCTCGGCGACGAAGGCGACCATCGCGTCCGGCTTGCGGTTGTTGAAGACGTAAGCTTCGGCGTTCTTGATGTTGTATTGGACGGCGAACTGGATGTCGATGATGTTCTCGTCGTCCGTCAGCATCACGGCTTCCTTGTCGACCTTGTTCTTGGGCGAATTGCGGTAGCCGATCTCCACCGTCTTCACCTGCGAGAAATCGACCAGTTCGACGGCCTCGACCGGAAACGGCAGGTGCCAGCGCGGACCGGGAAGCGTCGTCTCGGTGTACTTGCCGAAATGCGTGACGACGCCGCGGCGGCCCTCGTCGACGATGTAGAAGCCGCTCGCCAGCCAGACGACCAGGACGAGTGCGACGAGCAGGCCCGCGCCGCCCATGGCCATGCCGCGGCGCGGCGGACGGTCGCCGCCGGAGCCGTCGTCTCCCTTGCGGCCGAACAGCTCGCCCATGCGGCGATTGACGTTGCGCCAGATCTCGTCGAGATCCGGCGGTCCGCCGCCACCGTTACCACGCTTGCCCCATTGGGGATCGTTCAGCGACATGACGCAGCTTTTCGGTCGAGAAATGAGGAATCGGAGAACAGTTGAAGATGGGGGCGGGCGGTTCGTCGATCAAGCAGACCGCGGCCGCGCGGCTTTCAGGGTTCGGAGGCGGCCGCCGGCAGCTCCTCTGCCGACCTTTGGAAAGGGAAACGCTCGGCCAGGGCAGCGCGCAAATCGGTCGTACCGGCACCGGTCAGCGCGCTCAATCTGACGGTCGAAATGGTACCACAGCCATCGCGCTCGACGCCCGGCACAAGACCGGCCGTATCGCATTTGTTGAACACCCGGATCCGGGGCACCGCCGCGGCGCCGATTTCCGCCAGGACGCGGTCGACGGCCGCGATCTGCTCCTCGCGGCTGGCCGCCGCGGCGTCGATGACATGCAGCAGAAGGTCGGCGTCCGCGGCCTCCGCCAATGTTGCGCGGAACGCGGCGACGAGGTCGTGCGGCAGGTCGCGGATGAAGCCCACGGTGTCGGACATGACGATCGTGTCGGCGCCTTCGACGAAGACCTTTCGCAGCGTCGTATCCAGCGTTGCGAACAGCTGGTCTGCGACATAGGCGGCCGCACCCGTCATCCGGTTGAACAGCGTCGACTTGCCTGCATTGGTGTAGCCGACCAGTGCCACGGTGCGCACGCGCGCGCGGCGCCGAGTTCGGCTCTGGACCGCATGGCTGCGCGCGACCCGGGCGAGCCGCCCGTTGAGCAGCTTGACCCGTTCGCCGATGAGGCGGCGGTCGGTTTCGAGCTGGGTTTCGCCGGGGCCGCGCAGTCCGATGCCGCCCTTCTGGCGCTCAAGATGGGTCCAGCCACCGACCAGACGCGTGGACATGTGCTTCAACTGTGCGAGTTCCACCTGCAGCTTGCCTTCCGCACTGCGCGCGCGCAGCGCAAAGATGTCGAGGATGAGGCTCGGGCGGTCGACGACGCGGCAGCCCAGCTTTTCCTCGAGGTTGCGCTGCTGCACGCCGGAAAGCGTGTGGTCGAAGAGGATGAGGTCGGCCCCCGCTTCGGTGCGGCGCGCCAGGATCTCGTCGACTTTTCCCTTGCCGGCGAAGAATGCGGGATCAGGGCGCTGCCGGCGGCCCGCGACGGTGCCGACGACAGTCGCGCCGGCCGAGGTGGCGAGCGCATCGATTTCGGACAGCCGGAACGCGCGGTCGGGCTCGCCCATGTCCAGGGCGACGATCAGCACGCGTTCGCCGCCGGACGGACGTTCAAACATCGGTTTCCAGGGTGGTCAGGCTTCCGCGTCGCCGTTGGGGGCGTGGTGCGGCATGACGACCGGACGTGCGGGGACGACCGTCGAGATCGCATGCTTGTACACCATCTGCGTGACGGTGTTCTTGAGGAGCACGACGTACTGGTCGAACGACTCGATCTGTCCCTGCAGCTTGATGCCGTTGACGAGATAGATCGACACCTGCACGTGTTCCTTGCGCAGCGTGTTGAGGAATGGGTCCTGCAGCATTTGCCCTTTGTTGCTCATGGTCGAGCTCCGCTATTGTTGTTGCCCGCGCCTGTTCGCATCGCATCCGCCGCCGCGCGGGTAGCGGAGACGGGCACCCGGTGCATCAGCGGCGGGGGGCGTCCGCGTAGGGGTTGGCACCGACCTTGAATTGTATCCTAAGGGGTGTGCCGCGCAGTTGGAACGCGTCGCTGAAGAAATGTTCCAGGTACCGGCGGTAGGCATCGGGGACGTGATGCAGCGCGGTGCCGTGGACGATGATGAGCGGGGGGTTCACGCCGCCCTGGTGCGCGTAGCGCAATTTCGGGCGCACCAAACCGGCGCGCGGCGGCTGCTGCCGCTCCACCGCCTGCTGCAGTGTCCGCGTGAGCCGCGGCGTCGGCAGCTTGGCCATCGCCGCGGCAAAGGCCTTGTCCACCGACTTGAGCAGCGGTCCGACGCCCTTGCCCTCCAGCGCCGACATGAAGTGGAACTGCGCGAAGGCCAGGAAGCCCATCTTGCGGTCAAGGTCGCGCTTGACCTGGTCCCGCTGTTCCTTCGCGACGGCGTCCCACTTGTTCACGCCGACGACCACGGCACGGCCGGCTTCCAGCACATGGCCGGCGAGGTGCGCGTCTTGCTCGGTGATTGCGTGCTCGGCGTCGAGCAGCAGCACGACGACATGGGCGTCCTCGATCGCCTGCAGCGTCTTGATGACCGAGAACTTCTCGATAGCTTCGAACACCTTGCCGCGGCGGCGCACGCCCGCGGTGTCGATCAGCGTATATTTCTGGCCTTCGCGCTCGAAGTCGAGGTAGATCGCGTCCCGCGTCGTGCCGGGTTCGTCGAACGCGATCACGCGCTCCTCGCCGAAGATCGCGTTGACGAGCGTGGACTTGCCGACGTTGGGGCGACCGACGATCGCGACCTTGATCGTGTCCGGGCGCTCCGGGTCGAGCGACGTGTTGCGCTTCGCGTCGTCGGTGAAGCGCGCCATGTCCGGAATCGCGGCGAGCGCGGTCTCGATCATCGCGCGCACGTTCTCGCCATGGGCTGACGATATCGCGATCGGGTCGCCCAGACCCAGTTCGTGGAACTCCGCGACGGCGCGGTCCGGCTGCAGGCCCTCGGCCTTGTTCACGGCGAGCACGACGGGTCGCCCGGACTTGCGCAGCAGGTCGGCGATCTCGCGGTCCTGGGGCGCCAGGCCGTTGCGGCCGTCGACCAAGAAGATGACGACGTCCGACTCGGCGATCGCTTGCCGCGTTTGCTTCGCCATCTCGTGCAGGATGCCGCTCGTAGCGACCGGCTCGAAGCCGCCGGTGTCGACGACGAAGTACGGCTGGTCGCCTGCGAACGCCTTTCCGTAGTGGCGGTCCCGCGTCAGGCCAGGAAAGTCCGCGACGAGGGCGTCGCGGGTCTTGGTCAGCCGGTTGAACAGCGTCGACTTGCCGACGTTGGGTCGGCCTACGATGGCGACGGTGGGAAGCATGTTGGGCGGGGCAGGTGTACGCGCCGGCTCGAAGGCGCGGGTGCTACTTCGCCGACACGGCGAAGAGCGTGCCCGACGTCGACTGCCACAGTGCGCCGGTCAACAGCAACTCGGGCTGCGCGGTGGCCGGCTTGCCGTCGGTGGCGAGCCGCCCGACGTAGGCGCCATTGATGGGCGACAGCAGGTGCAGGTAGCCCTCGACATCGACGACGCCGACAAAGTCACCGACCATCTGCGGACCGCCGATCTTGCGCAGCGCGAGCAGGTCCTGCTTCCATACCGATGCGCCGGTGGAGCGGTCCAGCGCGTGCACCGATCCCTTGTCGTCGGTGAGGTAGATGTTCTTGACGTCGGCCGTCATGCTGCTGAGGCTGGAAATGTCGCGCGACCAGGTGAGCGTGCCGCGGGCCAGGTCGAAGCACGCGACGCGGCCCTGATAGGCGACCGCGCACACGTCGCGCTCGAGGACCAGCGGCAGGCCGGTCACGTCGGCGATGCGTTCCAGTTCCGTCGCGCCTTTCGGATTCGCGACCGTCCCATCCCAGCCGACGATTCCCGTGGCAACGTCCAGTGCGAGGAGGTGGCCGCCGGCCGTGCCCGCGAAGAGGCCACCGCGGCTGACGACGCCACCGGCGTAGTTGCGCACGATAAGCGCGGGCGTGGCCCGCTGGTTGATCCATTTGCGAGTGCCGTCGACCGCATTGAGCGTGTGGATCTTGCCGTCGCCGGTGAAAACGACGACGACGCCGTCCGCGACACGCGGAGGCGCGACGACCTCGGTGGAGACCCGCGCCTTCCACGCCGGTTTGCCGTCCGGGAAGAACGCGAGCACGTCGCCCTTGTCCGTGCCGACGACGACCAGCGTCGCGTCCGCACCGACGCCGCCGGACAGCTTCTGCTCGGCGGAAATGCGCCAGATGCTGCGACCGTTGGCCGGGTCAAGGCGGTAGATCGCGCCGTCCTGCGCGGCCGCGTAGATCGCATCGGATAGAACTGCCGGCGAGAATCCCGGACCCGCGACTCCCACCTGGGCCTGCCAGCTGATCGAGGCCGTGGCCGACGCCTTCAACTCGGGCAGCGGACCGGGCTTCTTGGTGTCGTAGATCCAGCGCAGCGATGGCGCGGGAATCGTCGGAATGTACTCCTTGATTGTGGCGCAGCCGGACAACGCGACAAAGGCCAGGGCGAGAGAAATCGCGAGCGCACGACGCGCCGACATCCTCGCCGGCAACGCGCGGTCGCGGCGCGAATCGGAGAAGCACCCTCCCCGCGGTAAAGCGCGGCGGCGCCCGGTCATTGCTTCCCGGCCGGCGCGGGCTGTGCCGGTTCCGGCGCCGCGCCGCCGACGGATTCGAACTTCACCTGCACGTAGTTCCGGTACGGCGACTTCGCGTCGAATTTTGTCAGCGCTTCCTGGTACGCCGCGCGTGCGTCGGCCTTGCGGCCCGCCGCTGCGAGTGCGTCGCCGCGGAGGTCGGCGTAGAGGCCGGCAAACGGCGCGCTCTGCTTGGCGTCCAGCATCTTCAGCGCCTCGTCGTATTGCTTGTCGTTGAGCATCAACTCGGCCAGGCGATAGCGTGCGATCTCCTTCAGTTCCTGTTCGTCGGCATGGTCGACGACCCATTGCAGCTGGGCGCGCGATGCCGCGGCGTCGCCGGTGTCGAATTGCAATTTCGCGACGATGAATGCGGCACGCGGCGAATATCCGCTGCCGGCGAACCTGTCGGCGAGCTGGGCCGCTGCGTCCCTGGCCTTCGCGACATCGTTGGCGCGTGCCGCCATCGTCACGGCATTGAACAGGACGGCCGCTTCCTCGGCCTTCTTGAGCGACCACCAGCGCCAGCCCTGCACGGCGGCGGCGGCGAGGCACGCCAGGAGGAGCACCGTCGCGACGGTGTTGCCCCAACGGGCCCACCATGCCTTGAGGTCATCCAGCTGGTCCTGTTCTTCGAGATCATAAACTGCCATGTTTCGTCCTTCGTCCTGAAGTGAATGTTGGTTCAGCAGTGATTTGCCAATGGGTGAAAGTGCGCGGCAAGCGCAGTCGCGGGCACGGCGACCTGTTCGCCCTCGGTCCGCAGCGGCTTGATGGCAACCGTTCCGGCTGCCGCCTCGTCGTCGCCGATCAGCAACGCGAAGCGCGCACCGCTGGTGTCAGCCTTCTTCATCTGCGACTTGAAGCTGCCGCCGCCCGCATGCACGATGACGGCGTGCCCGTCGCCACGCAACGTCTCCGCCACCCTGCGCGCCAGCGGGCTGGCCGCGTCGCCCACGTGCACGACATAGGCCAGCGGGCAGGCGTCGATCCTGCGTTCCGCGTCCTGCAGCAGAAGAATGATGCGGTCCGCGCCGATGCCGAATCCGCATCCCGGCGTGGGCTTGCCACCCAGTTGCTCGAACAGGCCGTCATAGCGCCCGCCGGAACATACGGCACTTTGCGCTCCGAGCCGGGTGGTAACCCACTCGAACACCGTGGCATTGTAATAGTCGAGACCGCGTACCAGCCGCGGATTGACGCGATACGTGATGCCGGCCTCCCGCACGCCTTGCTGGACCACCTCGAACAGCGCGCGCGATTCGGCGCCAAGCGTGTCCATAAGCTTCGGCGCCGCTTCGATCATTTCCTGCATCGCCGGGTTTTTGCTGTCCAGGATGCGCAGCGGATTGGTGTGGAGCCGCCGTTGTGCATCGGCATCGAGCAGGTCGGGCGTCTTCTGGAAGTGCGCGACGAGCTGCTCGCGGAATGCGCGCCGCTCGGCGGCCGAGCCGATCGTGTTGAGTTCGAGCGTGATGTCGGAGAGGCCGAGCCGCTGCCACAGCCGCTGCGCCATGACGAGCAGTTCGATGTCGATGTCCGGCCCCGCGAACCCGAGCGCCTCGGCGCCGAACGTGTCGTATTGACGATAGCGGCCCTTCTGCGGGCGCTCGTGGCGAAACAGCGGACCGCTGTACCAGAGCCTCTTCGGTCCGTCGTAGAGCAGGTTGTGCTCGAGCGCCGCGCGCACCGTCGGCGCCGTACCTTCCGGTCGCAGCGACAGGCTCTCGCCGTTGTCGTCGAACGTGTACATCTCCTTCTCGACGATGTCGGTCACCTCGCCCACGCCGCGGACGAACAGTTCGGTCTTCTCGACGATGGGCGTGCGGATGTTTCGGTAGCCGTACTGGCGGAATACGTCGCGCACGGTCTCCTCGAAGTACGCCCACAGCGGGGCCGCGTCGGGCAGTACGTCGTTCATGCCGCGCACGGCTTGCAATGCGTTCGCCATCACGGAACCTACGCGACCGCCTTGACGGCGATTGTCTTGCGTTCGGGCTTGAGATGCGCGGCGGGTTCCTCGCCTCCGTAGGTCGCGCGGACGTAGTCGTGGACGAGGGCCTGGAACTCCTGCGCGATGTGGTCGCCCTTCAACGTCACCGTCTTCACGCCGTCGACGAACACCGGCGCGACCGGCGTTTCGCCCGTGCCGGGCAGCGAGATGCCGACATTCGCCATCTTCGACTCGCCGGGGCCGTTGACGACGCAGCCCATGACGGCCACCTGCATGTTCTCGACGCCCGGATACCGCACGCGCCACGCGGGCATCGACGCGCGCAGGTACGACTGGATCTGCTCGGCGAGCGACTGGAAATAGGTGCTGGTCGTGCGGCCGCATCCGGGACAGGCGATGACCATCGGCGTGAACGAGCGCAGGCCCATCGTCTGCAGGATCTCCTGCGCGACGATGACCTCGCGGGTGCGGTCGCCGTCCGGCTCGGGTGTGAGCGAAACGCGGATCGTGTCGCCGATGCCCTGCTGCAGCAGCACGGCCATTGCCGCCGTCGACGCGACGATGCCCTTGCTGCCCATGCCGGCCTCGGTTAGCCCTAAGTGCAGCGGATAGTCGCAGCGGCGCGCGAGTTCGGAATACACGGCGACCAGGTCCTGTACGTCGGAGACCTTGCAGGACAAGATGATGCGATCGCCCGGCAGTCCCAGCGCTTCCGCGCGCACGGCGCTGTCGATGGCCGACGTGATGAGCGCCTCGCGCATCACTGCATCCGCAGCCAGCGGCTCCGGCAGCTTTCCGTTCTCGTCCATCATCCGCGCGAGCAGGTCGGCGTCGAGGCTGCCCCAGTTGACGCCGATGCGGACCGGCTTGCCGTACTCGATGGCCTTTTCGATCATCACGACGAACTGCGGGTCGCGTTTGCTGCCTTTGCCGACGTTGCCCGGGTTGATCCGGTACTTGGCCAGCGCTCGTGCGCAATCGGGATAGTCGGTGAGCAGCTTGTGGCCGTTGAAGTGAAAGTCGCCGACCAGCGGCACTGTGCAGCCCTTGGCGTCGAGTTCCGCGCGGATCTGCCCGACGGCTGCCGCCGCCTCGGCCGAGTTGACGGTGATCCGCACGAGTTCCGAGCCCGCGTCGGCGAGCGCGATGACCTGCGCGACCGTCGCCGCCGCGTTGGCGGTGTCCGTGTTCGTCATCGACTGGATGACGATGGGCGCGCCGCCGCCGACGCGAACGCCTGCGATGTCGACCTGGCGCGAAGTCCGGCGCGCGATGTGGGATCGAGTCATGGGGCCAGCCTCAACGTGAACTTGGCAACGTTCTGTTTCGTGAACGGCGCCGTATCGAAGGTCGTGCCGAGCCACGTTACGCCGACCGCGGCCGCGCTGCCCAGCACGACCTCGAAGGGAGGCCGTCCGCCGACGGCGTAGACATCGCCGGCGCTGCCGGTGACCGACAGTACGGGCGTGCCCGTGGCATCGCGCACTTCGGCCCAGGACGTCCCCTGGAACGTCAGGACGAGCGGGGCGCTGGCGGCGTCCGTCGGCAATGCGCCGGCAATCGATGCGGAAGCCGCGTCCGGTCTGGACGAGGCGTTGTCGGGCACGGTGCCTGCCTTGCCATCGTTGGCGGCCAGCGGATTGGGTAGCACTGACGTCGCGCTTCCCGGGATGGCGGCGGGCGCGGTCTCGACGACGGGTGCGACTGGAGCGGACGCCGGCGCCGGCTTGTCGATGACGGCGGGCCGGGTCGGCTCTGCGGGCGGGCGGGCCATTTCGTAGATGGCCCCCACCGTGACCACGGCGACCAGCGCAAGCGGTATGGCCCAACGGGCCGGACTGGGGCGGCGATTCGCGTCGGCGGGCAGCTCGCCCATCGGGCGCGGCGTCGGTGCCAGCGACGGGTGCTCGTTCGCGGCCGGCGCGGCGGCGTCGGGCAATGCGGCCAGCACCTCATCGGCATCGAGGCGCAGCAGTCGCGCGTAATTGCGGATGAATCCGCGGACGAACGTGCGTCCGGGAAGACCGGCGAAGTCGCCGTCCTCGAGCGCGGTCACCTGGCGTGGAGCGAGCTTCAGCTGCTGTGCGACGGCGGCGATCGTGAGCCCGGCGGCCTCGCGGCCGGCGCGCAGCATCGCACCCGCGGACAAGGCGCTCTCCGGCGCGGCGTCCTGGGCCAGCGAGTCCGTGCCGTCGGTCACTCGCAGACCCCCGTCGCGATGCTCTTGGCCTCGGCCGAATCCGGATACCGGTTGCGCAATTGCGAGATGTACGAGGCCTCGGCGCTGCGGTCGCCCATCTTGCGCTCAATGCAGGCGCCGAGCGCGAGCGCGTCGGGAGGCGGATTGGTCTGCAGCATCACAGGCTTCATCAGCGCGCGCGCTTCCGGCAGGCGTCCTTCCTTGTAGTTGAGCTGCGCCAGGCTGAACGCGGCCTCGGGATTGTTGGGCGACGCGGCCAGCGCGCGCTTGAAAAACTGCTCGGCCTGCCGGTTCTCGCCCAGCGAACCCGCACAGCGGCCGGCATTGATCAGCGCGATCTCCGGCGTCTTGTACAGCGGATTGTTCACCGCCCGCTCGAATTCGGGGATCGACTCGCGCGCCTGCGCATGCGTGCAAAGGTACCAGCCCCAGTTCTGCCGGAACTCCGAGTCGTTGGGCGACAGTTCCAGCGCTTTGCGGAAGTTCTTCGCCGCATCGGCGTCCTGGCCGAGTGTGGCGTAGACCAGCCCGTAGACGTTGTAGATCTTCGGGTTGGTGGGGTCGAGCTTTACCGCCTCGGCCAACTCCTGCAGCGCGATGTCCATCTGACCTCGCTCGTAGTAGCCGGCCGCGAGCTCGGCGCGAAGGTTTGCGCGCACCGGGAGCGGCGCCTCCTTGATCGCCGGCGGGGGCGGCGGCACGGGCGGTATGGCAGCGGGCGGCGACGTGGTGCTCGTCGATGAACAGCCTGCGGCCAACGCGAACGCGGCAAGCAGCGGTATCAGCCAGGGAACCTGGAGGCGCATGGAGGTCCGCATTGTGGTTCCTGTCCCTCGGAGTGGCATTCAGGGGGTCGGCGAGGAGACGATACGCGTCCCGAGCCGGCGCTTGGTGCGGTCCTGCACTTGGCCCGCCAGCTGCCCGCAGGCCGCGTCGATGCCTTCGCCGCGTGTCCGCCGGATCGTGGTCACGATGCCGGCGTCGACCAGGATGGACTGGAACGCGGTGATCCGCTCGCGCGGGCTGCGGCGGAACTCCGTGCCGGGGAAAGGATTGAACGGAATCAAGTTGAGCTTGCAGGGCACGTCGCGCACGAGGTCGACCAGCGCCTTCGCCTGCGCGGGCGCGTCGTTGACCTCGTCCAGCATCACGTACTCGAACGTGACGAAATCGCGGGGCGCGCGCTCGAGATACCGGACGCACGCGGCCATCAGGTCGGCGAGCGGGTGCGTGCGGTTGATCGGCACCAGGCTGTCGCGGAGCGCGTTGTCGGGCGCGTGCAGCGAAACCGCGAGCGCCACCGGGCATTCGTCGCGCAGCCGGTCGATCATCGGCACGATGCCCGACGTCGACAGCGTCACGCGTCGCCGCGATAGGCCATAGGCGTTGTCGTCCAGCATGAGCCGCAGCGCCGGCACGACGTTGTCGAAGTTGGCGAGCGGCTCGCCCATACCCATCATCACGACGTTGGTGATCGGCGGCCGACCGTGCTCGATCCATGGCGCCATGACGCCGTCGGCGAGCAGCGTGCGGTTGGCGTGCCACAGCTGGCCGATGATCTCGCCGGTGGTGAGGTTGCGGTTGAATCCCTGCTTACCGGTCGAGCAGAACGCGCAGTCGAGCGCGCAGCCCGCCTGCGACGAAATGCAAAGCGTGCCGCGATCGTCCTCGGGGATGTACACCGACTCCACGGCATTGCCACTGCCGGCGTCGAGCAGCCACTTGCGTGTGCCGTCAGGCGCGGTCGAATCCTTGATGACCGTCGGGCCGCGAATCGCTGACTCCGCCGCCAGCCATTCGCGCAGCGGCTTCGCCAGGTCGGTCATGGCGCCGACATCGTCGACAAAGCGCTGGTGGATCCAGTGCGCGACCTGCTTTGCACGAAACGGCTTCTCGCCATGTTCGGCGAACAGCGTCGCGAGTCCGGCGGCGTCCAGGTCGAGCAGGTTGGTCATGGCGACGTTCAGCGGCT
>Ga0302321_100004203_pt1 | contig 12431 bp, 12 predicted proteins | sample Fen_T0_1_FD_202505 | JGI IMG/M metagenome (GOLD analysis project Ga0302321, IMG submission 202505) | Peat permafrost microbial communities from Stordalen Mire near Abisko, Sweden - Fen_T0_1 | ecosystem: Environmental > Terrestrial > Soil > Wetlands > Permafrost | place: Sweden: Abisko...
TGGCACGCGAGAAGATCCTCTGGGACAACGGTGCCGACCTCTACAAGATCACGGCCCCCGAGGTTGCGGTCGTCGGCTGAGGAGCCATCGGTGAGCCGCGCGGCAGTGTCACTGCGACTGGTACGCGACGCTGAGGTCCGCGGCCGGGTCGCGGTGCACGGGACCGAACACGTCGATCACGACCTTCTCCAGCGCGCCGGTGAACGCGAACGGTGCCTCGTACCGCTCGGTGACCGAGATCCCCGCGTCGTCGCCGACGCGTAGGGACCCGCTGCCCACGCCGAAACGAACCGGCACGGTCTGCGGGATGGTGCCGGTCGCGACCTCCTCGCCGTCAACGAGCAGGCGCGCCGTGCCGGCGTGCTCGCCCGTCTTGGCGAAGTCGAGCGTGGCTTCGATCGGCCGACCGGTCGGTAGGGGTCCTGCGGAGACGACGTGGTACTCGGCTCGGCCCATGTAGTTGTGCACCGAGTGCAGGTGGCCGTCCTGCACGAACAGCGTCCACCCCCCGAAGCGGGTGCCCTGGGCCACCAGCGCACCTTCGTCGCCCGCGTCGAGCGTGACGTGCGCCGTCACGCGGTGCGAGCGGTTCTTGACGTTCACCACCTCGTTCTCCGGGATCATCGCTCCCGGCCAATAGACGTATCGCTTGCGGGCGGGGGAGACCCGCGGGCGTTCGGCGTCGAGATGGATGTTCGAGCGCAGCGGCAGCACCTGGTATTGCGCGGCCTGCACCCACCACAGCTCCTCGAGCTTGGCGGCGAGCTCCGGGTACTCGGCCGCGACGTCGTGGCACTCCGTCGGGTCGCGTTCGAGGTCGTACAGCTCCCAGTCGAGCGCGGCGAGGGCGTCGCTCGTTCCCACCATCATCGGGCGGTGGCGGTGGATCGCCTTCCACCCGCCGGCCCAGATCGCGCGCTGACCGAAGTTCTCGAAGTACTGCACCTGCTTGGCGGTCGGGGCTTCGGCGTCGGGGATGGACGAGGCGAAGCTCACGCCCTCGATCGGCATCTGGGCCACGCCGTCGATCGTGTCGGGCGGGTCCAGGTCGAGCAGATCGAGCAGGGTCGGCATCAGGTCGGTGACGTGGCACCACTGGCGGCGCAGCTCACCGCGCGCGGTGATCCCGGCCGGCCAGTGCAGGATCAACGGGTCGGTCACCCCGCCGCGGTACACGTCGGTCTTCCAGCGTCGGAACGGCGCGCAGCCCGCGCTCGTCCATCCCGTCGGGTAGTTGGGCCGCGTGCGCGGGCCGCCGAGCTCGTCGAGCATCGCGAGGTTCTGCTCGAGCGACTCGGGGATGCCGTTGAACAGCAGCGCTTCGTTCACGGTGCCGTGCGGCCCGCCCTCTGCGCTCGCACCGTTGTCCGACAGCACCATCACGATCGTGTCGTCGAGCTCGCCGATCTGGTCGACGAAGTCGATGACGCGGCCCACGTGGTGGTCCGCGTGTGACAGGAATCCCGCGAACACCTCCATCATCCGCGCTGCGAGTCGCTGCTCGTCGGCCGGGACGTCGTCCCACGCGCGGACGTCGGAGTCACGCGGCGGAAGCTCCGCGTGCGCGGGGATGAGCCCGAGCTCCTTCTGGCGGTCGTACCGCGTCGTGCGCCAGGTGTCCCACCCGTCGTCGAACTGCCCGCGGTAGCGATCGGACCATGAGCGGGGAACGTGGTGCGGCGAGTGACACGCGCCGAGCGCGAGGTAGAGGAAGAACGGACGCGTCGGCGCCGACGACTTGAGGTCGCGCACCATCGCGATGGCGTGGTCGGCCAGGTCGGCGGTGAGGTGATAGCCCTGGTCATCGTGGTCGTCGAACGCCAGGTCGGGCGGGTCGAGGAGTCGGTTGTCCTCCACGAGCTCTGGGCTCCACTGGTCGGTCTGGCCGTCGAGGAACCCGTAGTACCGGTCGAAGCCCCGCCCGAGCGGCCAACGCTCCCGGGTCGCTCCTGCGTGCCGCTCCTCCGCGGGTGTGAGGTGCCACTTGCCGACCGCGAACGTCGCGTAGCCGCGCGCACGCAGCACCTCGGGCAGCATCCCCGCAGCCCTCGGGATGCGCGTGTTGTACCCGGGGTACCCCATCGCGATCTCGGGCACGGTGCCCATGCCGACCGAGTGGTGGTTGCGCCCCGTCAGCAGCGACGCGCGGGTCGGAGAGCAGAGCGCGGTGGTGTGGAACTGGGTGTAGCGGAGACCACCCGCGGCGAGCCGGTCGAACGTCGGCGTCTCGATGTCGGATCCGTAGCACCCGAGCTGGGCGAAGCCGACGTCGTCGAGCACGACGACGATCACGTTCGGAGCACCTGGCTCGGCGCGCCGGGGCTGCGGCCATGCGGGCATCGACTCCGCGCTGGTGACGCCGATCGTCCCGGGGAACGGGATGCCGTCGGGGTACTCGAAGATCGCCACGGTGTCGTCCAGGGTCAGGTTGTGAGGCCGCCGTCGAGGACGAACTCGGCGCCGGTCGCGTAGGCGCTCTCGTCGGACGCCAGCCACAGCACGAGCTTGGCCACCTCGTCGGCCGACGCGTAGCGCCCGAGGGGCACGCCCTTGCCGAGCTCCTCGAGCGGCGTGCCCGCCATCATCGGCGTGTCGATGATCCCGGGGTGCACCGAGTTGACCCGGATCCCGAACGGCCCGAGCTCCTGGGCCGCGCCCTTCGTCATCCCGCGCACAGCCCACTTCGTCGCGGTGTAGGCGAAGCACGCCGACCCGCCCTTGTAGGCCGCGACCGACGAGATGTTCACGATGTTGCCCGACTTCTGCGCCTTCATCGCCGGCGCGACCGCCTGCATCCCGAGGAACACGCCGGTCTGGTTGATCGCGACGATCCGGTTCCAGACGTCGAGGCTCGTCTCGGTCATCGTGAGGAACTGGAGGATCCCCGCGTTGTTCACGAGGATGTCGACGCGACCGGCCTCGTCGAGCACCCGCTCCACGACGACCTTCCACTGGTCGACGTCGGTCACGTCGTGCTCGAGGAACGTGCCCCCGATCTCGGCCGCGGTCGCGGTGCCCTCCTCGACCAGCACGTCGGTGAGGTAGACGGTCGCGCCCTCGGAAGCGAACCGCCGCCCCTCGGCCGCGCCCTGGCCGCGTGCGCCGCCGGTGATGATGGCCACCCGGCCGTCGAGCTGTCCCATGTCGTCCCCCTCTGCGATCGGTTTCGCGGGATCGTAGGCTTCTTTCTGGCTGGGTGGCTCCGCTCGCTTGGTGTCGGGCACCGCCGCTTCCGCACGGGGCGCTCGCTACGCTCCGGCGGATGGAGACGCCGGTGACGCTGCAGACCGGGCCGCGCCCGTCGCCGGCGTTCCCGGCCGTCCGCCCGCCCACGGCTCCGGCGTCGTTCCACGTGCTCGCCAAGCCCTCGGGGCCGATCTGCAACCTCGACTGCACCTACTGCTTCTTCTTGTCGAAGGAGGCGCTCTACCCCGGCGACCGGTTCCGGATGCCCGACGACGTGCTCGCGGCGTACATCCGCCAGACGATCGAGGCCGAGACCGCGCCCGAGGTGACCGTCGCCTGGCAGGGCGGGGAGCCCACGCTCATGGGTGTCGACTTCTTCCGCCGCGCCGTGGCCCTGGCCGAGGAGCACGCGCGTCCCGGCCAGCGGCTGCTCCACACCATCCAGACCAACGGCACCCTGCTCACCGACGAGTGGTGTGCGCTGCTGCAGGAGCACGGGTTCCTCGTCGGACTCAGCGTCGACGGCCCGCCCGCGCTGCACGACACGTACCGGGTCGACAAGCGGGGCGACCCCACGTTCGAGAAGGTCCGCCGGGGCTGGGACCTCCTGCAGGCCCACGGGGTCGACACCAACATCCTCTGCACGGTCAACGCGGCAAACCAGGACGCGCCCCTCGACGTCTACCGCTTCTTCCGCGACGACCTCGGCGCCCGCCACGTCCAGTTCATCCCGATCGTCGAGCGCGACGACGCGCTGCGGGCGGAGGAGTGGGACACCGGGTTCCGGGCGGGCGACGCCGTCACCGACCGGTCCGTGGGCCCCGAGGCCTGGGGCCGCTTCCTCTCGGCGGTGTTCGACGAGTGGGTCGTCCGCGACGTCGGCACCGTGTTCGTCCAGATGTTCGACGCCGCGCTCGCCTCCTGGCTCGGGCTCCCGGCGAGCATGTGCATCTTCGCGGAGACCTGCGGCAACGCCCTCGCGCTCGAGCACAACGGCGACCTCTACTCCTGCGACCACTTCGTCGAGCCCACCCACCTCCTCGGCAACATCATGGAGACGCACATGGTGGAGCTGGTGGCGTCCCCGCAACAGCGGGCGTTCGGCGACGCCAAGCGCGACACCCTCCCGCGGTACTGCCTCGACTGCGACGTGCGGTTCGCCTGCAACGGCGAGTGCCCGAAGAACCGCTTCACCCTCACCCCCGACGGCGACCCGGGCCTCAACTACCTCTGCGCGGGGTACAAGGCGTTCTTCACCCACGTCGACGGGCCGATGCGCCTCATTGCCGACCTCCTCCGGCGTGGCCGCTACGCCGACGAGGTGATGGGGCTGCTGCGGGGCGCACCGCGCAACGAGCCCTGCCCCTGCGGGAGCGACCGCAAGGCCAAGCACTGCCACGCACGCTGAGCGGGAGATCGGCGCGCAGTTCCCCCCGGACCCGTTGCCTGGTACCGTTTCCGGAGTCAGCCACTCGTCCACCATCGGCGAACTTCGGGGAGTCGATATCGGGCGAACGCGACGTCACGGCAAGGCCTGCTCCATTCGCTCCCGGCCAGGGCGCGTCCCGGGGATTGGTTCGACCCTGTGAGACGCGACATCGGTCCTCCGGCAAACCGTCGAAGGACGACACACCGCCTCCGGACGCTGACCCGGATGGCGAGAAAAGGGAGCAAGACATGGCCAGCACCACCGGCACCGTGAAGTGGTTCAACGCCGAGAAGGGCTACGGGTTCATCGCCCGCGAAGGCGCCCCCGACGTGTTCGTGCACTTCTCGGCCATCGTCGGCGAGGGCTACCGCAGCCTCACCGAGGGTCAGCGCGTCGAGTTCGACGTCGCCCCGGGCCGCAAGGGCGAAGAAGCCCAGAACGTTCACCCGCTCTGAGTCCCACCGACTCCGTTACCACTCCGCTGCGGAGTCTGTGAATGAACGACGTGCTCTGGGCCGTGGTCATCGGCATGGCCACGGCCCAGCTCACCATCTTCGTCACCACGATCTACCTGCACCGCAGTGTCACGCACGGCGCGCTGCGGCTGCATCCGGTGATGGCGTTCTCCTGCCGAACGACGATCTGGCTCTCGAGCGGCATCCGGCCGCGTGAGTGGGCGGGCGTCCACCGTCGCCACCACGCGGCGGTCGACACCGTCGACGACCCGCACAGCCCCGCCGTCCTCGGCGCGTGGCGGGTCTTCTTCACCAACGTGCTGCTGTACCGCACGGCCGCCAAGAACAAGGTGCTCGTCGACCGCTACACGCGCGACCTGCCCCGCGACCGCTGGGACCGCGTCGTCTTCGACCGCGAGACCCTCGGACCGCTGCTCGGCGCGGGCCTGCTGGTCGCCGTGTTCGGCTGGTACATCGGGCTGCTCGCCGCCGCCGTCCACGCGGTGACGTACGTCGGGCTCAACGGCGCGATCAACTCCCTCGGCCATGTGCGGGGTGCCCGGCCCAACGACAACTCGGGAACCAACGGCCGGATCCTCGGTGCGATCACCGCCGGCGAAGGTCTCCACAACAACCACCACGCCGGCGCCACCGCGGCCCGGCTGTCGTGGCACCGCACCGAGATCGACCCCGGCTGGTGGGTGATCCGCACGCTGACCGCGTTGCGGCTCTGCCAGGTGCGTCACCCGGGCGGTCTCATGCCCGCCTCGCCCCCCGTGGGCAAGCAGGACGCCGTCGCCGCCTGATCTGCCGGGTCAGCCTGATCAGTCGGTCGGACGGACTTGCTCGTCGCCGAGGCGGGCCCGGTACCAGTCGGTCAGGTCGGGGAACCGGCGCAGCATCGTGCCACCGTCGACGGCGAGGCACTGACCGGTCGTCCACGACGACTCCGGCCCGCAGAAGTAACGGATCGCGCCGCCGACGTCCTCGGCCTCGCCCGGCCGGTCGATCGGCTGTTGGGCCATGTAGGCCTCCATCACGCCGTCGTCGCCGAACATGCCGACGGTCGCGTCGGTGCGGGTGAGCCCCGGCCGCACCGCGTTGACGCGCACGCGGTGCTCGCCGAGCTCCTCGGCCGCGCAGCGCACGAGCATCTCGAGCCCTGCCTTTGCCGCGCAGTACGCCGAGAACATGGGCGCGGCCTGCACTGCCTGCATCGACGACACGGCGACCACTGATCCACCGCCGCTCGCGACCATCGCGCTGCCCGCATGCTTGAGCACCAGGTAGAAGGACGAGATGTTGCGCCGGAACGTGTCTTCCAGCGTCTCGAGGTCGTAGCGCAGCACCGGCGCGAGCGGACCACCGCCCGCGATCGCCACCGCAGCGTCGAGGCGCCCCGTCGGCACGGCCGCGAATTCCACCGCGGCCCGCACCTGGCTGTCGTCGAGCGAGTCGCAGACCGTCCAGCGGATGGTCCCCCCGGTCTCGGTCGCCAGCGGGGCGAGCCGCTCGGCCTCCCGTGCGAGGCGCTCGGCCGTGCGGGACGCGATGGTCACGTGGGCGCCGTCGGCGAGCAGGGCGCGGGCCGAGGCCCGGCCGATGCCGCCGGCCCCGCCCACGAGCAACGCCGTGGTGCCGTGAAGGGTCTGCATCGCCGGAACCTATCGGGACTTTGGTCCCTTGCCCCGGTCGGTCCCGGCGGCTTTGCTGGCCCGAGCGGCGTGCGCATGGCAACGTCGCGTCCGGAGTCCGCGCGGGCGAACGCCGCGGCACGGACGAGAAGGGGGAACCAAGTGCAGATCGAGGACCTGATCCTGGTCAGTGTCGACGACCACATCGTCGAGCCGCCCGACGTGTTCGCGGGGCGTGTCCCGAAGAAGTACGAGGAGCTCGCGCCGAAGCTGATCGTGCGCGACGACGGAACGGAGGCCTGGGAGTACCTCGGCAACCTGTCGCAGAGCGTCGGCCTCAACGCGGTGGTCGGGCGCCCGCCGGAGGACTACGGGCTGGAGCCCGCCGCGTTCAGCGACATGCGCACAGGCTGCTACGACGTGCACGAGCGCGTCCGCGACATGGACGCGAACGGCGTCCTCGCGTCGTTGAACTTCCCGTCGTGGCCGGGCTTCGCCGGGCGGCAGTTCCAGATGACGCCCGACAAGGACATGGCCCTCGCGCTGCTGCAGGCGTACAACGACTGGCACATCGACGAGTGGTGCGGCCAGTACCCCGGCCGCTTCATCGCGAACTGCCTCGTGCCGATCTGGGACCCGGAGCTGATGGCCACGGAGGTGCACCGCATCGCCGCGAAGGGGTGCCACTCGGTGACGTTCTCGGAGAACCCCGCGCACCTCGGGCTGCCGAGCCTGCACTCCGACTCCTGGGACCCGTTCTGGGCCGCGTGCGAGGACACCCAGACCGTGGTGCAGATGCACATCGGTTCGTCGTCGCAGCTCGTGGTCACCGCCGACGACGCGCCGATGGACGTGCTGATCGCGCTCCAGCCGGTCAACCTCGTGCAGGCGGCGGCCGACCTCATCTTCTCGCCGGTGCTCCGCAAGTTCCCGACGTTCAAGATCGCGATGTCCGAGGGCGGGATCGGCTGGATTCCCTACTTCCTCGAGCGCATCGACTACACGTACGAGCACCACAAGGCGTGGACCGGCCAGGACTTCGGCGACCAGCTCCCGAGCCAGCTGTTCCAGGAGCGCGTGGTCACCTGCTTCATCGACGACGTGTCGGGCGTCAAGAACCGTCACGACGTCGGGATGGAGTCGATCACGTGGGAGTGCGACTACCCCCACTCCGACTGCACGTGGCCGACGTCACCCGAGCGGTTGATGAAGAGCCTCGACGGCGTGCCCGACGACGAGATCGACATGATCACGCACCTCAACGCGATGCGCATCTACAGCTTCGACCCGTTCTCGGTGATGCCGCGCGAGGAGAGCGCCGTGGGAGCGCTGCGGGCCAAGGCGATCGACGTCGACATCAGCCAGCACAAAGGTCGCAAGACGCGCAGCGAGAAGGGCACCACCGCCTCGATGCTGCGCGACATCAAGGTCGAGGACAACCGGTAGCGCCTGCCTTCCGGAGCAGGTCCGCGCCGTCTGCGTCCCCGGCTCGCACTCGCACCTGGCTTGACGTTCCCTTCCGGTGACCCGGTGACCCGCTCTGCGGGGAGTGGGCCCGGGCCCCTGGGGGGAGGTTCCGGAGATGCAATCGCGGGTCGAGCGGCTTGCGCCGCTCACGGGTGTCGCATTCATCGTGCTCTACGCGATCGGGTTCGTGGTCGCGGGGAGCAACAGTCCCGACTTCGTCGATACCCCGTCGAAGTATGTGCCGTACTACACCGACCACAAGTCCTCGGTGCTCATCGGCGGCGTTGCGCTCCTCCTCGCCGCGGCAGCCCTGCTGTGGTTCCTCGGTAGCATCCGCCGCGACCATGCTGCCGGCGTTGCGACTCGACAACGACCAGAAGCTGACCGTGGAGACGGCGACGACCTTCCAGGACCTGGGCAGCGCCCTCATCGGCCTGGCCGCGCCGCTCGCCTTCGGCGTGTTGCTCATCGCGACCGCAGTGGTCGGGATCCGCCACGGCGCGTTCCCGAAGGTCTGGTCGTGGATCACGGTGGTCATCGGCGTGGTGATGCTCGTCCCCATGATCTCGTGGGCCGGGATGATCTTCCTGTTCCCTCTCTGGGTGCTGGTGATGGCGATCCTGCTCATGCGGGCGAAGGCGCCCGCCGCGGTCGGCGCCTGAGCGGCGTCCCGACTACGTCTGCTCGCGCGACAGCGGGCCGCGCACTGCCGGCGGCGGCGCGAACCCGGCGATGGCCGGGAGCACGCCGTCGGCGTCCGCGACCACCGTGTAGAAGTCACGGCTCGGCGCGGCGATGTAGCCGCGGGCGACCGCCGTGTCGATCCACGCGAGCAGCCCCTGCCAGTAGCCGTCGGGGTCGACGAAGACCGTCGGCTTGCCGTGGATGCCGAGCTGCGCCCAGGTGAGCACCTCGCCCACTTCGTCGAGGGTTCCGAATCCGCCGGGGAGCACCACGAACGCGTCGGCGAGCTCGAGCATCACCTGCTTGCGCTCGTGCAGCGACTCGACGTCCACGACGTCGACTCCCTGGTGCAGCTCCTCGCGGTCGAACAGACCGCGCGGGATGACCCCCACGACGTGCGCGCCCTCCGCGAGCGCGGCGTCGGCCAACGCGCCCATGCAGCCGGTGCTGCCGCCCCCGTACACGACGGGGGTCCCGCTCGCGCCGAGCGCGTGGCCGACCCGGCGGGCCAGCGCGAGGTCGGAATCGGGGACGCCGCGGGCCGAGCCGGCGAAGACGCAGATCATCGGACGCAATCTACGACCGCGGTCTACGCTTCCCCCATGTGCGGATGCATCGTCTTCCTCGCCGCGGCGCTCTCGCCCCGACTCGCGATCTTCCTCGTGTGGCTGTTCGACAACCCCCGGATGGACGTGGCGTTCGGGTCGTTCTGGGTCCCGCTGCTCGGGTTCTTCTTCCTGCCGTGGACGACGCTCGCCTGGGCGGTCGCCTACGCGCCGGTGCGAGGCGTCACCGGGTTCGGCTGGTTCCTCGTGATCTTCGCGTTCGTCGTCGACGTGACCACGTACACCGGCGGCGCCCGCGCCCGGCGGGACCGCGCCGCGGCGTACTGAGGCGTTACGCCGACGGCACCCAGTTGCCGTGGAACCCGTAGGGCACGCGCACCGGCAGGTGGAGGGTGGCCACCGGGTCGCCGGTGAAGTCCTGCGCGTCGAGGATCACCACGTCGCATGCGTTCCGCTCCGCGTCGTGCACGTAGGCCAGCACCCAGCCGTCGTCCTCGGCGGCGTCGGCGTCGCGCGGCACGAACACCGCCTCCATCGCCGAGCGCGCGGGTCCGACGTCGTGGACCTCGGTGGTCATCGCGTCGAGGTCGTGCTTCAGCAATGAGCCGATGTGCACGCCGCCCGCGGGGTCGGGGTCGAAGACCGTTGCGTACCCGAACCGGTGGCGGCGCCCGAGGATCCGCTCGTCGTGGCGGGGGAACTCCTGGCTGATGTCGGACAGGACGTCGGTGTGCACCGTGCCGCGCGCGGGGTCGCACACCCAGCGCTCGAGCCGGGTGGGACCGTCGCTCGGGCCACGCACGTCCTGGGCGAAGATCGTGGGCCAGCGGACCACGTCGACCACGACGGTGCCGTCGGCGGCGTCGTACGCGTTGAGCGGGTGGAAGACGTAACAGGGTTCGTCGAGCTCGCACCAGCGCACGTCGGTCGCCTGGCCCTCGCGGGGGAGCACGCCGACCCGGGGGGCGAAGGCCTCGTTCCAGCGGTACGGGAACGGGGTGCCGCCCATCGCGGCGTCGACGTCGAAGTGGCACGGCAGGTCGAACAGCAGCACCGACGACTTGGTGATCGCGCAGTCGTGCACCATCGGCTTGCCCGGGACCGGCACGTCGACGGTGCGCCGCACGCGGCCGTCGGTGCCGACGACCACGTACTGGATGGTGTCCCACGCCCAGTAGTAGACGACCGCGTGCAGCTCGCCGGTCGCGGGGTCGCGCTTGGGGTGCGCCGTGAACGAGCCCGGGAGCGTCCCGTCGAAGTCGGTGCGCTCGACGGTCTCGAGCTCGTCGGTCAGCGCCACGGGGAGCGATCCGGCCTCCACGATGGCGAGGGTCCGGCCCGCGTGCTCGATCACGTTGGTGTTCGCGGTGCCGTCGCCCATGCCGTGACGTGGCCCCGGGACGGCGGGCCAACCCAACGTCTGCGTGACGGTGTCGGAGCGGACGTACCGGCTCCGGTACCACTCGGCCCGCCCGCCGCGCAGCCGCACCCCGTGCACCATGCCGGTGCCGGTGAACCAGTGGTGGGTGGCCGGGTCGACGGGGGCCACCGGGTTGGGGCCGATGCGCAGCAGCCGGCCGTCGAGCGCCTCCGGGAGCGTGCCCGCCACCGGCAGGTCGACGGCGGTGGTCTCGTGGTCGATCGGGGCGAAGTTGCCCGCGAGGTACGGGTTGGTGACGGCATCGGTGGTCATCTGCCCACGATGACACACGGATGACCTACTGATCGCCCGCCGATTTCTCCCCTCCGAACGGGCCTGGCACAATGGAGAACGGTGTTCTCCCAGTCCCTGCCCGAGCCCCGGTCGCCGACCGGCACGCCCATCGAAGCGGCACGGGCCCGCTCCCTCGAGCGGGCCGGGCGCCTGGTGGCGGCGGCCCGCGACCTCGCCAACGAGCGCCAGAGCCCGGGCTTCACCGTTCACGAGGTCGCGGCCCGGGCGGGGTCGTCGCTGAAGGGGTTCTACCGCTGCTTCGCGGGCAAGGACGACCTCCTCGTCGCCCTCCTCGCCGAGGACTCCCGCATCGGCGCCGAGATCCTGGGCGAGCAGGTGGCGGCGCACGGCGTGCCCGCCGACCGGATCCGCGCGTGCGTCACCCACCTCTTCGAGCTCTCCACGCTCCCGGGCGCCGAGGGGTACGCCCGCGTGCTGGTCTCGGAGCACCGCCGGCTCTCCCAGGAGCGTCCCGACGACATGCGCGCCGCGCTGGCGCCGATCGTCGACGTCCTCGCGCGGGAGATCGACACCGCCGCGCGCGCGGGCCTGGCCGAGAGCCCCACGCCCGAACGGGATGCCGAGACCGTGTTCTCGCTCATCCTCGACGGCATCCACGACGTCTCGCTCGGACGGGTCGCGCCACGCGACCAGGCCGAGTACCTGTGGCAGTTCTGCGGACGCGCGCTGCGCATCTCCGACCCCGCCCTGATCTCACCCGCCCCACCCAAGGAGAACCCGTGACCGACGTCTCGTCGCTGCTCTACTCGCAGGAAGCCGCCGACCACCCGCGCGAGACCTACGCGCGGATCCGGTCCGAGTGCCCGGTCACGCGCGAAGCCGGCTGGATGGGTGACGGCAGCCAGACGGTCTACGTGAGCCGGTACGAGGACGTGATGTGGGCGCTGAAGCACCCCGAGGTGTTCTCCTCCGCGCCGGGCGCGGTGAACATCGGCCAGGAGCACCCGCTGATCCCGCTCCAGGTCGACCCGCCCGAGCACGCGAAGTACCGCCGCATGCTCGACCCCGAGTTCTCACCCATCCGCATGCGCGAGCTCGAGCCCGACGTGCGTGCGCTCGTCAACCAGATCATCGACGGGTTCGTCGAGGCGGGGTCGTGCGACTTCCACGAGGACTTCGCCACTCCGCTGCCGTCGTCGATCTTCCTGCGGCTGATGGGCATGTCGCAGTCCGATCTGCCCCGGTTCCTCCAGTGGCGCGACGACACCATCCGTCCCGACACGACCGACCCCGAGGAGGCGCAGCGCATCCGCGACCGCGTCGGCTCGGAGATCA
>Ga0302321_100004204_pt1 | contig 12430 bp, 14 predicted proteins | sample Fen_T0_1_FD_202505 | JGI IMG/M metagenome (GOLD analysis project Ga0302321, IMG submission 202505) | Peat permafrost microbial communities from Stordalen Mire near Abisko, Sweden - Fen_T0_1 | ecosystem: Environmental > Terrestrial > Soil > Wetlands > Permafrost | place: Sweden: Abisko...
AACAATTGTTAAGATATAGTTGTTAATAATACTTAGCATAAAAAAATATATTTTTCATGGTTTACTTAAAGTTCATATTTTGATTTTATTTTCTTATAACTTTCTTCATTCCTGTCTGTGCTGTCAATAAATCCATGATGCGGTTAATAAAGTATGATATCCTAACATTTTATCGTCAATTATTTACAGGTTATTAACAACTCTAATACCCTCCTTCAATAGAGTCGGGGGAAGCCATCTTATAAACATTTACCCCGGCTTTTTGTTACACTCGTACACAAAAGATTCCATTATAAAGATATAGGAGTACTTTTTTCTTTTAATAAAGCAAATATGTTAATTTGCAGTCTCTAAAAAGAAATTAAATTAAAAGACGGAAAGTTGAAAAATAAGAAAATTGCAATAGTATCAGATCATGCTGGATTTTACCTGAAGGAGAAGTTGTTAGCATATCTAATTAAGGAAAAATATGATGTAAAAGATCTTGGAACGTCATCCTCCGAGTCAGTTGATTATCCTGATTTTGGTCATCCTCTTGCAAATGCTGTTTCAGCAGGGGAATTTGAAAAGGGGATATCAATTTGTGGCACAGGAAATGGAATAAATATGGTTGTCAACAAGCATCCTGGCATACGGGCTGCCCTTTGCTGGAATGAAGAGATATGTCGATTGTCAAGAGCACATAATGATGCAAATGTTCTTACTCTTCCTGGCTGGTTTATTACAGAATCTGAAGCATACCTTATTACAAAGACCTTCCTGACAACAGATTTTGAAGGAGGGCGTCATTCAAGAAGAATAGAAAAAATATCATTAAAAATCTACTAATATGCTTTCAAATTCCTGCAGATATGGAATAAGAGCTGTCATTTATCTGGCGAGTCAACCTTTATCAGGCGGAAAAACAGGCATAAAGAAAATCAGTAAGGATTTAAATCTTCCTACACCGTTCCTAGCGAAGATTCTTCAACAATTGGCAAAACAAAAAATACTTTCTTCTTCAAAAGGTCCGCATGGAGGTTTTTCTTTATTGAGAGACCCACGTAAAATAACACTTCTTGATATTGTTAATACAATAGATGGTACGGATACATTTACAAACTGCATAATGCACAATGGATCGTGTGAGGGAGGGGAAAAAAATAAAATACGCTGTACGTTGCATCAGGATTATGAGAAAACCAGAAAAGAGCTAATCAAGCTTTTTAGTAACAGGACAATTCATGAACTGGTTATAAAATCAAATAAAGAAGAACTGATAAGTATATGATTACTTGTTAAGAAATGGTTTTAACCAAATCCATAACAATATTGAAACGAGAATACCAACACAATCAGCAAGAGCGTCAAAAATACTTCCTGACCTGGTTATGGTAAGAGTTGATTGCATAAATTCAATAAGTATACCATAAGAAAGAGGAATAATACCAACTATGAATAATCTGCCAATTGTTTTTATGGTTTTTTGATTCTCAAGAATAATTACTGACATAAGAGCGAAGTACATTCCAAAATGAACCAACTTATCAAAGTTTGGAATCTCCACAAGCTTAACTTTATCAAAAGTGTGAGCGTTGGTCATACTCAGATACATTATTATCAGAGCAACAATGAATGAGAATAAATTTTTCTTTACCATTTTCTTTATTTAGCGCAAATTAAGTTAATTGGAGAACATAAATATTTGTTAATTTGTCTTTTTACTCTCTTCCCTCCCGAAAGCTATTGGTACTTCCCCACAGGGAAGGAACCAAAAATAAACAATTCCTCTTTGGAGGAAACAGGAAAGGGGGGTAAAATGATCCTTTTAATAGAATTAATTTGTGAACGCTGAATTAATTATTAATTATTAAAAGATGGCAGGGATATATGTACATATACCGTTTTGTAAAAAGCTGTGTTCTTACTGTGATTTCTATCACATAATTTCAGCGAGTGATTATTCACCATTTATAAAATCACTTCTCAAGGAAATTTCATTAAGAAAGGAGTACCTCAGTGATGAGACAATCTCTACAATTTACATTGGCGGGGGTACTCCTTCGGTTTTTTCTGTTATTGAACTGGAAACAATTCTAAATCATATTTATAAAAATTTCAAAGTAACAGATGATTGTGAATTAAGCATTGAACTTAACCCGGATGATGTGCAGCCCGTTTATCTGAAAGGGTTGAAGGATCTAAATATCAACAGGATAAGTATGGGGATTCAATCATGGCGCGATTCCGATCTTAAAATGCTAAACAGACGTCACGACTCAGCCCAGGCTATTCAGGCGCTTAAAGAGACATTGAATGCAGGGTTTGAAAATGTTACGATTGATCTTATATATGGAATTCCGGGGATGAGCCTTAAGGATTGGGAGTCGAATCTTGATATTTCTTTTTCCTTCGACCTCAAACATTTGTCAGCATATCACCTGACTTTTGAACCCAAGACAGTCTTCGGTAAGATGCTTGAGAAAGGATTGATTTCAGAAATTGATGAAGAAGAAAGTGCATCGCAGTTTAATCTTCTTATTGAAAAAACGGAGGCTGCCGGTTTTATCCATTATGAGATTTCAAATTTCGGCAAACCAGGATACTTTTCAATTCATAATTCAAACTACTGGAAGCAGGTGAATTATCTGGGAGTGGGTCCATCTGCGCATTCCTTCAACAGGTATTCACGTCAATGGAATATCCGTGATCTGAAAGATTATATTAAAGCAATAAATTCAGGGAAACCATTCTTCGAAAGTGAAGAACTTGATTCCAGGACCAGGTTTAATGAATATATTATGACCTCTCTCAGAACGATGTGGGGCATTGATCTTGAATATGTGGAGAAAATGTTTGAGAAAGAGGGTTATGATTATGTTATGAATCTTGCCGGAAAATTCAGAAATTATGGCCTTATTAGTCTGGAAAAAAAATCCCTGGTTCTTACAAACCAGGGAAAATTGATATCGGACAATATAATTTCTGAATTTATGATGCCGGGCGATGAATAGTTATTTTTTGGAGAGCATGAAGTTTGTCCTGCCTATGATATTATCATCCAGATAAAGTTCAACACTGTAATTACCGATGATAAAATCCCCTTTATTATCAAGGAAGATACAAACTTCAATATCCTGATTCATATAATCTACCTGTCTGGTTGCAGAGTAGATTATTTTATTGCCTTTAAATTCAAATAAATTATCAGGGCTGGTGGTTACGACCAGTGAATCGGGTCTTATCACTCTCATAAAGACATCTTTCTGACCGGGTTTAGCCAGAGGATTTTCACGAAGGGTGAAACACATTCTCAGTTTATCGAGGTTCCCGATCCTCGTAGTTTCTTTTCTTTTTTTATTCAGAGATACGGCTGTAATATTCTTAGCCTGTATAATAGAAGCTACCTCCACTTTAGTGCTTAGCTCTTCCTTGACTTTTGAAAGTTCGGTATTAGTATTTCTGACTTCTGTGATTTGTTGCTTTATCTCAGTATTTTCTGAAGTAAGCATTTTGTTTCGTGTATTGAGAGAATCGATCTGAACAATGTAACTTTTCATAATTTCTCTCATTGTTGTGATTTCGTTCTTATACTTTTTTATAAGCTGTACATTAGAGGCATTAATAGATAACAGTTGTACAATTTTATCTTTCTGTTTCTGAAGACCGGCATTCAGAGTATCGTTATTTGTTTTAAGTGTATCGTATGCAACGACCATATGTCTTAATTCTGTAGCCAGTGAGTCTTTTTCCTGTGTAAGAACAGTTTCCATTTCGATCATTTTGTTCTTCTTGTCGAAATACAAATAAATAAGAAATACCAGCGCAACGCCAAGGATAATTGATGTGACAATCATTCCAACCGGATTGCTTTTTTTTGTTCCCTGCGGTGTTGGGATACTACTGTTTAAATCTGCCATTTATCTAATTGTGTTTAAAGGTTTCAATACAAATTTACTAATAACCTGATACTTTTTCAAATTTATAGTATAAACATAAGATAATAGTTTTTGTTATATTGTTTAAAGTTACCAGTGATTTGTATATCATCATTAATAATTTAACTTCTGAAACAAGAACAATTATGAAATATGTTGGTGCACATATAAGCGCTTCAGGCGGTGTAGAAAATGCTCCGGTTAATGCCAATGCGATAGGAGCAAAGGCTTTTGCCCTCTTTACCAAAAATCAGCGGCAATGGTTTTCTAATCCTTTAACTCTTGCAAGTATCAAAGCATTCCGGCAGAATTGCGAAAAATATGAATATAAGCCGTTTCAGATATTACCCCACGACAGTTACCTCATAAATCTAGGGCATCCGGAAAAGGAACAATTAGAAAAATCACGAGCCTCTTTTCTTGATGAAATGCAAAGATGTGAACAACTTGGTCTTGACAGGCTGAATTTTCACCCGGGAAGCCATTTAAAGACAATTAGTGAAGAGGAATGTCTCAGCCGGATAGCGGAATCCATAAACATTGCGCTGGATAAAACAAAGGGGGTTATTGCTGTCATTGAGAATACAGCAGGACAGGGTACAAATATGGGTCATAGATTTGAACATCTCAGTTTTATGATAGACAAAGTTGATGATAAATCACGGGTAGGTGTTTGCATCGATACTTGTCACGCATTCACTTCGGGATATAATATTAAGACACCGGAAGGATTTACTGAGACATTCAGTTTGTTTGACAGTATTGTTGGGTTTAAATATCTGAAGGGAATGCATATAAATGATTCCAAGAAGGAATTAGCCACTAGAGTCGACAGGCATGATAGCATTGGAAAAGGATTCCTTGGGGAGGATGTTTTTAAAATGCTTATGAATGATTCGAGATTCGATAATATGCCACTAATCCTGGAAACGCCCGAAGAATCATTATGGGAGGAGGAAATAAAGAATCTGTATTCGTTGGTAAGAAAATAATATTTCTGAAGGTCAATCAGTAATTATTGTTTGACTAAAAGTATTTCGATATCAATTTCTTTCAGTTTTTCTTTAGTTGCATTATACCCGAGCTCAAATAACTCATTTGATTTTTCGGGATCCAGAATTTTGTAATTTCTTAATTCCGCAGGGGCAATAAAAAGGTCGAATTTTTTAGCTTTTTCGCTGATTTCTTTTGATATGCTAAGCATAAATGTTCTTTCAGCGATGTTTATTAAACCGCTTATTTTTTCAAGATAGCCGACAGGATTTACAAAAGACCCTATAAGTATCGTGCATTTATTTTCAATTGGCCTGATAGGCATGTTATCCAGAACGCCACCATCAACATAAGAGATATCGTCAATTTTTACAGGTTGAAACAGTACTGGTATACTTGCTGATGCTATTACCGGACAAAATAAATCTCCTTTGGAAAAATAAACAGCTTTTCCGTTATTAAGATCAGTTGCAGTAACAAACAAAGGAATTTTGAGCTCTTCAAAAGTTTTAGCATGGAGGCATGTCTTTAATATTTTCAATATTCCACTGATCTGCAATAATCCTTCTCTTGGCATTGCAGGGCGCATAAAATCAAGCCTGCTGCCTACGTTCATCATCTTTAGAATCTCCTGTGGCGAATGACCATCGGCATATAAAACCCCAACCAGTGCTCCTGCGCTGGTTCCTGAAATAACATCAGGAAAAATTCCGGCTTCATTCAAAGCCTGTATTACACCAAGATGTGCGAATCCTCTTGCTCCTCCACCACTTAAAACCAGACCGGTATTATATTGTTTGTCCGACATATCTCTTTTGTTTCAGTATTTTATCCTATTAAAAAATCAAACAATAATTTAAAATTAAGAAAGGTAACAATAGCTCCAATAACTAAAAGAAGTCCGATCAGAAACCTGCTGTTGGCATACTTTCCCATAACTTTTTTTGATGAAGTCAGATAAATCTGTATTGCAATTGTAAAGGGAAGCTGAATGCTTAAAAAAACCTGCGACAAGATAAGCCCTTTAAAGGGATTACTTATAAAAAAAATCAATAAGAGGGCTCCTGCAAGGGAAATTATAATTCCAATCCGGGAGTGGTTGTCTTTAATATCATAAGGTTCTTTAGACATACCCGAAACAATGGATCCTCCTGCCATTCCGGAAGTAATTGTTGATGCAACCCCTGCAAAGAGAAGGGCTACACCGAACACAACAGAAGCGTTGGATCCAAGCAGAGGCTCAAGTAGTTTTTTTGCCTGTTGAAGTTCCCCGACTTTCTGGCCAATAGAAAAGAAGGTAGCAGCTGCCAGAAGTATCATTGCGCTGTTAATTGCCCAGCCGATAATCATTGAAAACAATGTATCCGCAAATTCGAACCGGAGTTGTCTTTTTATAATTTTTTCATCCTGAAGGTTCCATTGGCGGCTTTGGATAATCTCCGAATGCAGAAAAAGATTATGCGGCATAACCACAGCACCCATAACGCTCATTATCAATAATATGGATCCCTCAGGGAACGAAGGTTTTACCCATGAGATGCCTGCCTGCACCCAATCAACCTTCACAAGAAATAATTCATACAGAAATGAAAGGCCGATAATCGAAACAAACCCGATGATCCATGTTTCAATCTTTTTATAAGAATTTGAAAACAGCATTATCATCACAAAGATAGTTACAAGTACAGCACCGATTTTAACAGGGACATTAAAAAGCATGTTTAATGCAATTGCTCCGCCGAGGATTTCGGCAAGTGAAGTGGCTACAGAAGCCAGAACAGCAAATGACAGGACAGACTTTGAAATCCAGGGTTTAAGATATATGGTCGCAGCTTCTGAAAGACACAAACCGGTGGCAATCCCAAGATGTGCGACGTTATGTTGTAATACGATCAACATAATTGTTGAAAGGGAGACTATCCATAACAATGAGTAGCCGAATTCTGATCCGGTCGCAATATTTGCTGCCCAGTTTCCCGGATCGATAAATCCAACCGTAACAAGCAAACCGGGTCCAATATATTTAAAAATATCAAGAGCTCCGTAAGCTGGTTTGTGATCCTTTCTTCTTAGGTCCCTGATAAATCCAAAAGAATTTATAAAATTCTTAATGTTTAACATATTGGAAATTTTCAAATGTGAATTATGTATTTTCTACTCGCGCCATTTGTTATGAACAAAGATAATCAATGAAAATTGAAAATTATTTATTTAATCCAACCGGAAAATAGCAACAGTATATGATATTGGCAGATACACCAGGGTATTAGCAGAGACGCCCGAATTGGGCGCCTGTACATGATTATCAAATTAACATGATTATATAGAAACCTGAAGAAAATCTATAAATTTGAGGGGAATTTGTTTTGATGATAATAAGACTAAAAAAGAAACGATATGCAGTTTTTACTCATAGCTTATGACGGGAATGATCCCAATGCCTTACAACGTAGATTGAATGTAAGAGAGGATCATCTCAATAAAATCAGTATGCTTAAAAAAGCCGGTGAATTTCTTTCTGGTGGTGCAATTCTTGATGATGAAGGGAAGATGATAGGATCGATGATTATTAATGATTTTCCTGACCGTCAATCACTTGAAGAAAGATTAAAAGATGAACCATATTTTACCCAAGGAGTATGGGAAAAAACAGAAATCAGACCTTTCCGGCTGGCCAAAATAGAATAATTTAAAATGCGTATGGAAAGATTTTCAACTGAGGTAGATAAAAGAGTTCTTATTTTTATGGCTGGACTCATGTGGTGTGGAGTAGGGGTTATGCTAATCAGATATGCAATATCCTGGTTATCATTATGTAACGGGAAGGAACAGATTTTCTTTTATTCGGCAGGATTTCTGGCAGCAATGCCAATCCATCATTTTGGATTTCTAAAGCTTGCTGATAAAAACATCAACAGACTCTTACCTTCCACAGAAAAACAGAGTCTTTTCTCATTTATAACACCTAAAAGCTATCTGATAATTATTGTTATGGTTTCTATGGGCATCGCACTCAGACACTCTCCAATACCTAAAAAATATCTGTCACTGCTATATAATGGTATTGGTTTGGCATTATTTCTGTCAGGGATCAGATATTTCAGAGTACTCTTTCAATTAGTATTCACAAAAGAGAAATGATCACAGGCTTACCTGGAAAAACATTATTGTCCCGATTCAGCGAATTTCATTAAAGCATTAAATATCTGAAGACGAATTGGATTTACATTATAATAATCGCCAGTGCTTAGCAGGCCGGTATTCTGTCGGTTGATCAATAGAATTACAGACATGTCATATTTTGGGACAATTGATATACTGGTTCCTGTAAACCCGGTATGGCCAAATGTCCCGGCCGGTGAGTTTTTCATAAAGGAATTGTCAGGGTCCATCATCCAGCCGAGACCGTTGCTGAATTTATCCTTAGTTAAAAACAGCTGAATGGTTTTTTCCGAGATAAACTGATGGCTATCCAACCTTCCTTTGTTCAGGAGCATATCGACAAGTCTCTGAAGATCATCTACTGTGGAAAATAGTCCCGCAGCACCCGAAATTCCTTTATTTGCATACCAGGCATTTCCATCATTAACCTCACCTTTCAGTGTATATGACCGCCATCCGTTCCATTTTGAAGGATCGATTTCCTTAATTTTAAATCCAAGAGTTGAATCGTAAACCATTCTTTTTTCATAAGGATTTCCATGCGAAGAGGCTGAAATTTTTTTAAAATTCCCCGACTGTAGCGGATTATAAGTTGTTTTATCCATTCCAAGTGGTGCAAAGATATTTTGCTTCATGAATTTTTCAAGAGGCAAACCGGATATGGTTTCTATTATTTCACCAAGAAGCACAAACCCCAGATCACTGTATTTTCGTTGGGATCCAACAGGAAACATAAGCGGGAGTTCTTCAATCACCTTATAACTTTCTGTTTTGTTGGAAGCACGGTAATAAAGGGGATACCACTCATACAGCCCGGCAGTGTGAGTAAGTAGATGCCTGATGGTTATTGCTTTTTTATCAGGGGTGTTAAATGCTTTTATGTATTTATATACAGGATCTTCAATTTTAAGAAGTCCCCGGTCAACCAATATCATTATGGAGGTTGTTGTGCCAATAACCTTGGTAAGCGAAGCGATATCAAACAGAGAATTTACTGTCATTGAGTCAGGTGGATTTAGAACCTGATGATTATAGTCATACTTCTGTGCGTATCCATAAGCCTGTTTATAAATGACACGATTATCTTTCTTTATTTGGATAACAGCTCCCGGAATCTCATCGAGAATTACCTTTGTTTGAAGGATACTGTCAACTTTGAAGATAAGCGTCTTTTTATTAGTTTTCTGAGTAATCGTCTGGCAGTTCGATAAATCGTACAGAGCCAACATGAGAATTAATATGAAGAACAATCTTTTTTTCATACTAGATATTATTAATCGATGATTACTATTTGTCTGGTTTTAGCTTTGTGTTCCCTTGTGCATTCCTTAGTGATCCTTTGTGGTTCCGGATTTAATTTTTACCACAAAGGCACTCAAAGGTCCCGATAGCTATCGGGATCACTAAGGTTCACAAAGGAGCCTTATATCCAACTCTCGGGCCCACAGTTTTACGAAGCAGCAATTCGGTAAATCCCTGTTTTACAAAATTATCGAGTTCTCCAATTAGTTTAAAACCGAAATCATAATAAAGCTTAATCGCTCCCTTATTGAATGAAGATACACAAATGAAGAGGTTCGGTGAAAATTTAAGAACTCTCTCATCGCAATAATTCAGAAGTATCTTTCCTAATCCTCTTCCTCTGAAAGCCTCATCTATACATATTGTCTGAATATAACCCGAAAAAGTACCAGCCGTTTGAAGTATTACAAACCCGGCAATAACATTCTTATATTCAATAACATAAGTTTCCTTGAAGTCTCCATCAAACGCTTTAAGGCATTGTTCATAGTCCATTTCCAGGGTGATCCATGGATCCGTTAAAGACATCATCGTGGCACAAACCGCATAATCCTGCGGGTCTTTCGTGAGTCTTATTACAACTTTTTCATCACTCTTCATACGATATTCATTCTTACTTTGTGTTACTTAGAGTATCCTTTGAGTTCCTTTGTGTTTATAATTTTATTTTTACCACAAAGGGTCACTAAGGATCACAAAGGTTTTTAATTTGTCATAGATAAGTTATTAAATTCGGTGTCCGGCTGATTCTTTTTAATAATGAATAAAAACAATATTGTAAGCAAAGCATTTACAAAAATATTCATAAACCCAAAATCAAAATTAAAAACCCGGATAAAATATCCATTTAATAGCCATGTAAACAATGCTGCAGAAACACATGCGAGCGGGACCCATTTCTCTTTAAATTTAATTTTGGTAAACAGTCCTGTGAGATATAATCCCAGTATAGGGCCATAAGTATAACCGGCAATTTTAAATATAGTATTTATTATTGCGCCCTTACTGTTCCAGAACGACATTACAATCAGGAACATAACGATGTTGACCCCGAATAAAACGCGATTTTTTAATTTTTTCCTGAGTTCCTGAGGCCTGTTTTCAATGTCCAAAAAGTCGTAACTGAATGCTGTTGTCAGAGCTGCAATACATGAATCAATACTTGCAAAAGTTGAGGCAATTACACCAATCAGGAATGCAATTGCACCAATCTTGCCAAAATAATTCAGAGTGAGTAAGGGATAGAGATCATCAGTATTTACAAATTTGCCATTCTGACATAACAGTTTAACCCCATGACGTTCGGCATACAAATAAATGAGAATACCAAGACCCAGAAACATTGTTTGTGCAAAAGCGATGAAGAAACTGAATGTAAGAACATTCTTCTTTGCATCTCTGGCATTTTTTACCGTGAGTGTTTTCTGCATCATGCTTTGATCAAGTCCAACAAGCGCAACAGTAATAAGCAAGCCTGATACAAACTGTTTGAAGAAATTAGAACCAGAATGAAAATCCCAGTCAAACACTTTTGCATAAGGATGATGAACAATTGTTTTTACCATTTCGGCAAATGAGAAGCCAAGCGAATTTTGTATTGTAATAATTGATATAACAATTACTGTGATCAGGAACAATGATTGCAAAGCATCTGTCCATACAATCGTCTTAATACCCGATTTATTGGTATACAACCAGATCAGTATCAAAACTACAATGATTGTTATGATGTAAGGAATATGAAGTGCATCAAAAAAAGCATATTGCAGAATTTTGATAGATAGAAGTAACCTTAGAGCGGCGCCAAATGATTGTGATACAAGAAAAAAAAGCGAACCTGTTTTATAAGTAACATTCCCGAACCGGATATTCAGATAGGTATAGATTGAAACAAGTTTAAGCCTGTAATAAATTGGTGTCAGGATAAACGCAATAAAAAGATAACCCACAATAGTTCCGAGTATAAACTGGAAGTAATAAAGGTTATTATTGCCAACGTTACCAGGGATCGAAACAAGCGATACGGCAGAAATACCTGAACCAATCATGCCAAATGCTACCAAAAACCAGGGAGAGGCTCTGTCACCATCAAAAAAGGTTGAATCATGAACATGTCTGGATGCAAAATGCGAGATAAGCATAAGAATAGAGAAATAGCACAGGATGATAATAAATAATAACAGAGGACTCATTCTTAAGATATTTACATTAACAGAAGCCAAACGTAAGGAAAAAGTTGGATAAATAATATTTCTTTATATTTACTTTTATTCAGTTTAGTTGATTGTAAAGAGCTTCAGTCTTCAGGATATACCACACACTATTAATTCGCTTGTGCAGAGTATTTCAGAAGAAGGATTCTTTTAAAAACAATTCAGTTTTAAGTTTGTTAATGGTATAAAATAATATGGTATTATGGCATTTACATTAGAACCAGGGCAAAAGGCTATTGATTTCAAATTACCATCGACTGAAGGTAAAGAATACAGTCTTTCAGATTTTGAAAAATTCAAATATCTGGTAATTTTTTTTACATGTAATCATTGTCCATATGTATTAGGATCAGATGAGATTACCAGAGCAACGGCTGAAAAATACAAAACTAAGGGTGTTGTCTTTGTAGGAATTAATTCAAATAGTGAAAATACTTACCCTGAAGACAGTTTTCCAAATATGGTTGAACGAATGAAAAAGCATAAGTTTCCATGGGTCTATTTATATGACAAGCCACAGGAAGTTGCGAAAGAGTATGGAGCTTTGAGAACGCCACATTTCTACGTATTTAATGAGCAGAGAAAACTTGTTTATACCGGAAGAGGCGTTGACAATCCAAGGGATAGCTCAAAAATGACAGTTAATAATCTTGATCTTGCTCTTGAGGAGCTTACGAGAGGAAAAGAGATTTCAGTTCCTATAACCAATCCTATTGGTTGTAATATTAAATGGGAGGGTAGGGATGCACACTGGATGCCTCCTGATGCCTGTGACCTTGTCTAGCCTAATTCTTCTCAGGGAGCCAGCCGTTCTATAATCCAGAGATTATCCCTTTTGGTGTA
>Ga0302321_100004205_pt1 | contig 12429 bp, 7 predicted proteins | sample Fen_T0_1_FD_202505 | JGI IMG/M metagenome (GOLD analysis project Ga0302321, IMG submission 202505) | Peat permafrost microbial communities from Stordalen Mire near Abisko, Sweden - Fen_T0_1 | ecosystem: Environmental > Terrestrial > Soil > Wetlands > Permafrost | place: Sweden: Abisko...
CACAAGCTGTTTCTTATAAAGAAAAAGGCGCCTCTCGGGGCGCCTTTTTTATAATCGCTTACTTTTTGCCTTTCGGCTTAGCTTTGGTAGCACCAGCTGCAGTTTTCTTTGTCGAACCTGGTGCAGCCTTTTTAGCAGTTGCTTTTGTAGCCATTTTAGTAATTTGTATTTAGTCCCAGCCAACGGAGTGGGACTCTCTCCCAAAAAAATTGGTTTCAAACCGATGCCTGATAAAACACAAATACTCAGATTAGGTTCAGTCCTTCAGTTTGTTAATACAAATTTATATTATTTTTATTTATTCTAAATAAACTTAAGAGATTTTTATTAACAGATTTAAAGTTGAAATTGTTAACAACTGCACCTGAATTATGAATTAAAATATTTTATTTATTTGACTGAATTTTAACTGAATAGAAAGTTAATTATTGCCATTTTCAGAAGGAATACTCCTTTGAATTTCCAATCTATTGTCTGAATCAATATAAAATAAAAAAGGCAACATCATAATGCCGCCTCTAATTTGAGCGGGAGACGGGATTGCCATGACTGCGGCATGGCGGACCCTTAGGTGATGCTTCCAAACAAAAAAGCCACTATCGTGGCTATTTATTATTTACTCGTTTCCTCCTCCATGTTAAGATGTCGTCGACACTCGTAAATAATAAAAGGCTGTTTCCACAGCCTTTTTTGTATGAGCGGGAGACGGGACTCGAACCCGCGACCCCGACCTTGGCAAGGTCGTGCTCTACCAACTGAGCTACTCCCGCAAAATCACGGGCAAAAATAAGCATTTTTTTTAATTATCAATATCCAATGATTAATTCTTTACGATGCAATTCTCATTGGGCTTGTGCAGTTTCATAATAAGATTGTTTAGAGTCTTTGTTACAATAAACCAATCAACTGTTAAATAATGTTATAAGAATCTTTTAGTTCGTGTTTTATTTTAACTTCGGTCCTTCAAAAGTTTAAGAAAAAGAAATTTTATTTAAATTAATTATGAAACGATTATTATTAATAGTTACTACGATTATGACAATTGGACTTATATCATTTAAACCGCAGTCCAAAGAAACCGGTTTATCAATACCATTTGAGAAATATAAACTGCCAAACGGATTAACAGTTGTACTCAATGTAGATAAATCAGATCCTATTGCTGCACTGGCTGTCTACTATCATGTGGGTTCCAGCCGGGAGGTTCCCGGGAAGACAGGATTTGCTCACCTTTTTGAACACATGATGTTTCAAAGATCAGAGAATGTTCCGGAAGTTACATATTTCAAAAACATTCAGGGAGCAGGAGGAACGCTCAATGGAAGCACAAATAATGACAGAACAAATTATTTTGAGATAATCCCGAAAAATGCTCTTGAAATGGCAATGTGGATGGAATCGGACAGGATGGGTTACCTCACTAATACCGTTACAAAAAGCGCACTCGCAAATCAGCAGAATGTTGTTCAGAATGAAAAACGCGAGAGTGTGGATAATGCCGCATATGGATTCAATCAGGAAATCATTGCAAAGAATCTTTACCCAAAAGGTCATCCCTACAGCTGGACGGTAATTGGAAATATGGAAGATCTTACCGGTGCTACCGTGGAAGATGTCAAAGCATTTCATAATAAATTCTATGCTCCAAATAATGCAACAGTAGTTATATCGGGAGATATAAATAAGGACGAAGTCAAGGCGATGGTGGCTAAGTATTTCGGTGAAATACCTGAAGGTGTCAAAATTGAGAAAAGGAGTCCGATGCCAGTAGCACTCAGCTCAACAATAAGGATTTACCATGAGGATAATTTTGCAAAGATGCCGCAATTGACTATGGTATTTCCATCTGCCGAGCGATACTCCAAAGACTCTTATGCTCTCAACTTTCTGAGCGATTTGCTTGCCGGGACAAAGAAATCTCCGTTGTATGCAATTCTTGTAAAAGACAAAAAACTCACTTCCAGGGTTATGTCCAGGAATGGCTCTCAGGAATTAGCCGGGAGCTTCACTATATCAGTCACTGCTAACACTGATGTCAACCTGACCGATGTGGAGAAGGCGATTTTTGAAGGATTCACCAAATTTGAAAAAGATGGTTTTAGTGAAGAAGATCTTACAAGAATTAAAGCCGGTTATGAAACCCGTTTCTACAACAGCTTCGCAAGTGTCCAGGGAAAAGCTTTTCAGTTTGCCGAGTACACAATGAACACCGGAGATCCGGAATATTATAAGAAAGATCTTGCAGCTATTCAGTCCGTTACAATGGCAGATGTGAAAGCAGCTTACAACAAGTATATTAAAGGAAAGAATTTTGTAGAAACAAGTTTTGTACCAAAAGGAAAACTTAACCTGATTGCCGTAGGATCACAAAAATCAGATATTATTGAAGAAGATATAACAAAAGCAGCTGAAGTAAAAGCCGATACAACAAAGGATGAACCTGTCATCAAAACCAAGACTAAACTTGACAGGTCCATTATGCCTAAGATAGGTCCGGACCCTGAAGTAACTATTCCTTCTCCATGGAAAGCATCTCTTACCAATGGTTTGAAGATATGGGGAATAGCTCATAACGAACTGCCACTGATACAATATTCAATTGTCATTGATGGTGGTCATATGCTTGATAAGATCGAGAAAGCGGGTGTTGCCAGTATGGTTGCTGCTATGATGAATGAAGGAACAAAAAACAAAACGCCTGAAGAGCTTGAAGATGCGATAGGCCTGCTTGGAGCTTCAATCAGAGTGACTTCCGGCAATGAGGATATTTCTGTGGAGGTAAGTTCTATGGCAAAAAACTTTGAGAAGACTCTTGCACTCGTTAAGGAGATTCTTCTTGAACCAAGATGGGATGCTGAATCATTTGCCCTGACAAAAAGCCGCGTTATTAATAATCTCAAACGTAATGCCGCTAGCCCGGATTATCTTGCATCAAATACACTCAATAAACTAGTGTTTGGCGATAACATCCTTGCTGTAGATGCGACAGGTACTGAAACATCTGTAACTGCAATAACTATTGAGGATCTTAGAGATTATTATAATAAATATATATCACCATCAATATCCAGATTCCTGATAGTAGGTGATGTGGATCAGTCAAGGGTTAAGGCAGCTCTCTCAGGTCTCAGTCTGAACTGGAAACCGAAGGAAGTGATTATACCAGAGATTAAAGTACCGGGGCCACCGGATAAGTCACAGATCTATTTTGTAGATGTGCCGGGTGCAAAACAATCGGTTATCGCTATTGGTACGCCATCACTCCCGAGGACTGATCCTGATTTCTTCCCTGCAACTGTTGCCAATTATAAACTGGGAGGATCATTCAATGGCGTATTCAACCTTATTCTCAGGGAGGAAAAAGGATTTACATATGGAGCCAGATCGAATATTGTTGGATCAAAAAATTATGGAACTTTCATAGCAACATCAAGAGTCCGTACAAATTCGACACTCGAGTCTGTGACAATTTTTAAAACGGAAATGGAGAAGTACAGGAAGAGCATTCCCCAGGAGTACATAGATTTCACTAAATCTTCTCTTATGAAGAGCAATGCTCTCCGTTTTGAAACTCTTGGCAACCTTCTCAGCATGCTGAACACGATGACTTCATTCGATCTTCCTGATGACTATATCAAGAAAGAAGAAAGTTTTATCAAAGGTCTGACTGTTGAAAAGGAGCTGGCTCTTGCAAATAAGTATATTGATCCTGCAAAAATGTACTATGTTGTCGTAGGTGATGCTAAAACACAACTTGATGATCTTGAGAAAGTTGGATTAGGTAAGCCGATTCTTGTTAAATAGAGAAGAATTAAATCAGATCCATTAACCGCAAAGATCTCAAAGTATTAACTCAAAGGTCACAAAGTGCTTTTAAGCTTTTGACTTTGTGTGCTTTGCGCCTCCTTTGTGTGCTTTGCGGTTAATTTGTTTTTATTGATGATTTTTTATTTTAAATTTGCACCACTTATTTCCATCGACTGCAAGACTGCAAGACTGCAAGACTGCACGACAGCACGACAGCACGACAAAATATTAGCCCGGATGGTGGAATGGTAGACACGCAGGACTTAAAATCCTGTGACCATTACGGTTGTGCGGGTTCAAGTCCCGCTCCGGGTACCCAGAGGCACAAGAGGTCAAAATCGACCTCTTGTTTCTTTTTGGAACTTCCAAAAACCTCACTAATCCTAAGGATAAGCTGAACTGGTTCGATGAAAATGCTGGTTGCAACTCTGATGTCCAGAGTTTATTTTCTACGCGGGATTTATATTTTGATTTATCCTGAACAGATTATCAGGATCATACTTTTTTTTAAGGGACACAAGGCGCTCAAAATTTCCCCCATAGGAAGATTTCACTCTATCTTCCCCTTCCGTCCCTATAAAATTCAGATAAGCTCCACCTGCTGAAAATGGATGCAGGGCTTCCCAATACTGTTTGGTCCATGTTGAAATCTTATCTTTATTTACCGGATCAGGATCAACTCCGATTATCACCATGGAAAAGAGTGCATCACGATAATACCATGTTGTATCTGATTTATTAATACGTGCCGCTGCCCCGTTAATAGGATATAAATGCATTGATGATTGCAATGTCGGAAGCGTATTTGCAAACTTTATATGGCTGGCAATAGCTGCATCATTTATCTCATTCATAAAGTCAGCACGCCAGTACCATTGTAAACCTTTAGGATAAAGTGCATCAAACATTCCTTGCAGCGCCGGTTGTGGAAGAGGTCCAACAAGATCTACTGCAGGTTTCTTGAAAGCACGAATTGGTTTAAACACCTCTTCTGCCTTTTCCAGAGGTCCGGTATATGTCCAAATTACTCCACACATCTTCTTTAAGTGATAATGCTCTGGGAATGGGGGACCAGGGGGAACAGTGAGAAAAGCAAAAAAACCATTAAGCTCATCCGGAGCGCTCTTAATTAATTTTTGATGCCATTTAATAATATCAGAAGCCTCACTTAGTTCCCACAACATTGGACCAGCATAAACCATGTCGATAGGATGCAGTCTGAAAGTAAATGCAGTAACAACTCCAAAGTTACCTCCGCCCCCTCTGACGGCCCAGAACAAATCCTGATTTTGATTTGCATTTGCGGTAACAAAACTTCCGTCAGCCAAGACTATATCAACCGACAAAAGGTTATCAATACTCAGTCCGCATTTACGTGTGAGATGACCTATTCCTCCACCAAGAGTCAGTCCCCCGACACCTGTAGTGGAAATAATTCCGCTAGGAGTAGCCAGACCAAATACGTGAGTCGCATGGTCAACATCTGCCCAGGTGCTCCCTCCTCCAACTACAATAGTCTTCGCTTCCGGGTCTACACGTGTGTATTTAATTTTTGAAAGGTCAATAACCAATCCGTCATCACATATCCCTAATCCGCCTGCATTATGTCCTCCTGAGCGGATAGAGATAAGTATTTTATTTTCTCTGGCGAAGTTGACTGACCTGATTATATCAGCTACATCAGAGCAATAGACAATAAACCGCGGACGTTTGTCGATCATTGCGTTGTAAACTTTACGGGCTTCATCATAACCCATGTCGGAAGGTTCTAGTAAATTACCCCGAAGACCCTCCCTGAATTCCTTTAAAGAGGCTTCATTAAACATCTTTTAAAATATTTAGTTAATAATTGAACTTTACTTAGTTTTAGATGTAATTAATATTAAACAGCAATTCCTGATGATTGTTGAGTCGGGTCAAAAAATATTTTGGAACCCATTACCCTTCATCATTTTACCGGATTAAAAGAACTGCTGAAACTGAGAAGTCTTATAACGTCACCTGCTATTGACTCCTAGACATAAAAACCCGGTTCGAATAGAAGGTGAGCCATTCCGTTGAATTAATGGTTTAATGATCAATTGATTCGTCATATAGATCAGCAATAAATAAATGAATGTCAGTCTGGCAAACCGCTAAAAAGAATATTATGAATTCAGAAGAGCTAAAAAAATTACAGTCGCCCATAAAATCAAAGTTTCAAAAAGATCCGAAGACAGCTATCATTACGCTGCGGGCTGAGGGTAAAATTGGAGAAGGTATTTCATGCAAAATTGAGACCGGGCGAACATTAGTTGAGGCAGGACTTCATCCTGCTACCGGGGGCGACGGAATGCTGGCATGTTCAGGCGATATGCTTCTTGAGTCTCTCGTAGCTTGTGCAGGTGTAACTCTAAGTGCTGTTGCAACTTCTATTGGTATAAAAATAAAAGATGGGACAGTAAAAGCAGAAGGGGACCTTGATTTCAGAGGGACATTAGCTGTAGATAAAGATGTTCAGGTGGGTTTTAAGAGAATCCGGTTAATATTTGAACTCAATTGTAATGAAGATGCCGACAAAATTCAAACACTTTTGAAACTGACAAAAAGATATTGTATAGTTTACCAAACTATTATCTCAGGAACTGAAGTAAATACAAGAATTGATAAAAGCAAAACATAACCTTCATAACCGTTAGTTACCTACCCTAATAGTTTGAGGTATAAACAGACATTTGGACTACACCTGATTAATTAAGTGCATGATTAACAGCCAGGTACTTAGTGAAGTTAAAAGTTTTAACATAAAAAGTTCTTTCACCTGGTTGCAACTTTGGTCCGTTGGGGGTACCCAGAGAAACGAAGAGGTCAAAATCGACCTCTTGTTTCATTTATGACATCCTGAGATCCCCACTAATTCTAAGGATGATTCGTACGGTAATTTTCATGGGACGGGTTGCAACTATTTATTTGAAGAAAATGAGTATTTTGTCAGAGTTGCAACCTGAAAATGGCAATGATAACTATTCAGTAAACCAAAACTCCAGCTTTAAAATGAAATCAAGAATAAATAAGATTCTGTTTTTAACTACAATTTTATTCCTTTCAGGCTTTATTTTAAAAGCTCAGGAATTATATGTTGGAGCCAACTATCATCCTCATGACAACAAGCAACCTGATAAAATAAAAAATGATATTCAGCTTATGAAAGCTGCCGGGCTTAATGTCGTCCGGATGGGCCATCTGGCTTGGGATAGTTATGAACCTTCGGATGGAAAATTTGATTTTGAATGGTTTGATAAGGTTATGGATATGATGAACGAGGCCGGTATCAAGGTCATTCTTGATATAGCAATACGGCCAGCGCCCATCTGGTTACATCACAAGTATCCATCAATTGATATTGTTGATGCCAGCGGGGATGTTCTTTATCCTAATCATCGTTATATGGAAGATATTGGAGAACCGATGTATCAGAAGTACGCCTTACGTTACGCAGATACGCTTACAAAGCGGTATTTTAAACATCCGGCCTTGCTGGCATTTGGTATCGACAATGAATCTGGCGATGGACGGATATCTTATTCCGAAACTGCAAGAGAAAGGTTTATTGCCTGGTTAAAGAAAAAATATTCCACAGTTGATAATTTAAATAAAGCCTGGGCAACTCAACGATGGTCGAGAAGGATTAACCAGTTTGAAGAAATTGGCTTCCCTGTATCAACTCACCCCACCGATGTGCCTGAAAGAATGCTCGATTTCAGACGTTTTGTTTCAGATGAAATAAATCAGTTACTTTTTAAAGTTATTGACAAGGTAAATACCAATGCTCCAAATACCCTGATTAATACAAATGCCTGGTATTACAGCGCAATGAAGTATTTTGACTATTCCCAAATAGCTTATTCCGGAAAAATGACACGTGAAGGCTGCGGTTTCTATCCCGGACTTTCATTAACCACCAATTGGGGTGTTATGAATGCCCTGTTTGGAATTTCCCGTATTCAATTCGAAAGCACAAACCCTTTCTGGTGTTCTGAATTTACAACAATGACAGCCGTTCCAAATTCCATCAGAAAATCGGCTTATGCAACATTAATGTATGGCAACCAGCTGGTTTGCGGATGGACATGGCAAAGCATGCACAGTGGTGAAGAACAATATCTGGAAGGCATGGTAGATTGGGATGGTATTCCAAACCGCAAATACGAGGAATACAAGAAAATTGCAACAGAATTTAAAAAGATTGAAAAATTCTTTCCGTATAAACCTCAGGCAGAAGTTGGTCTGGCTTTTTCATTTCCCAGCCAGATCGCAAGCAGCTATTTCCCCGAACAACATGATAGCCAGCTGCAAGCCTGTTTCGATTTGTTTTATTGGCGCAACTTGGATGCCCGGATTGTTGAAATAAGCAGAAGTTCATTGAATTATAAATTATTGTTTGTTCCCGGTGTTGTGGTAATGGATGAAGCTACAGCAAATAAAATTCGCGACTTTGTAAAAAACGGAGGAACAGTTGTTATGACAAGTAATTCTGCAATTGTTGATGAAACCGGACAAGTTTTTGCTTCAACACGTCCAGGCCGCTTAAGCGATGTGTTTGGCATACGCATAGGGAGTTACGAAGAAACAGAAGTTCTTAACGAAATCTCCCGTAAATCATTGAAAGGGAAGAAGATTGAATTAAATTATAAAGGGAAAACAATTGATACAGAATCATCCCGGTTTGATATTATCGAATCCAAAGGAGCAGAAATTATCGGAAGTATAACCAGCTTAGATAAAGATTATCCGATTTTTACTTCCAATAATTACGGCAAAGGCAGGGCTATTTACGTTGGTCTGCCGGCAAAAAATGAAATACTTGGTACCTTACTTGATGAACTGATTGTTGAACTTTCAATTCAAAAAGGCCCGGAAGTGCCAAACGGTGTTATGGCGCGCCAAATAGATAAAAACCATATCTTATTCCTGAATATAAGTGGCGAGCCTAAAGAAATTCAGATGAAAGGAAATTCACGAAGCATTCTTTTTGATAAAGATTACAGCGGTAATTTTATGATTGCACCGTATGAACCTGAGTTTATTGAGGTTAAGTAAATTTAAAATTATGAAATGAAAGAGAAACATTAGATATTTAAGCATCTAAAAAAAGGATTTCCATGAAAAATCGATTAATAAAAATAAGTCATGTTTCGGTCTTTATAAGTAGTTTATTACTGACTTCAGTTCATGCGCAGGATATTACAATTACGGTAGATGCTACAGTGAATAATAAATCTGTTTCTCCATATATCTATGGGCGAAATGAAAGTTTTGACAAACCTGCTGCATTTTATAAAGACGCGGGTTTGCGTTTTGCCCATATGAACGCGGGGAATAATGCCATCAAATATAACTGGCGTAAGAAGATTACAAGCCACCCCGACTGGTATAATAATGTTTACAGTTACGATTGGGACACAATGTCGAAAAAAATTGCGACAAATCAACCCGATATACAGGTGATGTGGGCGTTTCAACTGATTGGTGATTTTTAAAATATTATTAGGATAAAGAACATTAAACAAAAAAATCATTCATGAACCAAAAATTTGTGCGATTTGGAGTTATTTTATTGTTTCAGTTTTTGATACTGTTTCAGGGAAAAACTCAGGTTGTGCAAAAACCGGCTTTATCTATAAGAACCAGAGAAAATTTTGACTTTAGTTGGTTTTTCCACAAAGGCGACATAGCCATAAAACGTGTAATAAAAGCCGGAGGCCAGGCTGGATTGACTGATATCAATGTAAAAAATATAGCTAAGGAAGATACAACTATTGATTACACAAATTTTGAGAGCGCCAAAATTTTTTATCCCCGTGATTGGAAAAAGGTTAACCTCCCGCACGACTGGGCTGTTGAAGGTACTTTTATGCACGATAATTCACTGGGCAACCAGCCGGCAGCTAACGGGTTTTTGCCTACAGGTATAGGTTTTTACAGGAAAGAATTTGAAATACCGGAAGCAGACAAAGGGGAAAAAATATCCATTGAGTTTGATGGTATTTTCAGGAATAGCACGTTGTGGGTAAATGGACATCTGTTGGGTAACCACCAGAGTGGTTATACTCCATCTTACTACGACCTGACCGATGTTTTGCGTTATGGCAATGAAGGCAAAAATGTAATTTTGGTAAAGGTCGATGCCCGCGAATACGAGGGCTGGTGGTACGAAGGTGCAGGAATTTACAGGCACGTATGGCTTACCAAAACAGATAGGCTTCATGTTGATCGGTTTGGCACATACATTACAACGCCTGCAGTTTCTGATGCGGAAGCTACAGTAAGTATCAGAACCATATTGAAAAACGAATACAAAATAGCTAAAACTATTTCGCTTGTTTCAAAAATTGTCGACAAAAAAGGGCATGTGTTCGATGCGAAAACTTCTACAGAGACATTATCCCCTTTTAGCCAAACAGAAATATCGCAGGATGGCAAAATTATGAAACCAATGCTTTGGTCGCCCGAAACGCCAAACCTTTATAAGGTGCTGACCGAAGTTTCTGAAAACGACAATTTAATTGATTCATATGAGACCACATTTGGTGTGCGGACTGTTGAAATCAACAGCAACGGGGTCTTCCTCAACGGCAAACTCTATCCAGTGAAAGGCACCTGCAACCATCAGGACTTTGCGGGCATAGGAGTCGCCCTTCCCGATAAAATCAACTGGTATAAATTAAAGCTGCTCAAAGAAATGGGAAGCAATGGTTACCGTTGTTCACATCATCCGCCTACCCCTGAACTTCTTGATATGTGCGATAGCATGGGTATGCTTGTCCTGAACGAGAACCGTTATTTATCCAGCACAGAAGAAGGCTTGAAGGATTTAACCACCATGTTGTACCGCGACAGGAACCATCCATCGATATTCATGTGGTGCATGGAAAATGAGGAATGGATACAAGGAACATTAATGGGAGCCAGGATATTAGAAACAATGGTTGAAACATCTCACAAGATCGATCCTACGCGTAAAGTTACAGCAGCTATGAACCATGCCCGCAACGATGGCGGGTATAGCGATGTACTTGATGTTGTGGGATATAATTATGGCGACAAGCAACTGGCCTATGTAAAAGACCGTGAGAAATATCCTGACCGTGTTATGTTTTGTACAGAGGGGACAAGTTTTGTCTCAACCCGCGGCGAATATGAAAACAATTTGGGAAAAGGCTATGCTTCAAACTCTATTATATGGCAACCCGAATGGGGACCTTATCCGGGTGAAGACTGGGCCGATATTGTTAGGTATCCCTACCTCGGTGGTCTGTTTGTTTGGACGGGGTTCGATTACAGGGGTGAACCAACTCCATTTTCGTGGCCATGTGTATCCTCACATTTTGGTATAATGGACATATGTGGTTTCCCTAAAGACGGTTATTATGCTTACAAAGCTGCCTGGACTAACGAACCTGTTGTCCATATTTTTCCGCACTGGAACTGGCCTGGCAAGGAGAAAGATACTATTAAAGTTCACTGTTATACAAGTTGCGACGAAGTGGAATTGTTCCTTAATGGTAAAAGCCAGGGGAAGAAAAAGGCCGAGCCTTACAAGAAGCTTATTTGGTCGGTTGTTTATAAACCCGGCAAATTGGAAGCTAAAGGATATAAAGGCGGGAAGTTGATAACCAAGGATATTGTTGAAACCACCACTACTCCTGCTGAATTAACTTTGAGCAGCGATGTCAATACCCTGAAAGCCGATGGTTGCGATGTTTCTGTAATAAGGGTTGCTATAAAAGACGACAAAAGAAGAATTGTCCCGACTGCCAATAATCTGGTGAAATTTTCAATTGAAGGGCCTGGAAGAATAATTGGTACCGGTAATGGCAATCCAACCAGTTACGAACCCGACAAGGCCAGCCAGCGTATGGCATTTAACGGGTATTGCCTGATTTTGGTTCAATCTTATAAAAAAGCAGGAGAGATTAAGTTAAAAGCATCTTCCGAAACACTTAAAGGATCGGAGGTAGTTATTAAAGTGGAATAGGATTAAATGAATTTACATAGCCAGTCGTTTTTTGTACTCTGATTTTTTAACATACAATATACGCTGGCAAACACGTGTGGCTAAAGTTTCATAGTGTGAATTATGGTGCTAACCTATGGGTAAACGGGCAGAAGGTTGTCGATTCCACCCTGATGGAAGGCGCATACAGGTTGTATTCTTTCGATATCGCCCAATACATTAAAGCCGGACAGAAGAATTGTCTCGCGCTGGAGATTTATCCCCCAAAAACTTTTGACCTTACCATCTCCTGGGTCGACTGGAACCCCACACCTCCCGACAGGAGTATGGGCATCTGGTACGATGTAACCTTATCCGCCACTGGCCCCGTAGCCATTGAGCATCCCTTCGTGAAAACCAAATTAAACCTGCCTTCAACCGACAAGGCCAAACTCAGTGTGACCGCAGAAGTGGAAAATGCGGAAAGCACTCCAGTTAAGGGTTTGTTGAAAGGCACGATAGAGAATATAACTTTCTCTAAGGAAGTAAACCTTAATGCGAACGAGACTAAGGAAGTTTCATTCCTGCCCGAAGAGTTCCCGCAACTCGTAGTTGCAAATCCCCGCCTTTGGTGGCCGCATACCGTG
>Ga0302321_100004207_pt1 | contig 12426 bp, 11 predicted proteins | sample Fen_T0_1_FD_202505 | JGI IMG/M metagenome (GOLD analysis project Ga0302321, IMG submission 202505) | Peat permafrost microbial communities from Stordalen Mire near Abisko, Sweden - Fen_T0_1 | ecosystem: Environmental > Terrestrial > Soil > Wetlands > Permafrost | place: Sweden: Abisko...
TTGCTCGAGCACCGGGGCAGCAACCCGACGCTCACCGGGCGACTGACCGGCTACCATCCGGGCGACTATTCATTCCCGCGCACCGAGGCGCAGCGCTTCGAGATCTGCTGCGGCGCCATCCTCACCCAGAACACCGCCTGGCCCAACGTGGAGAGGGCGTTGCAGGCTCTTGCCGACCAGGGCCTGCTCACGCCGCGCGAGATCTTGGCGGTTGACGAACAAGGCCTGCAACAGGTAATCCGCCCCTCGGGATACTTTCGCGCCAAGGCTCGGAAGTTGCGCGCCTTCTCCCAGTTCTACCTACGCCTGGGCGGCCGCCCGCCGTCGCGCGAGCATCTCCTCGGCGTCTGGGGCGTGGGTCCCGAGACCGCAGACAGCATCCTGCTCTATGCCTACGCGCAGACCGAGATGGTGATCGACGCGTATACGCTCAGGGTCCTGCGCCATCAAGGCTACCAGCGCCGGGAACCAAGCTACGCGGCGGCCAAGGCCTACTGCGAACGGAATCTGCCCCGTTCGCTCGACGGCTATCAGGAGTTTCACGCGCTCGTGGTCGAGCACGCCAAGCGCCTGCGCGCCGCCAGGCTAGTTCCCTAGAATCTTGGCCAAAATGGCGTCTAGCTGGTCGAGCGAGCCGTAGTGGATCTCGACGTGGCCGCGGCCTGGGCTGGCCTCGACCAGCTTGACCCGCGCTGAAAGGGCACGTTGTAGGCGCAGGGCCAGGTCGCGCGCGGCCGGCGATTGCCTTTCCGGCGGCGGGGCAGGGCGGTCGCCGTCTTCGCGTTCGCGGCGGACCAGCGCCTCGACCTGGCGGACGGACAGTCCGCGGCTCGCCGTCTGGCGTGCCAGTCGTTCTATGACCGCGTCGTCCTCGAGACCGAGGAGAGCGCGCGCGTGGCCCATGGACAGGCGCCCCTCGACCACCATGGCCCGCACCGAGGGCGGCAGCTTGAGCAGACGGAGAGCGTTGGCCACCGTGCTGCGCTCCTTGCCCACCCGCGCGGCCAGCGATTCCTGCGTGTAGCCGAATTCGGCCACCAGATGTTGATAGCCCTCGGCCTCTTCGATGGGGTTGAGATCCTCGCGTTGCAGGTTCTCGACCAGCGCAAGCTCGAAGGCTTGCGCCTCTGCCACCTCCCGGATGATCACCGGCACCTGATGCAGCCCGGCCCGCTGGGCTGCTCGCCAGCGCCGCTCGCCCGCGACCAATTCGAAGCCACCTGCCGGTCGGACACGCACCACCAGCGGCTGAATGATGCCCTGACTGCGGATGGACTCGGCCAGCTCACTCAGGCGGGCGTCATCGAACCTCTTGCGCGGCTGTTTTCCCGAGGGGTGGATGTTCTCGATATCGACCGCGCGCAGGCTACCGTCCGACTTGGCCCGCGCCTTGTCTTCCGGATCGGCAGCCGCCGCCGGAATCAGGGCGGCCAGGCCGCGCCCCAGCGCCTGGCGCTTTCCCCCGCCGGTCAAGAAGCCTCCGCTTTAGGTCGCGCGTGGCGGGCCAGAAACTCGCGCGCGGCCTCCATGTAGCTCTTGGCGCCCTTGGATGCGACGTCATAGAGCAGGATGGGCTTGCCAAACGACGGGGCCTCGGACAGGCGCACGTTGCGCGGGATGGGTGTGTCGTACACCCGGCCGCCGAAGTGGTTGCGCACCTCACTGGCCACCTGCTCGGTCAGGTTCTGGCGCGTGTCGACCATGCAAAGGAGAATACCCTCGATATCGAGGCCGGGGTTGAGGGACCGACCCACCAGATTGACCGTGGCTTGCAGGTCGGAGAGACCTTCCAGGGCGTAGTACTCGCATTGCAGTGGGACCAGAACCCCATCGGCGGCGCACAGTGCATTGAGGGTGAGCAAGCCGAGCGAGGGTGGGGTGTCAATGATGATGAAGTCGTAGTCAGGCGCCACCAGGCGCAAGGGATCGCGCAGCTTCATCTCGCGTGAAGGCTCCGACACCAGCTCGATCTCGGCGCCCGCCAGGTCTTGGCCCGACGGCACCAGCGTGAGGAAGGGCAGCTCGGTCGCACGGGTGACCTGCGCGACGGTTTTCTCGCCGATGAGCACGTCGTACACGCTGCCCTGTTTCGCGCCCGCCGCCTGCCGGGTGTGGCCGAGGCCCGAGGTGGCGTTTCCCTGCGGGTCCATGTCCACCAGAAGCACGCGTTTCTCGGCCACCGCAAGCGAAGCGGAAAGGTTGACTGCGGTGGTCGTCTTTCCGACGCCCCCCTTCTGGTTCGCGACCGCGATGACCCTTCCCATGGTGCTGTGATCCCGTCGAGCGGGCTCACCCTCCTAGCATCAATGGGGCGGGCGTTTCAACCGAGCCGGCTCGGAACACGGAGCCGGCCGTGCAGAAAAAGAAAGCACAAACTTGACGGGCTCTGAGGTTGCAATACTACTTGAACCTACATGTAGTGCATTTCCCTGCAACCCAAGGAGCAACAAGATGAGCTACGGCGATATGAAGACCTACCGGACCTTCGAAGAGTTCGAGCGCGAGGAACTTCGTCGCATGGACACTGTGGGCAACTCGGTTGACGAAATGATCGATACCATCTTCGGCGAGGAACTGGACCTGGAGTACATAGCTGCCAGCCGTCGCGCGTCTGTCGACGAGGACGACGAAGACTAGCGCGGCCTCGTCGCTGGACGGAGGCGAAGCTATCAGGCCTCAGCGTTTTCAAGGAATCTTTGTAGTTCGGCGGACGCCTTTTCCCAGTCGGCCATGCGTCGGCCGAGGAGATCGCCCAGTTCGCGTTCGCGATCGGCCAGCGCGTGCAGTTTCTGCCAGTCGCCCCCATGGTCGGCGGCGAGTTGCGCGCGCAGTGATGACAGCTCGGTTTCGATGCGCGCAACTTCTGCCTCCAGCGACTCGACCAGGCGTTCCAGCCGGCGCTGCACGCGCTCGCGGTCCTTCTTGGCAGTCCGGCTGATCTCGGTGGGCGACTGGGTGACTGGGGACGGCGGCTCGGGCACAGGCGTGGCAGACGCCTGGCTCTTGTGATACGCGCGCCAGTCCGAGTAGTTCCCCAGGTGCGCCTCCAGGGTGCCGTTCTCGAACACCAGGAGGCGCCGGCACACTCGATCGAGAAAGTAGCGATCGTGGCTGACCACGATGAGAGTTCCCTCGTAGCCGTCGAGCGAGTGCTCCAGCGTTTCGCGTGCTGGAATATCCAGGTGGTTGGTCGGCTCGTCGAGCGCGAGCACGTTGCGCGGAAACAGCAGCATCTTGGCCAGCGCCAAGCGGCTGCGCTCGCCGCCCGAGAAACCGAGTACCGTGCGGAAGGAATCGTCGCCGAAGAAGCGGAACTTGGCCAGGTACTGCCGCACCACCTCGGGAGAAAGATCGTTGCGCACCGACTGGATTTCTTCGATGGCGGTGCGGTCCTCGGAAAGTGAGCTCAACTTCTGATCGAAGTACCCCAGTCGCACAGCAGCGCCGCGTTCCACCACGCCGGCCAGCGGGGCCAGCTCGCCCACCAGGGTTTTCAGCAGGGTGCTCTTGCCGCAGCCGTTGGGGCCTACGATTCCAACCCGATCCCCGCGGAAGATGTTGACCGTCACGTCGGCCAGGATGGTCCTGCCCGGGTAGCCCACGCTGATGCCAGGGGCCCGCACGATCTCCTTGCCGCCCAGATCGCCGCCGGTCTGGAAATTGAGCGCGATCCGACCCGCAACTTGCCAGTTGTCCTCCGGGCGTTCCAGCCGCTCCAGTTTTTCCAGCATGCGGCGCCGGCTCTGCGCCTGCCTGGTTTTCTGTCCAGCCAGGTTGCGCCGGATGAAGTCCTCGGTCTTCTCGACGTGTTCCTTTTGGCGCTGGTACTCTACGCGCGCTCGCTCCAGCCGTGCGTCGCGCTCTACCACGTACTGGTCGTACGCAAAGGAATAGCGGACGATTTGGCCGTCCTCCAGCTCGACGATCGCGCGGCAGGTGCGTTGAATGAAAGCTCGGTCGTGTGACACCAGCACGAACGCGCCGGGATACTCGGCCAGGCGCGCCTCCAGGCGTTCGATGGCCGCGAGATCGAGGTGGTTGGTGGGCTCGTCGAGCAGGAGCAGATCAGGCTGGCGCACCAGAACCTTGGCTAGCTCCAGTCGGCCGCGCTCGCCGCCGGACAGCGTGGCCAGCGACCGGCCCAGGTCGGCCTGCGACAGCCCCACGTCTTCGGTGAGCTCGCGCACACGCGTTTCGAGGTCATAGCCGCCTTCCAGGCGGTAGCGTTCCTGCAACTCACCGTAGTGCTTGAGCTCCGCCTCGGAAGCCTCGGCCAGTCGTGCTTCGAGGCGCTGCAATTCCTCGTGCATGGCTTGCACATGGGCGAATGGCTCCAGTAGGGCATCGAGCACGGTGCCTTCTCCGCCCAATTGGTGCGACTGGCGGAGGTAGGCCACGGTTTGTCGACCCAGGACGCGGACGTCTCCCGAGTCCGGTTGCAGTTCGCCGGCGAGGAGCTTGAGCACGGTGGACTTGCCCGTGCCGTTGGGGCCGAGCAGGGCAAGCCGGTCGCCTGGCCGGATGAGCAGCGACGCGCCGGCCAGGATCTCGGTGCCAGGATAGCTGAAATGTGCGTCGGCGAACTGGGCGAGGCTCAACCGTTGGCTTTCATGAACTCGCGCATGTGGTCGGCCAGGGCCTGGCACCCTTCCACGGGCATGCCGTTGTAGACCGACGCCCGGATCCCGCCCACCGTGCGGTAGCCCTTGAGCGCCAGCATGCTCTTGCTCGTGGCTTCCTTGAGGAACTTGTCGGTCAGCTCCTCGCTGGGCAGTTTGAAGGTGATGTTCATGTGGCTGCGCACGGCGGGATCGGCCACGGTGCCTTTGTAGAAGCCACCCGAGCCGTCGATGGCGTCGTAGATCAGCTTGGCCTTGTCGGCATTGCGCTTCTCGATGGCCGCAAGGCCGCCTTGGCGTTCCATCCAGCGGAAGGTTTCGAGCAACACGTACACGCCGAAGGTGGGCGGCGTGTTGAGGCAGCTCTTGGCATCGGCGTGCACCTTGTAGTTGAAGATCTTGGGCACGCTCTTGCCAATTCGGTCATAGAGGTCCTTGCGTACGATGATCAGCACGAGGCCCGCGGGCCCCAGGTTCTTCTGTGCGCCGCCGTAGACCATTGCGGTGCGCGCGATGGGGTGCGGCCGCGACATGATCTCGGAACTGGCGTCGACCATCAGCGTGGGGTGTTTCGGCCATTCGACGAAACGGTTGCCGTGCACGGTCTCGTTCGAGCAGATGTGCAGGTAGGCGGCGTTGGGGTCAGCGGTCCAGCCGACTGGATGGCGATCGAACCCAGTGGATTCGCCCGACGCGATCACCTTCACCTTGTCAGGGGCGATACCCTTGGCGGTGTCTGCGGCTTTCTTCGACCACTCGCCGGTTATCACGTACTCGGCCACGCCGTTGAGGAAGTTCATGGGGATGAGCGCGAACTGCTGGGTCGCTCCTCCCTGCAGGAAGAGCACATCGTGCGTGTCAGGGATCTGCAGGAGGCTGCGGCAGCGGGCGATGGTCTCATCCAGCACCGCATCGAATTCCTTCCCTCGGTGGCTACATTCCGCAATTCCAAAACCCTTGCCCTGAAAATCCAGCAAGGCGGCGGCCGAGGCTTCGAGAACCTCGTAAGGAAGAGTGGCAGGACCAGCAGCGAAGTTGAACGCGCGTTTCTTCATGGGAACTCCGTTGGATAGAGGGAGCACAACCATAGTCGATTCCGGGCGCCAGGGGGAGGGGAACTGACGGTGTGGGTGACAGCGGCGGTGGCGGTGACCGTGGCGGTGACCGTGGCCGTGGCGGTGACAGGGGCGGTGACGGTGGTGGCGGCCGGCCCTGGGGCATTCGATCCAGGAACCGCCGACTAGCGCTCGGGAAACTGGAAGCTCTCGATATGAATCCGGTCTGGCGACCGCCAGGGACGAGCAACCGCCCAGGTAGTTTGCTGTCGTCCTAGTGCCACACGGCCCCAAATATCATCAGCATCACCCCGGGAAACAGCAAGAACCAGTGTCGGCGGAATTTCCGTTCCAAGTACCCGCCCCCGAATAGCGACGACATCCCCGCAATGTTGATCAGCGGCAACCAACTATCGCTGACAATGTGTATGGTGGAAAGCGCGGCGCCCCACCAGAACAGACTGCCAGCCCCTAGTGTCAGGACAACGTAGGCAACTTGCCCGCACTCATCGCACTCTACCCGCCAGATTACCCTGTCCGAGCACGTTGGTGGTGAAGAACGGGTCGAAAATATTGCGGCGCAGTTCGCGTGGCACACCCGGTCCCGCATCGGCCACCGCGATGAGCACGCGCTCGGCCTCGGTTGCCATGGCCTGGGGTGATGTGGAGCAAGCCACTGTCACACCCGCACTGTCCTTGCTGGATTCGATCCTCGCCATCCTCTGGCGGCTGACCCATCCCTGATTCCGTCCTGGCCCGGGCCGCCAAACGCCCGAGGCCACCGGGGTAACCGCAGGTCGCCCCCTACACGAGAGGTGCCGGTCAATGCCACCGGGCCCAATGCCAATGCCACCGCCACCGTCACCGCCGCTGTCACCCACACCGGCTCCGATCGCAGATCCTCGTCCCGACGTTTGGAATGGACCCCGAAATGAACCTGTACTAGAAACCCTCAGGCCCTAGCCGGGCTGCGCTTTTCGATGCTCGAATTTCTCTCGCCAACGAAGGATTCTCGTGCCCAGCGTCGGCGATTTTGGGTGAGTCGGGCGGTCGCCAGCCCTTTGGAAACAGGATCTATGCTCGCCCGGACGCGGAGACACAAATGGCCGTCGTAGTTATTGTCGGAGCCCAGTGGGGCGATGAAGGAAAGGGAAAGGTCGTCGACCTCCTGACCGAGCACGCGGACGTCGTGGCGCGCTGGGGCGGGGGTGCCAATGCCGGCCACACCATCGTGGTTGAAGGAAAGAAGTACGTCACGCACCTCATTCCCTCTGGTGTCCTTCGGGCCGGGGTGACCTGCGTGTTGGGAGAGGGCATGGTCATCGATCCGCGTACCCTGGTCGAGGAGATGCGCGCGTTTCGCAGCCACGGTTTGCTGGCCCGGAACACGGAGCTGGTGGTGGCCGGCCGCGCCCACCTGACCTTTCCGCACCATCGCGAACTTGACCGCCTGCGCGAAGAGGAACCGGGCGCCATTGGCACGACTCGTCGCGGGATCGGCCCGACCTATGAGAGCAAGGCCTCGCGCACCGGCGTGCGCGTCGAAGACCTCCTGCGGCCAGAGCGGTTTCGGCGCAATGTGGAGCGCAACCTGCGCTATGTCTCGGGCGCGCTGACCCGGTACGGAGCAGCCATTCCTGACGTGGACGCCCTGGTGAAGGAGTACCTGGCGCTGGGCGAAGAGATTCGACCCTTTGTGCGGGACGCTTCTCGCTTCCTCTACGAGGCGATCCGGGCCGGCCGCAACGTGTTGTTCGAGGGCGCGCATGGCGTTCTTCTCGATCTGGACCACGGCACCTACCCTTTCGTGACGTCCTCGTCGACTACAGCCGGAGGAGCATGCACCGGCTGCGGTATCGGGCCGACGTCGATTGACACCGTCGTGGGCATCGTGAAGGCCTATGCCACACGGGTAGGCAACGGGCCGTTCCCGACGGAGTTGCACGATCAAATAGGCGAACGCCTGCGCGAGGTGGGGACCGAGTTCGGGTCCACCACGGGCAGGCCGCGCCGGTGCGGGTGGCTGGACATACCGGCCCTGCGCCTGACTTGCCGTCTTTCCGGCATCCTGGCCTTGGCGCTGACCAAGCTCGACGTCCTGTCGGGCCTTGAGCGGGTCAACCTTTGCGTCCAGTACCGGCTGGCAGGCAAGACGCTCGACGAAATGCCGCTGGATCCCGACGACTTGGCTGCGGTGGAGCCGGTCTATGAGACACTACCGGGGTGGCCGGCACTCTTTTCGGATGGCGCCTCGGCGGCCGACAGGACCAAACTTCACGAAGCGGCCGAGCGGTACATCGCGCGGATTTCCGAGTTGGTCGGGGTGCCGCTGGCCCTGGTCTCGGTGGGGCCAGGCCGCGGCGAGACCATCGTGAGGCACAACCCATTCGTACCCAGGGATGCACGCTAACTCATCGCACGCAACCTACCGCGGCGGGCACGTCGAGAATCGGCCATCCGGGTCGTGCGCGGTGTTACGTGCGGGAATGGGACAGAAACCGTCTTGCCAGGCGGAGGCTGACATCTATAATCGCGCGGTTACCGTCTCTTCGTGGTACGCGTATATGAGGGCCCAATGAAAATCGTCTGTGACGCTTGTCAGGCTAAGTACTCGATAGCGGACGAAAAAGTCCAGGGTAAGGCCTTCAAGATCCGGTGCAAGAAGTGCAACCATATCATCGTGGTCAGAACCGGTGGTGAGCGCGCCGCTGCCGTCGCCGCGGAGCCCAAGCCCGCGCCGGCCGAGGCCCAAGGCACATGGTACATCGTCGTGGAGGGCGAGCAGGTAGGGCCGCTGGCCGAGCCAGACATCGCGGCTCGGCTGGTGCGTGGTGAGATCACGAGTGACACGCTGGTTTGGAAGGAAGGTTTTGCTGATTGGGTGAAGCTGTCAGCCGTCCCAGAGCTGGCGCAGGCGCCCGCATCGCAAGCGGCCCCGGCTACCCAGCCAGCTGCAGGCCTGGCGGCAGAGCCTGCTCCTGCCCGGCGGGACTCCGCACGTATGCGCTCGCACGGCTCGGCCAGGGAGGCGGCGAGGACGGCGGGTCTTTCCGAGGATCTCTTCTCCAAGCCCGCCGCGTCGGCCGGCGGATCAGCCGATCTTTTCGCCTCCCCGGTTGCGGCCGAGGCGCCAGCCGCCGCATCGTCGCCGTTCGCGTTTGGAGCGGCAGCTGCTCCGGCCGCCGAGCCGGCGCCCAGGGCTTCGGGCAACGGCGCAGGGCAGAGTCATCTTACCGGTCAACGCAACGAGAACTCGGTCCTGTTCTCGCTGGCCAACCTGGAAGCACTCGCGGTGCCGAGTTCATCGAGCAGTGCGCGGGCGCCGTCGACAGCTTCGACCACGGAGGGCTCTGGCCTCATTGACATTCGCTCGATGGCCGCAAGAACCATCGGAGAGTCCGGCCGAGGGGACTCATTCGGCGGTTCGGACGCCTTGCCAACTTTCTCGACCCCGCAGTTCTCACCCGTGGCTCCGGTGTTGCTGCCCATGGGTTCGAGCGGCCCGCCCAAGTGGGTGTACCCGGTTCTGGTCGTGCTGGCCATCGGCATCGTGGCCCTTGGCTTCGGCATCTACAGAGTGGTATCGGCGCCGCCGCCGGCCTCTCCTCCGCCTGCACAGATTGTCTTGTCCCCGCCGGCAGCACCGGCTCCACGGGCGGCAGCAGCGCCAAGCCCGGGTGTGACGGCACCTGCCGAGGCAGCCAAGCCTGGCGCGATCGAGGAAAAGCCGGCCGAAGACAAGGGCACTCCAGAGAGAAAGAAGCCGTCCGGAAAGGGCGGCAGGACTACGGCCAAGGGTACGATCGAGGCAGCACCGTCGGCCAAGGGTGAGAAGCCCGCGCCTCAGGCTGCCGCGCCGACCGCTGCACCAACAAAGCCCAAGAAGGGTGGCTCGATCGACGACCTGCTCGATCAGGTCGGTACCAACAAGCGCGGCGGTGGCGAAGCCTCCCAGCCCAAGAAGCCTCCGACCGCGGCGGCGCTGCCCGCCCTGTCCCAGAGCGACATCGTGAGTGCGATGAAGGCCGTGCAGCCCAGAGTGAAGGAGTGCTACAACCAGTACAAGGTCCCGGGCATCGCAAACGTCAGCATCTCGGTTTCCAAGGGAGGCCGGATCGCCTCGGCGAGCGTGACGGGCAAGTTCGCGGGAACACCCAGCGGAACATGCGTGGAAGCTGCGGCTAAGACCGCGAGGTTCCCTCCCTGCGAGGCCATGAGCTTCCCCTGGCCGTTCCAGCTTCACTGATTGGCGTCTCAGCGTGAGACGCCGGCGTCAGGCTCGGGTGCGGGCTTGCGCGGCGGCGGAGGCGCGGGCGAGCCGTAGTCTTCACGAAGCCTGGCGGCGAACTTGTCGATGAGAAGCTGCTCATAGTGGCGTGGCAGACTGGGCAAGGACGCCACGACGCGTGTGCTCTCACGACCGTCATTCTCGCTGGCTCGGATGAGTTCGAGCGACCCCTTGTAGACCTTCTGGCCTTCCGGGTAGTCAAACAGGATGTAGCCGGCGGCATCGTCCTTCTCGCGAATCACGCAGTTGCGATCGATGCGCAGAAAGCGCACGGCACTGGGCCAGACGTCGGCGATCGGATACGGGACCGTGCCCACGCAGCGGGCTTCTGCGGTGGGCAGCCCGAAGAGCAGCCCCGCAACGATGAACGCGGACGCGGCAACGGCGACTGGCAGGGATCGCATCACGTCGCCTCTCCTTCCTCGGCAGCGCGTTTGGATTCGACGACCATGGTGCGCAAAGAGCGGGAACCTCCGCCCACCGCCAGGAGAGCGAGAAAGCCCAAGCCCACGTACCAAACGAACTGGATTCCATGGAGAGCGATGGAGTAGGCCCCGCCGAAGGAACTGACCGTGGCCGCAGGCAAGTAGGCGCCCAGGGCAATGAGAACACCGGCATGAAACTGGCCCACCAGACCGGGCGAGTTGGGCAGGGAAATGAGCACTCCGGTAAAGGCCATGGCTGCAAATGCGCCGGTGAGAGGAATGGCAAGCTGCATGTCGCGGGCGAGCAGCCACATTCCGAATCCGTTGCTGAACCAGTAGAGCATCGTCTGAGCCAGGAACGGAATCATGTCGCGCGGCTCACGCAAGGCTCGAAAACCGTGGATCAAGGCGCGCAGCTTGTCGGCCATGCGCTCGGCCATGACAGGCGCAAGACGTCGCAGAAAGGTCGCGGTCAGCACGAGATGGATCGTCTTCTCGGTCCAGCGCAGGGCGCAGGCCAGAAAGATGGTCAGGGAGAGAAAGCCAATCAGGGACAACCAGGCTGCGAGGGCGAGCACCGATGAGTAGCCCGCCCCGCCCGTCCGACTAGCCCAGATGTATGTGGCGAAGAAGAGGATGGAGATCACCAGCCCATCGACGATGCGCTCCACCGCGACCGTACCCAGAAGGGCGCTCATGCGGGATTGCCCGCTGCGCACGACGTAGTACGGTCGCGCGAATTCGCCGAGGCGGAAGGGCAGGGCCAGGATGGCCATGAAGCCAACCGTTGAGATGGTCATCAGGCGGCCGAAGCCCAGGGACACGCCGATAGGACGCAACAGGTACTTCCAGCGCCACGCTCGGAAGAGATGCGTGGGAATCATGGTGGCCGCGTAGATCAGAACTGCCGAAAGCGGCAGGCCGCGCAGCACCGAGGCCGTGCCTGACAGATCCATCTTGCGAAGGGCGAGCCACAGACACAACCCTCCCACGATCAAAGACAACAAGATTTTTGCGAGCAGCTTCAAGGGTCAGGCCTTTTCGGCGCAGGGCGCATCAAGGGAGTTGACCCTTTAAAATACGGCGGGGATTGTCGCTGAGCAATCGTTTGACCGCCTCGGCGCCGAGACGTTTCTCGATCCAGGCCAGTCCTGAGGCGATAGCCGGGCCGTCTTCGGGGTCGTGTATGTCGGAAGCCGCGGCGTGGGCCAGGCCCTCCTCGACCAATCGTCGGGCCGTCCTGATTTCGGTGCGGTCGCCGGTTCCGGACAGTGCCGCCAGGTCCACCAGCAACGCGGCTTGGCGGCCCAGGCCTTCGGCCACCGCGGGATCGCGTTGTACCGCCGGATACCGCTCTGGGTGGGCCAGGACTGCAAGACGCCCCCCAACCCGTATGTCGAAAAGGGCTTCCTCGAGTCGAGGCGGCATGACCAGCGGGCTGATCTCGAAGAGGAATGCCTTGCCGCCATCGTAGCAGGGTGGTTCCCCCTGGCGCAGTCGAGCAGCGAGTACATCGTCCCAGTAGTTCTCGGCGCCGAGCAGCAGGCGTACTTCGGGCAGCACGGCGGCGATGCCGTGGCTCACCTGGTCAAAGGTAAGTCTGACCTGGTCGAGGGGGGGCTCAAACATTCCAGCGAATTGGTGAGGAGTGGCGCAAAGGTCAGAGAAGCCCATCTCGGCCAAAGCACGCACCATGCTGAGACAGGTGGCGAAGCTCTCGGCTCCGTCATCGAGGCCGGGAAGGAAGTGAGAATGCAGGTCGACGTAATGCGCCACGGAACTTGCGGTGAGACAATAGCGAATTCGACGCTGGCTTGAGGGTTTCTTTTCATCCCGACTCGCAGCCGACAGAAAACGCGTCCAGTGTACGCTTCGGACTTGCGCAAAGTCGAAAAGCGATCGCACAGTGATCGTGCTGGGAGGAACAAGTTTGATGAGCGACAAGGTCGTGCTGCCACGTCTGGACTTGCCGGGTCAGAAGACCCACTGGGCTGTCGTTGCTGTCATTGGCGGCGGAGTTCTTGTGTTGTTGATGGCTG
>Ga0302321_100004209_pt1 | contig 12425 bp, 9 predicted proteins | sample Fen_T0_1_FD_202505 | JGI IMG/M metagenome (GOLD analysis project Ga0302321, IMG submission 202505) | Peat permafrost microbial communities from Stordalen Mire near Abisko, Sweden - Fen_T0_1 | ecosystem: Environmental > Terrestrial > Soil > Wetlands > Permafrost | place: Sweden: Abisko...
GATGCGCTCTTTTGCTTCAAGGGCTTGATGGAGACCTTCGGCATAACGGCGACCTGAAAGCATACGGCCGGTGTGCTCGTCAACAATGAGAAGTTCGCCAGTCATGACAACATAATCTTTATCGCGCTTGAATAATTCTTTAGCCCGAATACCATTGTTAAGGTAGCCAATTAAAGGAGTGTTCACTGCCTCGTACAGATTCTCAATTCCAAGAATATTTTCTACTTTGGTAACACCATCTTCAAGGATAGAGACAGTCTTTTTCTTCTCGTCGATTTCATAATGGATATCTCTTTGTAATTGGCCACAGATGTTGGCGAATTCGACATACCACTTTGTGGCTTTATCAGCCGGCCCGCTGATGATAAGTGGAGTTCTGGCTTCGTCGATCAAAATGGAGTCAACTTCGTCCACGATCGCAAAGTTGTGCTCGCGCTGAACACAATCTTCCAACGACCAGGCCATATTGTCGCGAAGATAGTCGAAACCAAATTCGTTGTTCGTGCCATACGTGATATCGGCCGCATAAGCTTCACGTCGTTCGGCGGGGGTCATGCTCGCAAGAATCACACCTACGCGAAGGCCTAGAAAACGATGGACACGTCCCATCCATTCGCTATCGCGTTCTGCTAAGTAATCATTCGTGGTGACCACATGTACGCCTTTGCCGGTGAGCGCATTGAGATAGGCGGGGAGCGTTGAAACCAGGGTCTTACCTTCACCGGTACGCATCTCAGCGATATTGCCTAAATGGAGTGCGGCTCCACCCATAATCTGTACGTCGTAGTGACGTTGTCCCAAGGTGCGCATGGCAGCCTGTCGGACGGTAGCAAAAGCTTCAGGCAGCAGGGAGTTGAGGTCCTCACCTGCGGCATACCTATCCCGGAATTTCTGGGTTTGAGCTCGCAGCTCTTCATCGCTCAGCGCGACAACCTTAGACTCCCAAGAGTTAACCTCTTCGGCAATTTTCTCGAGGTTACGAATCGCACGACCTTCGCCGGCGCGCAGGATTTTATCTAGAACGGCCACGAACCCTCATTTCAGAATTTTTTATCATCTACTAGCCCCCTATCGTATTAGGAAAAAACACGAGGCGAGACCCCGGCAGCGAGAACCCCAGATAGGGTAATTCCGAGCTGCCGTAAGGCTCGCAGCCCCTCTTGAACAGAACTCCCCGAAGTAACCAGGTCATCGATTAAGAAGATTGACTCTGGAGCCTGGTGGGAGGGGCGGCGGAAGCGACGACTGTCCGCAGAATAGGCCCCCGACATATTTCGGAAGCGATCTGCGCGATTGAGATTGCTCTGATCTGCGATTTTTCGATTTACACGAAGCGCCTCGTTAACCCCAACATCGCAAGAAGAGACCCGCTTAATAAGTGAAGCCACATCTCGGGCGAGAAGGTACGAGTGTCGAAAACCTCGCTTCCTATTAGCGGCTGCACTGGAAGGAATTGGAATGAGCGTCACAACGCTTGCCCGGTTCAGTTCTGTTGCTGAGCTCATAAAAGTTTCAACAAGAAGGTGCGCTAAATAATTCCGTGCCGGGGCGTTGTTCTCTTCTTTTGCTAAAAGTATCAGTTGAGCCAATTCATCTCCATAGTAAGCGCCGGCCCACAATGTTGTTCCTTCAATCTCGCGCTGGCCGGTGACCCGTAAGATCCGTTTTTCACATGACGAACAGACCACTGGACCAGAATCTGCACAGATAAGACAGACCACCGGAAAAAGTAATTGCAAAAGCGAATCCATACCCGAAACTATCTTTGAAACTAAATATCATCCTCGTCAAAAGACAAGAAGGATGTGGATGATTCATCGTTGGGGTTGGCCGAAATCGGCTCTTCTTGAATCGGAATCCCGGGCGCCTTCGGCACGGTCAATACGAAATTTGCTCCCTTGCCCGGGGCTCCCCACGCTTTGAGCGTTCCTTGGTGAAGTTTCGCGTCATCAAGTGAGATGGAAAGTCCCAGCCCGGTGCCACCACGTACCCTCGATCGCGATGGATCGGCACGCCAGAAACGATCGAAGAGTCGCTCTGACTCGCGCTCGGTAAATCCAATTCCATAATCGCGGACGCCTACTGAGACTTCAATATCTGTGTCCTTGATAGTTATCTCAATCGGTTTACCTTCGCTGTGATCAATGGCGTTTGAAATCAAGTTTCGCAGCACGCGCTCGATTCGGCGTGGGTCAACCGAGGCTATAACTTCGTTATCTGGGAAAAAAGTAAGTATCTTTCCAGCGTGGCCAACTTGCAATTGATCTATAGATTGGCTGACCAGAGATTTGAGGTCAACATCTTTGAGCTCCAATATGGATGCACTCGCATCGAAGCGACTGACCTCAAGTAAGTCTGTGAGTAGCGATTCAAATCGGGCAATTTGAGACTGCAAGAGCTCTGCGCTTCGGGCCGCTGCTGGGTCCATCCTTCCCTTGCTTTCAGCGATGACATCCGAGGCCATCCGAATGGTCGTTAATGGGGTGCGCAACTCATGAGAAACATCGGATACGAAGCGTTGCTGCAACCTGGAGAGGCTCTCGAGCCTAGATATCTGCTGCTGCATCGACAGGGCCATCTCATTGAACGAAATGGCAAGTCGAGCCATTTCATCTTGACCCGAAACGCGCATTCTTCGATTCAAATCACCCGCGGTTAATTGTTCGGCAATCTCCGCGGCGTCTCGCACAGGATTTATAGCCTGACGAATTACATACCAGGAAATTCCGCCGATCATTATGATGAGTAGGAATCCAGCGAAGAGAAGCAATCTCCCAATAAAGTCAACGATCGTCTGTTGTTCGGTCAGGAGAAATACGTAGTACAACTCATAAGGTGATTGGGGTGGGATTTCTATCGCATTTCCAACAATGATTGCACTTCTTTGGCTTCCATCGCGAAATGTAATTTCGCCGCGAATCCATTTCGCGGCTCCAGATTTTCGTACTGAGACACGTAGGTCGTGCGGGATTGAAACTGGATCGAGATTACTCGATGCGCCATTGTATTTATTGTTTGGTAATTTTGGGATTGGTGAACCGATGAGCACAACTTCGCGCGGAGTCGTAGCAACCGTTAGATCATTTGACTGGAGAATCTTCGCGACTACGGTCGGTAACTTTAATGAAGGGAGATAGAGCGTCGCGTCGAGTTGACCTTGGGCGTACTCATAGAGCGACTGCGACTCAGAAACCGACTCGTTGGTTTTTTCCCGATAAATACCGCTTGATATCTGAATAAAGAGAATACTGCCAACAAGTGAAATAAGAATGATTGAAAGTAGAAAGGTGGTGGAAATGACGCGAAAGAGGATTGAGCTCCGCCATTTCACGCCGAGCCATCTCATGTCTGGTTCGTCCCCGCCTTATACCCAACGCCTCGCACGGTTAAGACCACCTGAGGATTATCAACATCCTCTTCGACCTTTGCGCGTAATCTCTGCACGTGGACGTTTACCAGGCGCGTATCAGCCGCATGTTGGTAGCCCCACACCTCGCTTAAAAGCGCATCCCGCGTAAATACTCGACCGGGCTCCTTTGCGAGAGCGACAAGTAAGTCGAATTCCAGCCGTGTAAGTGGAATCGTCTTTCCATTTCTAATGATCGTGTGAGCCACCTGATCAATAACGATGTCACAGATGCGCAAAGTAGTCGAACTCTCACTTCCAGAGCGACGTAAGCGAACTTTAATTCGCGCAACTAACTCTGCTGGATTAAAAGGTTTGATCATGTAGTCATCTGCACCTGCCTCAAGCCCTTTAACGACGTCATAACTATCGCCCTTGGCGGTCAACATAACGATCGGTACCATCGACTTGTCACGGATTAGTTTGCAGACATCAATTCCACTTAAGCCGGGAAGCATCACATCGAGAAGGACAAGATCTGGTTCATGGGAATTAAAAATTGTCATTACCTGATCGCCCGAGTTGACTAGATCCACCTCAAAACGGGAGCCGTTGAGGACGATGCCCAGCATTTCGGCTAAATCTTGGTCATCATCGACAACCATGATCAGCGTCATTAGCTGCCGTGCTCCCAAGAGTTGAGGTACAACTCTTGTGCGGGTGTAAGAGTGTCAATGCCGACTCCCATGCTGGCAAGTTTTAGGCGAGCGACCTCTTTATCAATTTGCGTTGGAACATCATGCAACCCAGCGCCTAGTGATGCGGCCATTTTAAGAAGCCATTCGGCGGTGAGCGCTTGGTCTGAGAATGACATATCCATCACTGATGCAGGGTGACCTTCAGCAGCACCTAGATTTACAAGTCTTCCCTCAGCTATAAGCAGGAGGCGCCGACCGTCAGCGAGGACGTATTCATCCGTCTGATGCCGAATTCGCTTGTTTTTCTTGGCAGCATTCTTTTCCAGCCATGCCACATCGATTTCAATATCGAAATGCCCAGAGTTGGCGAAGATCGCACCATCCTTCATAACCGCAAAGTGCTCTTCGCGTAGGACATCACGATTGCCAGTTACGGTAACAAAAAAATCACCGATCTTGGCAGCTTCCAATGAATTCATAACTCGATAACCTTGCATCAGCGCATCGAGAGCCTTTGTCGGATCAATTTCAGTAACAACAACGCTGGCGCCCATCCCACGAGCGCGCTCTGCAACTCCCTTGCCGCAATATCCAAAACCACAAACAACCACGGTAGCCCCAGCAATTAATCCATTGGTGGCGCGGAAGATTGCATCCATTGTGGACTGCCCGGTTCCAAATCGATTATCAAACATATGCTTTGTATCTGTGTCATTGACAGCGATCATTGGAAACTTAAGAGCCCCATCTTTACTCATCTGGCGCAGCCGAATTACTCCAGTTGTTGTTTCTTCGCACCCGCCCATAATGCCTGGAAGCAATTCGGTTCGAGTGGTATGGAGAGTGTTCACCAAATCGCATCCATCATCAAAAACTAGATTTGGTTGAATATCGAGCGCTGAATTAAGGTCGCGGTAATAACCCTCACGGTCCACGCCATTATGTGCAAAGACATTGATGCCGTACTCGTGTACGAGCGCCGCTGCTGTGTCATCTTGAGTTGAGAGTGGATTTGAAGCGCAGAGCGCAAGTTCGGCGCCGCCAGCTTTAAGAGCGCGCATAAGGTTTGCGGTCTCGGTAGTCACATGCATGCACGCAGCAATACGAATTCCAGTAAATGGCTGCTCTGCCTCAAAGCGCGCCTTGATCTGAGCAAGCACTGGCATATTGCGCTCTGCCCACTCAATGCGCTTCTTACCTTCAGCCGCAAGCGCGGCATTTGCGATGTTGTGACCTACTGATGTTTCAACTGACACGAGCGCTCCTTCAAGACTTCATGAACATGTCACATACATGTCTAATAAGTGGTGGACAGATGTCCGTAGGGCTAAAGGTTACCCGATGAGGGCGAGTACCTGCTCTCTCACCTCAACCATCTGCTCTGGGGAATTTGCTTCAACATTAAGCCGGAGCAAAGGTTCGGTATTTGATGGGCGCACGTTGAACCACCAATCTGGGCCCGTCACGGTCACCCCATCAAGTTCGTCAATTTTATAGTCCGCTTGGAACGAGGCTTTAATGAATTCGACGCTCTGGGCTGGATCTTCTACAACGGTATTTATTTCACCGCTGGAGAAGTACCTATTAAGGGGGGCTAGCAGCCTGGAGAGGGGCTCCTCGCTATGCGAAAGTTCAGCTATCGCAAAGAGCGCTGCCAGGGCTCCTGAGTCGGCCCGCCAGAAATCACTGAAGTAAAAGTGTCCAGAATGTTCTCCCCCAAAAACTGCTCCACTCTCAGCCATCATCTTCTTTATATAAGAGTGACCTACCCGCGAGCGCAAGGGAGTACCCCCATGCTCGCGGACTATCTCGGGAACCGCCTGCGACGAAATTAAATTATAGATAATTGAGGAACCTGGCTTTCGCTTCAATTCACGGATTGCAATCAACGAAGTGAGCGCAGATGGATTAACTAGTGCCCCGGTTTCATCAACCAAGAAACAGCGGTCGGCGTCGCCATCAAAGGCCAATCCGATATCTGCCTTCTCTTTCTTCACGCGCTTTACCAAATCCACCAAATTCTTGGCATCGATCGGGTTCGCCTCGTGATTTGGAAAATTTCCATCGAGTTCAAAGTAGAGCGGTATTAGTTCAACATTGAGACGAGCCATCAGTGCGGGGGCGGTGAAACCCGCCATTCCATTTCCGGCATCTACAACTATCTTGAGGCGCCGACCACTCGTGAACTCATCGGCTTTAAATAGACTCAGCAAAAAATCTATATACCCGTTGAGAAGATCTTTTGAGCTGGTCCTGCCGATCAGACCGGGCTGCATGGGAACTCCTTGAATCATAAGATCTTTTATTCGCAGGAGACCAGATTCCGCACCAATCGGACGGGCACCGGATTTTGCTAATTTAATTCCATTGTATGCGGCGGGATTGTGACTGGCGGTAAACATAGCTCCCGGAAGATTGAGAGAACCAGAAGCGAAGTAAAGCATGTCGGTAGATGAGAGCCCAATTCTGATTGCATCGATGCCTTGAGAGTTCAATCCATCGGCAAATGCTGTTGCGAGCTCATCAGAGGATGGTCGCATGTCCTCACCGATTACAACGGTAGCTGGCTCTCGCTCTTCCATTAAGAAACGTGCGAATGCTGTGCCAAGGACGAAGGTGAAATCGGGAGTTATTTGATCGTCAACGAGGCCGCGAATGTCATAAGCCTTTATTACTTTATCGAGATCCTCACGTGTAAACATGGTTTAAATCTACTTGAGAAAAGCACGCTGAAAATAATCTAGTTTGAGGGTATTGCCCGAAGATGACCGCGGCGACCGAGTTCAGGTTGAGCGGGTCCCGTGGGGGTGGGCGGGTTAGGTTGATTCCCTACCTCACGAACTGCGTTCGCAATCGCCATCAAATCATCTTCACTTGGCCCAGCGAGATCAGCGTCAGGCTCCAACTTGATGACGCTCCAGCCGTTGGGAACCGTCAACCTTTCGCTGTGGGGTTGGCAGAGGTCATAGGAATGTGGTTCTGCATACATAGCCAGCGGGCCAAGAACCGCCGTCGAATCTGCATATACATAGGTAAAAGTCTTTATCGCCGGCAACTTGCAGCTAGCGCGCGAACAGGTTCGACTGGATCGGTGTTGAGTTCGCATAATTGAGAGATTAGTGCCTGTTCGCCTAGAAGTGTTGGATTTAGTCCACCCTAACGGCGCGCCAAGGTCCGTAGATCTACGATTGGAAGTTGACCGCGTGAGACCGGTTGGTTGGCTAAGAGTGGAAGGTAATTAAGTCCGCCGTCAGAATTTGAAATGAGCGCACCTCCATACATCGCCCCTTTACTGAGGGGGCTAAAAGTAATTACACCTAGAGCTCCAATGGGATGCCAGTCTGCCGAAGCCTCTCCTGTGATGACGGCGGTGTTCGCCTTACCCTTGGAATCATTCCATTGCGCTTTTATGGCGACGGACCGACCCATAAAAAAGAATTGACCTGCCGAACCAGCTAAATTAATTTTGAAATTTGAAAGCGGGGTCAATTGATTGGCCCAAGCAAAGTCAACTCCTGCGGAAGTTTTTTTGGTGAGAGTCGATACAAAAATTGGTTGGTCAGAAGTGACTTCAATGCCAAACGGAGTTGATAGCGAAATCTTGGGAAGAGGAACATCTAGAACGCGTTGCCGTGGGATTGCGAGGGAATCAAAACCCACGGGGGTGATGACTCCACCATTGGAATAAATACTCAGATGTACGGTGGCACTCATATTCCCGGGAACAAGAAATCTCATAGTGGAAGCTGCCTTTGTCGCAGAGCCAAACAATCCAGAAACATAACTAGTTGTCGTTGGAACTTCAACGGGAGTAACAAAACTTGCGCCGAGTTCATTCAATCCACTTTTTCGGTGATCCAAGACGAATGAACTCACCCGCCCCGATTCAGTAACAACGTGAAGTGCAATTGACTCATCGCCGGGGGCCAAGGCGGAGAGCGGGATATCTCGAGCCGAATTTGCCTTTATCTTCACTGAAATCGGGGCGAGTGCGACCTTAGAGTTATAGGGAAATACTTGAACCAGGGAATCGCTCAACCCACTATTAATAATTTCAAGAACGCCCTGACTGGTAACGCCGGCGGATCCACCGATAAACCACTGATCAATGCCGCCAACTTCGCAGACCGCGGCCGCCGTACTGGCTCCCGAAATAGTTAGGAAGGCGATCTCTGAACCGGGATTGCCGCTCACAAATGTTGGGGCCACCGATCCAACAAGGACCATTGACTTTTTGACTTTGAGAGTTGCACTCGTACCTGCCACAAAGCGAGTAGATAAATTTTTTGCGGGCAAAGAGATTCTCTCGGTGCCTCCACCTATTGCTCCAGGGCAAACTACCGCCGGATAACTTCCGTCGAGAATGACGTGTGATCTGGCATGTGGTATCAGTGTAGATAGTGCGACGGCTATTGCGATTAGAACCGGTGACCGTAAAGCAAATAGAAAACTTTTGACTCTCATGGCTAAACCAACTCTTCGAGTGGAACTTGGCGACGGCGACGACCAGAGGGTAGGGCCATAACAACGGCTATGAGCAGGGTTAGAAGTTCAAGGGAAATTAACGCGCGATGCGCTGTCCCGTCGAAGAGAATGGTGATTTTGCCTGGGGTATTGACGGAAAATACTGGTAGACCGTTTGTCGCATGTCGAAGTGGGTCGCTCGCTCCATTGTCAATCAAACGCCAGCTACGGTCATATTTTTCAGCGAGGGTGATCGTTCCGTAGGTAACGGCATAACCCAGCGCCCCTATATCGCCGGCAGGAATCATGTAGGTCTTTCCGAAGGTATCCGTCAACATTATTCGGGGTGAGGCTCCAACGATGCGCCAGACCACACCTATCGACGTGGCAGACATTCGCGTGAAACCTCCTACGCCATCAATGACTCGAGTCGTCTGGACAGAGACTGGAGCTTGCAAGAAAAGATATTGGATTCCAAAGGCACCTAAGATTTTTGCCGCCGTGACGCCGGACCCGGATACTAATTGACCAACCGCATCGGAGATCTCGGGTGGGATCGAGGTTGCGACATCGGCATCACCGATGCTCAATCGATTCCCCCTTGAAATGTAGAAGGTGCTTTCTTTGGAATTTGAGGAGAGAACTAGAGTCTTTGGTTTTGCCGGACTTTGCGCCAAGGACGAGACGAAGGCGGGGATAACATCGTTCTGGTCAGATTGGACGAGAGATGGCGCTTGCCCAAAAAGTATCCAGCCGGCAAGAAGCGTGGTGCTAATGAGGGATAGCGCCGTGGCCCCAGCAACGGCCAGATGGCCGATCCCTAAATTGCGAAGTCGCAGATTTGGCGTGACTTTTTCGATAGAAACCATCATGGGTGGAATAAGAATGATGGCAATTACTATGAAGGCCGATCCAACAAAAACCGATTCAGTACCACCATGACCTGCAACGTGAAATTCATTGAGCAAAATTGCTCCGGCGAGGATTGCCGAACTAAACAGCGAACTACGCCGCATTGAGCGAATGAAGAAACTGAAGAAAACGAAGAGTGGAATGGGCGCAACGACCCACCATGGAGGAGCCCCTGGGCCACCAGGGTTGGCAAGAAGAGTTTGTACAGTCCCTCCGTTGGCAAGTGGGATGCCAGGAGCTAAGAGTAATTGCGTTGGATGGATTAAAGCACCGAACGACCAGGGCAGGGTGAGCAAAAAGGAGGTAATTATGACGGCTCCCCGTTTAGCAACAGGTTTGAATCCGACACTCTCAATGAAATCGATCCACCCTGCCGAATTTTCTGAACTTCGCGCTAATGAAATTACCTCTTTTATAAGAAGCGCGATGTTTATAAATAACCAGAGCGCGAGAAGCAGTGGTGAGAATGATGCAGCCAAGGTTGTCAAAAGGGTAAGAGCGAAAATTCTTCGCCATGAGAGCTCGAATATATTGATCATGAGCGGTTTTAGGAAGATGAAGACCGGCGCTAGTAGATACAGCACCAGGATTTCAACTCGACCTTGATTGATGGAGCTCCATAGAAGTGGAGTGAGAATGTAGACGACCCCGCCAAAGGTAGAAGTACCCTCTGAAATTCCAATTCGACGCAACGCAACTACAAAGATAATAAAAGCGATGGGTGGGGTTAAGAGAAATAGCGCAGTAATGAATAATGAAAGATGCCCAAAGGAGATAAGCGAAGCTATGCCAAGAATCGCTAGCCAGGGAGGAGCAGATGCGGCTGATCCCATTCCAACCAGGTGCCAGGCTTTCGCATAATTACGGAGCAGATCGCCGCCGCCGGATGGAATGAAACCTAAAGCGCCTCCCGAAAGTGATCCAAACCGGGCGCGCGCAGAAAAAATAGATAGCGCAAAAATTACAACAAGGGTGAGGGAATCCGGTCGAAGTAATACTCCACGAAACAATGAGCGTCGGGCAGTTTGGAGAGAATCTTGCTCATCAAATTCGTCCGTCATGGTTCCAAGATCAGAGTACGTTTGCGGTGATTTATTTTCGAGCGGGTCTTGTGCACCTTTTAACTTGTGGGAGATTGCGTTCGTAATGCGATCTATCCCTGCGCGCATCTGGCTTCCACGAGGTGGAATAAACGCACCCACGACAGCCGGCGATAACAATCTCTTCTTACGCCTAGCGCGCCGAGCTTTTATCAGGTCTGTGGGATGGATGATCAGAAGGGCAACGGCTCCAATTTCATCGCCGGCGTAGCCGGGTAATTTTGCCAGGAGATCGAAAACAACCCGGAAAAAACTGGTACCCAGAAGCTGAAAAGTTAGCCACGGCAACATCCACCATGACGAGTTTGCCAACATAACGTAGGCGGCATTTCTGCGATCAAGCAACAAGGGCCGGTGCAGGAGCGCCTCCGAAACATCAACTACCCGGCGTTCGCTGGCGGATGCCTCAGCGTGAAATGCACTGGCTGCACCAACGCAAATCGCGCCAAAGCCAGCCACGTGCGCACGCCAACCCAAATCAACGTCGTCGCGGAAGAGTGCCAGATTTGGATCTAACCCTCCGATCTCTTCGAAGGCTGGTCTGCGCACCAACATGCCAGCGGTACTGACTGACAGCACCTCTTTAATTTCATCGTGTTGACCTTGATCCTGTTCACGTGGTTCAAGACCGGTCCACCGCGCTCCGTTTCGTGCAATTGAAACTCCTGCTTCAAGGAGATGATCACGGTCGTACCAACCCAACAATTTTGGCCCAGCGATAACTACTTGGGGTCGATCGTTGATCGCTTCTAAAAGCAGTGCAAGAGCATCTCGTGCCGGAGCGCAATCATCGTGGATCAACCAGATACATTCATTTGCAGCATCATCGGGATCTCGAAATTTTGGAGAGTGCTCAAGAGCAATTTCAATTGCATCTCCATAACCAATATCTGGTTCAGCGGCAATGTAAGTAATGCCCGCAGCGCGAAGCAACTTTGGTGATGCATCTGTCGATCCCGTATCCACGGCGATGATGCGATTAATTCTTCTCGTTTGAGAAGAGAGAGAAGAGATGACTTCTGGAAGCCAGGCGGCGCCGTTGTGTGAAACGATTATTGCAGTCACGAAAAAACGAGATAGATCAACCTCTTGCTGCGTGTGCTCCGAAGATAACTGCGTTGCCATTAGTTGGCACCCGTAGACGCAGAGATATGCGAGTTAAGCGGAACGACGCTTGAGCCGGCGACGCTCTCGCTCGGAAAGCCCACCCCAAATGCCAAAGCGCTCGTCATGTCCTAGAGCGTATTCCAAGCACTCAGAACGAACATCACAAGAGAGGCAGACTCTCTTCGCTTCACGCGTAGAGCCACCTTTCTCAGGAAAGAAGGCTTCCGGATCAGTCTGAGCACAGAGGGCACGCTCTTGCCAGGAGAGGTCAGGATTTCCATTATTTGAGCCGCCGAGGTTGGTGAGGCCACCCATTGCAAAATCTCCTTGAGCGGCGAACTGGCGATCTGACATACATACTCCTCAAACTTTTCAGTCCCACCATCAGTGGCTAGACCTGCTGGATGTAATACGGCTTAGGTGAATTACACGCGTGTAATGCCTTCCCGTCAAGTCCGTGAGCGATTATTTTTCTTCGAAATAGCCAAAAAACTGGTTCTCGGCAATAAATCCGCCGGGAATTTCGGAGTTGGGGGCTACAAATGTATTAATGAGACGGGCTCTTGGACCGACGTGAGCAGCCTCCCCAATAATTGAACCAACAATCACCGCTCCACTTTCAATTTTGGCCGCCGGTGCGATGAAAGATCCTGCCTCGATTTTTACATCAGGGGCAATCCCCGCATCCCGCGCGATCAAGCAGTCTTGGCTTCGGGTATACGCATCTCCTCCGAGAAGCTCGGTGAATGCAATCGATTGTGCCTTCCCTGAAATCAAATCAGAGGTGGCTTGCAAGAG
>Ga0302321_100004210_pt1 | contig 12425 bp, 7 predicted proteins | sample Fen_T0_1_FD_202505 | JGI IMG/M metagenome (GOLD analysis project Ga0302321, IMG submission 202505) | Peat permafrost microbial communities from Stordalen Mire near Abisko, Sweden - Fen_T0_1 | ecosystem: Environmental > Terrestrial > Soil > Wetlands > Permafrost | place: Sweden: Abisko...
CTACGCTTCTGCTGACAAGTCCTCGTCGACCACCATGATCTTCCCCCTGCTCTATTTCTCTGGGCAGGACGACCAGGGTAGCTACCGATTCCAGTTTCCGTTCTATTGGAACCTGGTCGACCAGCGCAGCCACACCGCGACGACAATTGCGCCGCTCTACTTCCGCAATGAAGATCCCAAAGGCTACGCCGCCGGCATCCCCCCCCTGATGTTCTGGGGCGGCGGCGGAGCGCAACGACACTTCGCACTGTTTCCATTGTTCTGGTGGTTCCGTGACGACGCCAAGGATCGGACGACCACGGTGGTGGCCAACTACCTTCACCGCACCGAAGGCGGCGAGACCACGGACGCGTTCTTTCCCCTCTTCCACTACCGCCGTGGCGCCAAGACCGGCGGTGCCAACGAGACCAGCCTCACGGTCTTCCCGCTCTTCCACTACCGCAAGGACGCGGTTGCCACCGTGTTTGCGTCGCCCCTGTCGATGTGGATGCGCACTGCCGACAAGCAGGCCGGCTTCGCGGGGCCGTACTTCTGGTACCGCGACAAGACCGTCGCTGCCCAGGCCATTCCGCTTCTGTACCTGGATCACACCCAGCTCGATACCGGCGAGCGGACCCGCCAGTGGGGCCCGTACCTCGCGCTCGATGGTGCGAACCACAAGGCGCGCGTCCTTCTGCCCTTCTGGGCCCGGTACGAGAACCCGCAAGAACAAGGCACCTACGTCTTTCCAACCTTCTTCCGCCTGCGCAAGAGCGACGGGTATCGTCTGGATACGTTCTTCCCTCTGGTGTGGCTGTCGACCTCGCCCAATTCCCACACCACCGTGTTCGGCCCCTACTTCACCCACCACTCGCCAGCCGGTTCGTCCTCCGGGGTCCTTCCGTTCTACCTATCCCTCCACACGCTCAAGCGCGATCTCACGGTCACGCCGCTTTTCCTGTCACACACCAACCGCGAAAGCGGCGACCGACGGATCATTTCCTGGCTCTACTACCAGTCGAACCAGGGCAACGACATGTTCCGGATGGTGCTGCCCCTGTGGTACCAGACCCGCGACGAGAACAAGAGTACGGCTGTCGGCTTCCCGCTGATTTGGCACTTCGCCGACAAGCGCGCGGACAAGTCGACGACCTTGGCCGGACCGCTGTACTGGGCGCACGAAGGCAGCGAACGGACGCGGGGACTCTTGCCTTTGGCCTGGTATTCGCGCGACCCGCAAAATCACGCCGCCAGCAACGCTCTTTTGCCGCTCTTCTACGAACGCCATACGCCCGACTCGCAAGCCCTGTTGACCATCCCGTTTGGGTACAAGAGAGCGCCAGATAGCCTGTGGTGGTATGCGGCGGCAGGGCTCGTGTTCTCAAAAGACACCGCGAGAACCAGCTTCAGCTCCGTCGTCCCACTGTGGTTCTCCCATCGGGACAAAGCCACCGATACGCACACGCTCGTCATCCCGCCCTTGCTTCACTATTCGCGAACCAGCCCGGACCGGTCGCTTAGCACGTGGTTCCTGCTGCTCTGGCACCGCAGTGGCATCACCTCGTCGACGACGATGGGCTTGCCTCTGGTGTACGACTTCCATGCCTACCACCAAAGCCGTTTCACCATGGTGCTGCCGCTCTTCTTCCGCTATCGCAACGAAGTCGCCAACACCAGCACGACCTTGGCGCCGCTCTTCTTCCGTCATGCCACGCCCACGGACAGCACCACCATCGCGTTCCCCCTGTTGTGGCGGTTCTGGAGCGAAGAACGCAGCACCACCGTGGTATTTCCGTTCTACGTGGGCGTGAAGCGTCCGACCTCGGACACCACCTACGTCTTCCCGAACGTTTACTACCGCACCGGCCGTGGCAGCGAGACCGGCACCTCGCATTTGTTCGTCTTCCCCTTCTGGGAGTCCGAGATCAAGCGGCCAGGCGATTACATGTGGGAAGCCTTGCTGGGCGTCGTGGGCTGGGAGCGCATTGGCCGCAACCGGTTCCTCAAGCTGCTCTTCATTCCCTTCGAACTCGAAGCCGCCCCTGCCGCCAAGACCGCCTGGTACGGCAAGCCGCCAACCCGCGCAAAAGAGCGCGTGGCCCGCGGTCTCGACATCAAGTCCTGGTAGTGGCGGCGGCGGCCGCCGCTACTACTTGAGAAGCAATTCTTCGTAGGTGGGATAGGACGCCCAAGGCTTGCACGGCTTCGTTCCATCTACGGTTGCCCCAGAAGTCTTCTTCACGACGGTTCCCGTACAATCCGGTAGTACCGATGTCGCAGTTGCGAACCCCGAAAGGGCAACGGCTGTTCCAGTCAAACTAAACCCGGTGGACTGGATGTTATCAATGTTCCACAAACGATCCTCCTCATTGGGTTGGACCTCGTTCGTGAGTAGGAAGACCGGGCCTACGATTCCCTCAAGACCCGATCCAATGACTTGTATAGCTGATCCGTTCTGGAAGACAAAACCGACGGCTCCCATGAACTTGTAACTGGTATCCACCACCTTGACGGATTTCGGCGCGCCTGGATCCGTTGGCACCCAAAGCTCAGCTGGAGCGACCTTCACATCGGTCAGAATGAACTGGGTTCCCGTTGTGCCCAAGGGTTTGACCGTGTGGTCACCATTGATTTTCGCAACTGCCGGGGGAGAGACCTGCGAAAAGACCAATGTGTCGCCTTGGACAACCGTTGCACCTGCACGGCCAACCACTGGCGCTTTGGTGGTCACAACGACGTCTCCGGAACCCGTCGCTGGCAAGGTAACGCTGGCAATGTCCACGCCGCCTGACACGGCCGAGGTGCACGCTGTGCTCCCCGGCGTGGAGACCACGCAAATGCGAATCGGCCGCGAGACTTGCTTGTTTCCCAGCTTGTCACTGGCTTCGACCGCGACGCACGCCCATCCGTCGTGCAAATTGTTCGAAGTGTCGAACTGGCGACCAGCGCACTGCAAGCCGTCGTTGATGATGGGTGGGACTGTCCAAATGGCCGGCTGACCGAGTTGGACTGCATAGGCGAGCAGATAGGTCTGGGCTTGGTCCTTCATCAAGCTGTAGGTCGTGTCACACAGGGGCTTGGGTGGATTCTGGTCCCTGCCCGAGCAGGCCGAGCTGGGTTCATGCGTGAAATCGGCGGCTCCCGTGTTGAACGGCAAGGAAACCATATCGATAAGTTGCGCATCTTTGGACGACTGGGGGGAAACCGAGGGCACCAGGTCGGGATTGATATCGTCGCAGAATCCGTCCGGAGGATCCGAGGTGTCGACGACCAATGGCTGGGAGGTATCGTCAAGAATCAGAATCTTCACGCTGGCCGGATCCACCTTGGCGATGGGTATGAAATCAGAGGTCCCGGTGAGGGGCGTGTTGCCCCTGTCCTCGACTCGGGCACGGATGTCGAAAAGTTGGGTCACCACGGAGCCGTCGTCGACAGCGTCCGGACCCACGGGATCGAATGGCCAGCTGCAGGTTCCGTCCTTCTTGACGAGTCGGAAGTTGGGTGGGGGATCGAGATCCAAAATGGGCGGGGTGTTGTCCAACGAAACGAGGTATCCCACCGAGGCTTCATTGCCAAGGACGTCCTGAGCACGAAAGGATACGCTGGGGAAGATTGCAAAGATCGGCAGTTGCGTGGTGTCGAATTGTTTCCTGTAGATTCCGTCCGCCCCCTTGGCGAGGTTGACTTCGAAGTGGACATCGCCGTTAGCGACCACGGCTATGACCGAGGAGTCCATGACGCCGGCGGGATCCTCCACCTTGGCCTCGATACTAATGACCTTCCCAATCAACTCACCGGTGGCTGGTTTGGTAAGGCTGATTGAAGGTCCGTCATTGTCGACGGTGAACTTCCTCGTAGCGATGGTGGTGTTGCCATTGCCATTGGTCGCCGTAACCGCAACCATTTGAGCGCCATTCAGAGGGGGATTGAAGCTACCGAAATCGAGCGTGGTCGAGAATTGCGAGCCACTCGTGTCCACTGCGGAGGGATCGATCTGGTACTGTCCAATGGAGAAGGCCACGCTCGCAATGCTGGATCGGTTGTCCACGACCATCGCCCTGACCACGACCGAGCCCTTGACGTAGGCGCCTTCGGATGGCTGCAAGAAGGTGACGACTGGGCCGCCATCGATGTAGATGCGCAGCGATGCCGTTCCCACCACTCCCCCGACCGTGGTGGCTGCGATCTGCAAGTCGTAGAAATCGCCGGCAATTCCGCTCAGGTCGAACGGCGTGTCGGCGTAGATGTAGAACTTGCTGCCCGACTCAGGCGTGTTGCTGTACTGCGACTGGTTCATGTTGACCGACGCAACCGACGATTTGCTGCTTACGCTGACTAGCGTCGCCTTGACCGAAGTCACCACATCCAACGTTGGGTCGCCGCCCTGCGACTGGACCTCGACTTGAACCTTGGGCGCGAGCCGATCGGACTTGGCAATCACAGGTGGGCTACCCACGCCGCCATCCGCGGAGATGCCCTCGGCCGGCTCTTGGATGGTGACCGTGACCTTGGAGGACGGCGAGCTGTCGATGGCAATGGCATCGCCGAGCAAGGGAACGTCTCTCGCGACGTCCTTGACCCCACCATCGTAGGTGGGTCCAGCCTCGGAGGGAGCGGCATCCGAGATATGGGAGATGCTCCGCTCACTTGGGCCGCTGTCCAAAGGCTCCACGCCGACAGGCAAGGTCGGATTCGAACTTGAGCAAGCCAGAGCCGAACACGCCATCCCGATGATGGCGCACGTTCCACGCAACACCAATGCTCGCTTCATATGCACTCCTTAGTCGATGCGAAGTTCCTACCGTGCGGCTTTCCTGGAACGCTTGGCCGCCTTGGGCGAAGCCGAATCGGCGCCGTCGGTCGCGGTTGAATCGCCGCCAGCTGCGGCGGGCGCCTCGCCGGCCAGCTCTTGCAAGGCGCTTGGCTCGGGCGTGGCCTTACCCGGGGGGAAATCGAGCACGACGAACTGGGTTCCGTCCGGACCGGCCTCGCTGCGCGGTACGGATTCCGCGCGTTCGCGCAAGGCCACGCGCACTTCCACATCGCGGCCCCGCTGACGCGCGGAAACTTCCGCCACGGGCGTGGCGAAAAAGCGCGTATCGATCTTGCGTCGATTGTTCGCCATATGGATGCGGCAGCCGCGCAGAAGCACGGTCAGCGCTGACTTGCCCGACTTCTTGGCAACCCCTTCATTGAGATCGAACTGCACCTGCTGGGTGGTCTGCAGGAAGATGCGCGATCCCGTGGCCGTCATCTGGAATCCCGTCCACACCAGATACGAACCACCCGCGGGTGCGGCGGGCAGCGGGTTCTTGCCCGCCGGTCCAGGCACAACGCCATCGTATTTCTGCCCGACTGCCGAGCCTGGCACGGCCTCCATGCTCTTTTCTAGTGGTGTGACGGGCTGGGCTGCTGCCGGACCCAAGGTCACGGAAACGGCCGCCAACGCCACGAAAGCTGTGCCAAGGAAACTGGTCGTTGCACGCACTTTGACTTTACCCCGCCCCAATCATAAGCCCCGTTGGCAGGTTTCGGCAAATGAAGCGGCGTGCCACTCACCGGGTCAAGGAAGCGGGTCGGACGCCTCGGCGACGCCTTCGCCGTGTCCCAGGACGTGCGCCCGCAAGGCGCCCACGAGGAAGATCGATCCCGCCACCACCACCAGTCCTCCGGAAACCGCCCTCGCCTTTCCGCGCGCCAGGGCGAAGGCGGCCACCGGATCGGCAACGCATTCGACCTGGCGATCTCCGCCTCGAGTGCGAGAAATCAGCCGCGCTAGTTCGTGCGGATCCGAAGCGCGTTCGCTTTGGGATCGGGTGAGAACGACGCTGTCAAACTCAGGGGCCAACGCCGACAACATGCCAGCCGCGTTCTTGTCCCGCACGATCGACGTGACGAGGACACGAAACGGAGCCGCAGGAAGCGCGGCCACGAGCGCCCTGGCGCCTTCCACATTGTGGGCGCAGTCCAGAAGGACATCGTCGGCAATGCGTTCAAGCCGGCCCGGCCAGCGAACCTCGGCCAACCCTCTCAGGACGGCGGCATCGTCCAAAGGTCTTCCCAAGGACCGGGCCGCCTGACTCGCGAGAGCTACCGCGAGTGCGGCGTTGTCGAGTTGGTGCGCGCCAGGCAAGGCCGGCGCGGCCGGAGCCGGCGGGTACCCTTTGCCGGATCGGTGAACTGGAGCGCCCGTGGCTGCGGCGACCCCGGCGATGCAATCGTCGGCCTCGGGAGCAAGCGGCCCCAGAAAGAGCGGAATCCCGGGCTTGGCGATGCAGGCCTTTTCGTAGGCGATGGCGCGCAGGGTGTTGCCAAGGATGGCTTCGTGATCGAACGCAATGCTGGTGATGGCGCATGCCACGGGATGGCAGGCCGTGGTGGCGTCTAGACGCCCGCCAAGACCGGTTTCCAAAATCGCCACGTCGACCGCATCTTCGGCGAAGGCGAGAAACGCCAGCACCGCGGAGATCTCGAAAAAGGTCAGGGGCACGCCTGTGGCCGCCACGGCGTCGTCAAGGCGCGCCAGGTGATCTCCGTCGATCTCCACCCCATCGATGCGGATGCGCTCGGTGAAGCGCGACAAATGGGGCGAGGTGAACAGCCCCGTACGCAGTCCGGCCTGGCGGAGAATGGATTCGGTCAAGGCGGCGCACGAGCCCTTGCCATTGGTGCCGGCGATGTGCACGGCTGGCACGCGCAGCTCGGGCGAGCTCAAGCGCTCTAGAGCCAGGCGAACCCGGTCGAGACCAAGTGAAACCCCTTGGCTGCGCACTTCCTGCAACCGTGCCAAGAACCGGCGGTAGGGCTGGCCACTGTTCCGCCCGTACTCCGAGTCCGCCATGGACGGAATCAGTTCCGGCCGGGTTTGGTCGGCATGCCGAACCAGCGCAGGCTGAGCGCGATGGTCGACTTCAGCTCTTTGCGCGGCACGATCATGTCCACGAAACCGTGAGTCTGTAGGAACTCCGAGCGCTGGAATCCGGGCGGCAGGGTTTGGCGCATGGTGTTCTGGATGACCCGCGGACCGGCGAATCCGATGAGCGCCTTGGGTTCGGCGATGTGCAAGTCGCCGAGCATGGAGAAACTGGCCGCCACGCCGCCTGTCGTGGGGTGCAGCAGGATGGACAGGTAGGGCACGTGGGCTTCACGCAAACGCGCGATAGCGGCGCTGGTCTTGGCCATTTGCATAAGCGACAGGATGCCTTCTTGCATGCGCGCGCCGCCCGAGGCCGAGAAGATGAGCGCGGGCACGCGGCGTTCGAGAGCGCGTTCGAAGACCCGCGTGATCTTCTCGCCCACCACCGAGCCCATGGAGCCGCCCATGAATTCGAAGACGAAGAATCCCGTCTCGACGTCGATGCCTTCGATCTTGCCCGCCAGGGCCAAGAGCGCTTCGACCTCGCCGCTCGACTTGCGCGACGACTTCAGCCGGTCGCTGTAGCGCTTGGAATCGCGGAAACCCAAGGGATCGATGCTCTCGATGCCATGATCGAATTCGACCCCGGTTCCCTCGTCCAGGATGCTGGCGATTCGATCCCGCGTCGCCATGGCGAAATGGTGATCGCAGGACGAACAAACGTTCAGGTTCTTGCGCAAGTCCGCGGTGAGGAGCGCCAGGTTGCAACCGGGGCACTTAGTAAATACGCCAGCAGGGATGCTGCGTTTCTCCAGCTGGGGTTCCTCGACTACCTTTTTGCTGCTTCTTTTGTACCAAGCCATGGTGTGATCTGCGTGCGCAGGACCGCCAATTTCAACTGCCCGGGCCGGTCTGTCAACCACCGTCGCAGCCATCTGTTGCTCGATCATGACCCGATCTTGGGCGCCATCTTGCCGCGACTTGTCTGTTGACTCGTTCCACCTGTGTCCCGGAGACTGGCGCCTCCTCGTGGATACCAACTACTTCGACGTCGTGGTCTACGGCTCCGAGCTGACCGGGCTGATTGCCGCCAGTCTGCTTGGACGGCGGGGTTTGCGCGTGCTCCTGTGCGGCCACGACCACGTTCCGCCCACCTTTCAAGCTGGTCCGTACACCTTAGCGCGCGAGCCCGGGAACCTTCCGCCCCCTGACTCGGAGCCCGTGGCGCGTATCCTGCGCGAACTTGGCCACACCCAAATCGTCCGCCGCCGCGCCCCGCAAGCCCAGCCGTCTCTGCAATTCATCTTTCCCAACCACCGCGTCGAATTCACCTCCAGTGTCGAGGCTGTGCTCGCCGAGCTGGTGCGCGAATTTCCCGAGGATCACGGCACCATCGAACCGATCCTGGCGCGCCTGCGCGCCACCAGCGCCATTCTCGACCCCTTGCTCGGCTCGGATATGACCCTGCCCCCGCAGGGCTTCTGGGAGCGCCGCGATGTCAGCCGCATTCAAGCCCAGCTGCCTTCGTCCGAGGCAGATCTTCTTGCGCCCCTTGGCCCGCACCACCTTATGCGCGCCGGCATCGCCGCGTTGGGCGCCCTGGCCAGCGGCTTCTCGCCTGCCGATCTTGGCAGCTTGGTCCAGGCGCGCGCCTACGACGTCACCCGGCGTGGCTTCCACCGGCTGGCTTCCGAGGCTGACCTGCGCGCCCTGTTCTTCGACAAGCTGAGCACCTTTTCCGGCGAGATTCGCGAGAACGTGGTTCCCACCGAACTGGTGTGGCGGCGCGGAAATCTAAACGGTCTGCGCGTGCGGCCACGCAACGAGACCATTGGTTTTGGACAGTTGATTTGGGCCGGCTCAGCCGCCTCGCTGGTGGCCTTGGCCGGTAGCGAAGCCCCGCGCCGCCTGCGCGAAACCGCTTCAGCCATCCGTCCGGCCTGCTTTCGCTACACCGTATGCATGGTGGTGCGTCCAGAAGCCATTCCCGAAGGCATGGGCGCGCGGGTGATCGCCGTCAAGGATCCGGGCAAACCCAATTTGGAGGAAAACGCCTTCAGCATCACCGTGGGCACGCCACCGCCCAGGCAGCCAAATCAAATCCCGATCTGGCTTGAGTGTCTAGTCTCGGCCTCGGCCAGCGAGAGCCTGGGTTATCTGTCGGTGGTGCGCGCCCGCCTGCGCGAGGAACTCATGCGCATCATGCCCTTCCACGATCAGCACCTACTGGTCGTGGCGTCGCCCCATGACGGCTTGCCCCCCGAGCTGGGTCCCGCGTCCCGCACCGAGACCGGTGAGCGCGGCCGCCTGCCAGGCGTGCCACCAACCCCCATGACGCCTGCCCTGAGCTGCGATCTGCAGCGCATGGTGGGACTGGGTGGCGCCCCCCACAACACGGGGTTCAAAAATGTCCACCTGGCCAGCAACGAAAACCTACCTGGCTTAGGCCGCGAAGGACAATTCGTCTCGGCATGGGGCGTGGCTCGGCTGATCGCCGAACCCGCGCAGCACAGGCCTGGCCGCAAACGCGAGATCTTGATCGAAGAGATCTGATTGTAATGGGAACCCTGAGAGTGTTCCCAAACCCTCCCGCGAAGCTTCGCTGCCGGCGATGCCGGCAGGCTCCGCACGCGCCTAACTTTTCCGCCGGCAGTATTCGGCGAGGAGCGCGAGCTGCTCGGAGGACGAGCCGATGAACCGAACACCGGTCCGGCGAAAACCGCCAGTTCGCCGATCCGAAACCACCAAGCCATCCAGGTCGAGGGTGGTCTTGGTTCCAGGGAGATCAAAGGTCAAGGTAATAGGCGTCTCGGGGTGCATGGGCACGTCGCGCGGCCTGCGCAACGTGATGCCGCCGGGTCCAATATCCTCGGACTGGCCCAGGTGCAGGCGACCGCCAACCGTGTTACGAACCGCGCACACCACGGGCACACGCCAACCCTCGCGACGATCCCGTTCCGTCCGGCGGCGCTCTGAGTACATGGACCCATGTTAGGAAACCTGACCGCGCGCCGCAACTTTTCGGCTTGCCTTGCAATGCCCGCCCACCTGGAATTGTTGCGCAATCGCACAAGCCGAGCTTCAATCGGCGGATGAAGATCGGGCTCGGCGTGGTCCTGTGTGTCGGGTTCGTGCTGTGGGGCGCGGCAGGCCAGGCCGAGACCTTTTACAAGTATCGCGATGGCGCCACCGGGCGTGAGGTCTTCGTCAATCGCCTGGATCAGATCCCGCGCAAGTACCGCAGCCAGGCCAAGGTGGTGATGGATGTGGCAGATCGCCCGAAGGTGGACGGGGACGACGAAGCCACAGCCAGTGGCGTGACCAGCGCGCCACAGCCCTCGGCGGCGACCGCCCTTGCCGAGCCCTTGCACAAGGCCAGCGTGGATCTGCGCCAAGCATCGCGCGGAAAAAATCTGTGGAAGGATGGCCCCGCCATCGCGGGCGCCATGGTGGACGCCAAGCTCGCCAAGTCGGGCACCACCCCTTTGACCGACGGTGAGCGTGCCAACCTGACCAACCTGCTGATGACCATCCTGGTGCTGTCGACGGTGGCGGGGCTCATCGCGATCGTCGTGTGGATCGTGATGATCGTGGTCGCGGTTCGCGACGGACATCCGTGGTGGGGATTACTCATCTTCCTTGTTTCCCCCCTCGCCTACGTCTACCTCTTCATCCATGTGGAGAAAGGCCGACGGTGGTTCAAGACGATCTGCGCGCTCGGACTGGTCTCGCCTGCGCTGGTTGGCCTTTTCGGAGCATGGCGATTCTACAGTTGGTTTCAGGCGATCATCCAGGCGCGCGGCGGGCACGGCTAGGACCAGGCTTCTTTCGCGAGGGTCTTTCCACTAGAGTCGGGTAGAGCGTGTCCAAACATCGCGGTCGCAAAGACAGACAACCCGAAACGGGTCCACCCGCGCCCGCGGCGCCACCAGGCACAGGCGTGTCGCACCCCACGCCCGCGCCGGCCGGGCTGGTTCCCGAGCCCAAATCCATCCTCGCCATCTGGCTGCTAGCCGCCCTGTTGACCTTCTGGTCGTTCGGGTTCACCACCATGTTGGGTTCGGATCTGTGGTGGCACCTGGCCTCCGGGCGCTGGATCTGGGAGTCGCGGACTCTGAATTTCAAGGATCCATGGTCCTTCACGCACCACGGGCAACCCTGGCAAAGCCACGAATGGTTCTCGGATGTGATCTTCCACGCCTGGTCCAGCCGCTTCGGCATGGCCACGCTGGTGTGGTGGAAGTGGTCGGTGCTGGTGACCGCGTTCGTGACCCTCTTCGTGGTGCTGCGAAAGATCTCGGGCAGCTCCCTGGCCGCGTTCGTCTCGGCGCTGGTGGCCATGGCCGTGGGCGCGCCCTTCTTCGATGTCCGTCCCCAGCTCTATTCGATCTTGGGATTCGCCCTCCTGTTGCGCCTGGCGCTTGTTCCATCACGCTTCCGCTGGCTCTTGCCCATCGGCTTCTTCGTGTGGGTGAACCTGCATGGTGGCTTCTTCTTCGGGCTCCTTGCCCTGACCACGATCCTCGCCTTGGCTCGACTCACGGGCCAGTCGACCAGGAACGCGTTGCCACTGTGGCTTGGCTGCCTGGCCGCTTGCCTGGCCAACCCCAGCGGTCCCGACGCCTTCACCTTTCCCCTGCACTACGCCATCCATCCAGGCTCACCCTACCTGCGTGTGGCCGAGTGGAGGCCGCCGTGGGAAGCGGGTGGCATCCGGTCGGCGCTCTACTTTCCTGCTATTGGCCTCTTCGCACTCGCCGTGGCTGCAACCTTCCTAAGCGGGCTTTACCGCAAACACCCTCGCCTGACCTTCACGGGACTGGCGCTGTCGTTGCTCACCTTGGCCATGTCGCTCAAGAGCCGGCGCTTCATCTCCCTGTTCGGCATGGCCCAGAGCTTGGTGCTGGCGCCGGTGCTTGCACACCTGGCGGCGCGCCTTGGCCAAGTCCTGGCCGGACGCCTTCCGTGGTTGCAACGCTCACCGCGCTGGCGGCTCGTTCCGGCCCTGGCCGCGCTTGGCCTCGGCACGGTCTGGCTCTTCCCCTATCCACTGTCCAGCCGGGCGTTTCTTTACCTGACCAGCCAGGACAACTTTCCGGTCGAGGCGTTGAACGTCGCGGAGGCCAACCACCTGACGGGAAAAGTCTTCGCCTTCTACGAGTGGGGCGGCTATGTGGATCTGCGCACCAACGGAGCCCTGCAGGTGTTCATCGATGGCCGGGCAGACACGGTGTTCAGCGATCAAACCTACCGCCGCTATACCCAAGTTCTTGGATTGTCGCCGGGCTGGGAGAAGATCATCGAGAACTCAGGCGCCGACTATGTCCTGTGGCCCAAGCACTATCGCCGGCACATCGAAGCCCTGCGCGATGCCGGACGGTGGCGCACGCTCTACGCCGACCATGTGGCAAGCCTGCTCATCCGCGCAGATCTACCGAAACCACAGCCCCTCCTGCCCTCGCAGGACTCGGCCTGGCGCGAACTGGCCCTGGGCTGGCGATCCGCGGGCGCCAAGGACTTGCCCGTGGCCGAACAGCATTTTCAACGGGCACTCGATCTGATGCCCAACCTCCGCTCGGCATGCGAATGG
>Ga0302321_100004213_pt1 | contig 12420 bp, 11 predicted proteins | sample Fen_T0_1_FD_202505 | JGI IMG/M metagenome (GOLD analysis project Ga0302321, IMG submission 202505) | Peat permafrost microbial communities from Stordalen Mire near Abisko, Sweden - Fen_T0_1 | ecosystem: Environmental > Terrestrial > Soil > Wetlands > Permafrost | place: Sweden: Abisko...
GAGTACCATTTCGGGGCTGTCGATGATACTAATCTTTTGAGGAATCTTTCCTGAAGCAACTATTTTATCAGCAAGCCCAAGGCATCCATATAAAACCCCACTGGTACCAAAGCCTTCTATATAAATATTACCATTCGATTCAGATTCAATGCTAAAAGATTCTTTTGAAGGAAGATGTTTTTTGTCGTATTCAGAAAAAGCTTGCGGATGCTTTGCTAATTCCTTCTCCATGTCCATTATTGCAATACCTTTTTTACCCGTGTGAAATGCAGAGCCTGTATTCAGCACCATATTTTTAACAGTAACCTTGTATCCATTTTGCGCTAATGCGGAGCGTAGTTTTTCTATGCCGAATTCAATTCTTAAAGAACTGACATCAAACGCATATATAACGATATCTCCTTTTGTTGCATTTTTTTTATTCTGTGCCAGTATCCCCGAATTAAATAAACTTACAGCGAGTAACAATAGTATGGTTTTCTTAAAATTCATTATTTTATTTAACAACCGCCATTTCATTCAAATATTTTTCCAGCATTGTAAATCCATCTGCACCCACTTTATTCCTGTCGCTTGCATCATTGGGATTCAATCCATTTTTCTTTTCCCATTCATCGGGCATACCATCTTCATCGGTATCAACGAGAGCAATACCGTTTTTAAATTCGCCCCAGCCTCCTACTGCAACAGGAGTATCTATAATGCCTGCTTTGCCAAACACGCCCATACCGGTTGCGGAACCGGTCTTTGTTTCGTTGATCACCCTTGTATCTACGGCATCTCTTTTTGGCAAAACAGCGCCGCAATTTTTTAATACTTCTTCATAAGCAGCTGCAGCACTTTGTTCTGGTATTAGTACAGCAATTGTAAATGGTGCTTTTGCTTTTAAAGTATTTGCCTCTCCAGGTTCAGCAATATCCAATCCATCAAAATTATTTTTGCTCATCCGCTTATCGCCTTCCATCACGTTGCCATTCAAATACCATTCGGCTATGCCCTTGCTTTTATCGGCTTCAAATAAAGCATGCACAAATTTTAAAGCAGATGGAGTTGCCGGTCCGGGTTTATAATAATTGTTGATGATATTGATCTGTGATACACCGCCTGCAATATTTACTTCGCCGCCGTAACAGGCATTGGCATTGCCCCAATTGTAGATCACATTATTACGGTAATCAATAACCGCCATCGTATCATGCGCCCTTGCACCATCAAAGCGCACGGCACGGCTGTTTTGATGGGCTATTAAATTATGATGATAAGTGGAATACTGTCCGCCCCATACACCGCCATAAGACCGATGGCCTTTGGCATGCCCCGCATCATACAAACCTTCACTTACAATGCACCATTGCACGGTTACATTCTTGGTATCGTACATGGCCGCACATTCTTCATTAGCCCAGCTAAAACTGCAATGGTCTACAATTACATCATGGCAGTTCTCCATATCGTATCCATACAAGCCGGTTTTTAATGTACCCCCTGGCCTTGAGCGTATAAAGCGAATAATGATATTACCATGATTGCCTTTTGCAAATGCACCATTTAAAATCAGTGATTGATTTTTTAAACAGATGCCATCGCCGGGTGCTGTTTGCCCTGCAATGGTCAAGTTGCTACGTTTGATCTGAATCTTAGATTGTAATTCAATAATGCCGGACACTTTAAAAATTACCGTAAGTGGCTCTCCCGGATATTTCTCCAAGGCATTTCTAAAACTACCTTCACCATCATCATTTAAATTGGTAACCAATGCTACTTTGCCGCCACGTCCTCCGGTGGCATATTTTCCAAAACCTTCTGCTCCCGGAAAAGCAATTTGCTGTGCATTGATCTGCTGCAGAAAAAAAACAGCAATGATTAAAAATGTATTTTTCACTTTATGTACTTTTCTTACTTTATAAACTTTATTTACATTACTATGCTACAAACGTGGCGCAACTCCTCCCCCATCACTACTCTCATACGCCGCTTCCATACAGGCCATCGTGTAAATGCAATCTTCAACGCTGTTATCAGGCTTCGCTATTTTTCCTTCTGCCGCCAGCATCACCTGGTCCATACTACCAATAAATGCGTGCGGAAACCAACTACCTTCAATTTGCATTTGCTGCCATTGGGGCTCCTTACCTTCTTCTAATAATACATAGTCAAAACTATCAGCTTCTCCACGGGGATAATTGATGAGTGCACCAAAGTTGATGATGACAGCGCCTTTACTACCTTCTATTTTTATATACGATTGTTGTTTGGGTTTACCATAATTATGGCAATGATTGGTAAGAATGTTGGCCCTTATCATGTCGCCATAATCCATAATGATATTGCTGCGTACCGACGCCAGCTGTGGCATTACCGGATGCCTGGTGGTTTTGGCATATACCGATTGCGGATTGCCTAATAAATTTCTTACCAGGTCGATGTAATGAATGCTGTGGTATAAAATTTCCACTCGTGGTGCCGCCTGTAAAAAATCCCAGATATGCCAGGGCGTATAAACATTTACATTCACTTCTATGTCATTCAATGCACCCAGCAAATTTTTATGAATGAGTTCTTTTACGGCTAAAATGTAAGGGGCATACCTTAGTTGAAAATTAATACCAGCCAGCATTTTTTTTTGCTGCGTGAGTTGCAGTATTTGTTTGGCTTCGGCATAATTTTCACCCATGGGCTTTTGTAACAATACCGCAGCACCAACAGGCAATTCATTCAGCAATGCAATTGTTTGCGATCCCGGAACGGCCACGTCAAAAATTGCAGCAGCGGGTGCATGCGCAATCATTTCCTGTACACTTGTAAATACATGCGGCACATTAAAACTGGCCGCTGTAGTAATGGCCTTTGCATTATCAATATCATAAACACCCTGCACATTATACCCTGCAATGGCATAGGCAGGCAAATGTGCCGCATTTACAATACCGCCTGCACCGATGATGTATACCGGAATATTTTTTGATGACTGAGGAACATAGTACAACATCAATATTTTTTGCTTTCGATTTTATGCCTGAACAAATTTTTAAAATTACCCTGATACTATTTTACTTTCTGCTTACCTTATCTACTTTATAAACCCTGCACTTTACACTCTCCACCTACACGCCTCCCAGGTAATTACCATAAGTTAGCAATAATACCGCAGTAATTAACACCAGCAATGCCAGAATTAACAAACGCATGGTAAGCTTACTGCAATTATTCCATTCTTTTAGCAACAAGCCTGCTACTGCACTAAACAATACCAGCATGATCATATGAATGGCCCAACTGGTGAATTTGTAATTGCCCATACGCACATGCCCCAAACCGTAAAAGAAAAATTGGCCGTACCACAAAAAACCCGTGAGCACCGACATGGCATAATTTTTTGCCAAACTGTTACCACCAGCTGTTGCATATTGCCCAAAGGTTTTTTCTTTATTATGCAAATACAAACAGTATAGTAAGGTGGTTACAAATGCACCCGAATTAGAAAAAATATAGATCACATTACCCTGGAAATTTGTGGCGCCGTATTTAGCCGCCACATCGGCAATGGGTTGCCCCTGGTCTAACGAAAACCCGTACAATGCGGATAAGATACCCGCCAGTAAACAAAGCGGTAATCCTTTTGCCAATGAAAATGTTGAGGTATTGTGCTGATCCTGCTCAATGTCTTTTTCTTTATTTCTTCCGGCCAGGCCGCATAACGAAATACCAATTGCGCCCAATACAATACCAATAATTAAAAAAGCTGCCCCATTACTTTTTAAAACATCGCCCAATGTACCATGCACTAATGGTGGCAATAAAGTACCCAGCACACAACTAATGCCAACAGCAATGGCATACGTCAATGAAAAACCAACGTATCTTATGGCAATACCAAATGCAGTACCACCCACCCCATAAGCCATGCCCAGTAAAAAAGATTTTATCATGGCAGCGCCAGGAGCTTCGTGTAATACCACCGTTAGTTGTGGAATAGTAATGAAGGCCATTACCACAGGCAATACCAACCAGCAAACTAATGCCTGTGCCAGCCAGTAGGTTTGCCAGCTCCAGCCTACCACTTTTTTTTGTGGCGTGTAACACAGCGCAGCACTTGATGCACCTGTAGCATGAAACAATACCCCGTTGATCAATTCCATTTTATGGCTGTGTTATTTTTATAGATTGTAAAATTGTTTGGCGTTATTATAAAAAATAATATCGCTGTCTTTTTCGTTTACTAATTCGTTTATTACTTTGGTATACACCTCCCACACTTTAGTATACGTTCCTGCCAGCAAAGCAACCGGCCAATCGCCACCGCAAAAGCAACGATCAGTTCCAAAATTCTCCAACGCAAAAGCAATATATGGTTTTATATCTTCAGCACTCCAGCCGGTAAAATTTCCAGATGCGGTTCCCATACCGGAAATTTTTGCATAAAAATTTTTATGCTGCGCTGCGGCTTTCATTAAATTACCCCATATACCAAACTGCTCTTTTGTTTTAATGGGCGGCTGACCTAAATGATCGAACACCATTTTTAATTCCGGTATTTTTTCAGCCACTGCCAAAGCGGTTTCAATATGTTGTGGTACTACCGCCACTACATCAAAAGGAATATTTTTTGATGCTAAAATTTTTAAGCTGTTGATCACTGCTGGTTGCAATAACCATTTGGTATCTGGCTCATCATGTATCTGGTGCCTTATCCCTTTACAATATTTTTCTGTGGCATATTTTGTTTCCAGTATTTCCAATGTTCTTTCAGTATCCATTAATGGCAACCAGCAAACCACACCATTTATCCACGAGGTGTGATGTGCTGTTTCAAGCATCAAGGCTGTATCTTCCAGATTACTGCCAGCCTGCACTAAAACACCACTGGTTATTCCTGCTGTTGTTCTTGCATTTTCTAATTGTTCAATACGCCAGGTTTGGTTGAGCAAAGATGTATCGTTTTGCAACCATGGATAGATGGCCCTTTGCAGATCCCAAACGTGAATATGTGTATCAGTTATGCGTTGCATTATATGGGCCAAAATAAAATTGGGGAATTATTTTTCCTGGAATATTTTTTCCAGCTCAAATTGTTTTTCAATCGTTTCATTATGTTCGCCCAGTTGTGGTGCCCCTTTATCGGTAGTGGATAATTTTCCATCCACCCGTATGGGGCATCTTGTAGTGGTTATAGCAAGGCCGTTACTGGTTTTAACTGTAATTTCCATATTCAGCACTTTATAACCATCCTGCTGTGCCAGTGCATCATAATCCATCACCGGGGCACACCAAATATCCGCTTTTTCTAAAACAGTAAGCCAAAAAGAAGTGCTGTTAGTGAGCAGATGGTTGGCCAGTATTTCTTTGATCTCATCTCTTTTATCAAACCAATCGTTACTATCGCTGAACTGCAGCAGTGGCTGACATTGCAGCAATGTGCCCAGCAATACAATATCGCTCATGGCAAGTGCAATATACCCGTCGTTGGTTTTATAAATACCATAAGGTGCAGCAATATAAGCATGGGCACTGTTAACTGCACCGCGTACGGGCAATTGATTACCATCATTGTAATAAGAAGTGAGTACTTCAAACTGAAAATCCAGAATACTTTCAAACATATTTACCTGCACCAATGCACCTTCGCCGCTAATGGTTCTTTTGTATAAGGCGGCTAAAATTCCCTGCGCAATATGAGTGCCTGCCATAATATCCACCACCGCCACGCCCATTGGTGTGGGGCTTTCATCATTATTATTACTTAACCAGGTAAGCCCCGATGCTGCCTGTAATAATAAATCCTGCCCGGGCAAATCTTTCCACGGCCCTTCGCTGCCATAACCACTTATCTCGGCATAAATAATAGCAGGATTGATTTGCTTTACTGTTTCATAATCCAACCCAATGCGTTCCATCACACCGGGGCGAAAATTATGCATCATCACATCTGCCTTTGCCAGCAGTTGTTTTACTTTTTCCAGATCCTCCGCATCTTTTAAATCAGCCGCATAACTTTGTTTGTTGCGGTTAATAGCATGAAAGATGGTAGACTCTCCTGCTATCATCACATCTGACACATACAATTGCCTGCAAATATCACCGGTACCAGGCCGTTCAATTTTTATCACCTGTGCACCCATATCTGCCAGGCGCAATGCTGCAGAAGGGCCCGATAAAAACTGGCTGAAATCAATAACAACGATATCTTCTAATAAATTCATGTTTCTTTTTTTAAGACGACAACAGACGACCGACTATTCACGATTCACAATTCACCATAACAATTTTAGACAATTGAAAAATCTTTTTTAATTTTTTCATTATGTTCTCCCAGTTGCGGCGCCGGGTTATCAGTAAATAACTTTTTGCCGTTGATCCTGATAGGGCATCTTGTTGTAACTATTGTTTTGTTACCTGTATGCACCGTTTGCTCCATCTGCAACACTTTATAGGCTTCATGCTCCATCAGCTGCTCCCAATCCAATACTTCCATTGCCCAAAGATCCTGTTGTTGTAAATGTGATAACCAGTAACCGGTGTTTTGTGTAACCAGGTGGGCGGCCAGTATTTTTTTTATCGCATCTCTTTCTGCAAAAGCCTGCTGCTGCAAAAATATTTTTACTGCATCGCATTCAATTGCATTGGCCAATACCTGCAGGTCCATCATGGCTAATGCAATGTAGCCGTCGGCAGTTTTATAAATACCATATGGAGCGCCCAGCAAAGGATGTCCATTATTAATTTTACTTCGCTGCGGTTGCCGATGGCTGGCGTAATAAGTAGTTAATAATTCAAACTGAAAATCAAGCAACGATTCCATTAAACTGATCTCTATTAAAGCGCCGGTATTTTTTTTCTGCCGTCTTATTAAAGCGCCCAATATACCTTGTACCAATTGGGCACCACATAAAATATCTGCAATAGAAATCCCAAATGGTACCGGGCCGTTGCTGCCATTACCTGTAGTAAAGGCAAGGCCGGTTATGGATTGCAATAAAAGATCCTGCCCCGGTTTATTTTTCCAGGGGCCTGTTGTACCATAACCTGATATCACGGCATAGATTATACGCGGATTAATTTGTTGCAGTGTTTCGTAACCAAAGCCTGACTTCTCCATTACCCCCGGGCGAAAATTATGTATCACCACATCTGCTTTAGCCACCAGTTTTTTCAGCACTGCAATATCTGCTTCGTTCTTAAGATCGGCAGTAAAACTTTCTTTATTGCGGTTGATGGTATGAAACAATAAAGAATTGTCATCTACCCATAAATTTTTAATGGCCAATTTTCTGCCGGCATCGCCTTTACCCGGCCTTTCAATTTTAATAACCCGTGCACCCAGATCGGCCAAACGCAAACCCGCCGAAGGGCCGGAAAGATATTGACTGAACTCCAGCACCACTAATCCTTTTAAAGGCAAATTCATCATACAGTAATATTAATGTTTTGGTGTTTGAGGCTCTGCTGGTATATGGTATTCATATCCTGCAACGCAATTGCAGGATCTTCATTATGCATAATACATTTTTGCAAAGGTGTTCCTGCATGGTCCTGGAAGTACAGGTAACCGTTATACCGCGGCCTTACATAACCATTATCCATCACCGGTAAAATATTTTTAAAAAAATCATTGGTAAGATGATTGGCATCCTCATCAACCCAGGCGCTGCGATGCCCGGGTTGTCCACCATGCTGTACATACATGGTGCGCTGCATTTCGCCCGACACTACCATTGCCGCAAAATTTATGGCCACTTCTTTGTGCCTGCTAAATGCAGATACTGCAAGGCCTGTGCCTCCAATAGCAGTTTGCAATTTTTCGCCATTGAACGACACTACATCAGTATAGTGTACCAGGTTTTTTGCATATCCTTCTCTTGAATAATTGGAATACCCATAAGCGAAGGGGCAGTACCAGTAATCATCTGTTGCACTCATCAATTCTGCAATAGCAATTGGGTTACAACTGAACATTTTTTTTCCTGTAAGGACATATAACTCCTTCATGGTTTCAATAGCCATCACCCCGGTTGCTTTATCCACCACTTCTTCTTTATTATTAAACGGCGTTGCACCATGTGCTATACAAAAACTGTAAAAGTTCATCAGCATATCAATAGGTATACCTGGCACCGCTACCACACCGGTTTGGGCCAGTGCAATAAGTTCTTCCCAGGTTTGCGGAAGAAGAACATTATTTTTCTCAAACAAGTCTTTTCTAAAACTTGCTGCAGGTGTTGCGGCATCTATGGCCAATGCCCATTGCTGATTTTTATAATTATAACTTGGGTGAGAAAAGCCTACTGAATTTTTTGCCTGGTCATGCAGGTAAGCAGCAGATAAATATTCGTTTAAAGGCAGCACACAATTGGTAGCTGCGGCACACCCCACCCAGGGGTGATCGATAATTAAAAGGTCGTATTGCTCCGTTAATTTTTCAATAGGATAATCTGCAAACTCCTGTAATGTTCTTTTGGTCCAGTTAATTTCCACACCAGGATGCAGTTCACTAAAACGTTGTGATACCGCCAGCAAAGGTGTAATACCCCTGCTGTGCCCCCATGTTATCCCTTTTAAAATTATATCCGGCATATTTATACTTCTTTTTTATTCACCAGTAAAATATGTTCGCATACCATCACCACTTCATTATGCTGGTTGATGGCTTCCACTAATTCTGTTACTAAACCAAAGCCCGGCTTTTTATGATCTTTTTTTTCTTTGATGGTTACCGTAACTTTTATAGTATCGCCAATAAAAACCGGTTTAATAAAACGCAGCCTTTCGTAACCATAGGTCATGGCCACTTCATTTACCAGGTCGGCAGTTAATCCTACGGCAATGGTAAAAATTAAGGTGCCATGTGCAATTCGTTTTTTAAAAGGTTGTGTTTTGCACCATTCTTCATCCATATGATGCGGAAAAAAATCGCCGGATTGTCCTGCATGAATCACAATATCAGTTTCGGTAACCGTGCGCCCTTTGGTATGGCGGATGTTATTTAACTCAAACGCTTCAAAATATTTTTTTACAAACATGGCGGATCTGCAACCTGCAGTTTAATTATTGATTGTTCTTTGTAGCTTAAAATTGCAGCAGTTGGCGTAATGGCGGTAAGATGAAATACCCGGAATGCGATACGAAAATGTACTATCATACAGCAATTTTATCCATCAATTCAACCATTTTACAATCGTTGGCCTGCAAAGTTTTTACATTTAAAAAACACCTGCAAAACAGAACTTCAAATTAAAACCAAGTAGCCCGATATTCAATGTAAGGTTTTACTGTAATGATGGCAAATTTTACTATCCTGCCATATAAAGAAAGAAATCGGGCAGCAATACGCCACTGGGGCGGCAGCTGCATCGTCTCTTTAAAAAATAAATGCCTGTAACATTTTACTGTTTTTTATGCTAAAAGCCTGCAGGTTTTGTTTGACCACAATCAACCTTGCTGCTAACTACTATCATAAAAACCAACACCGGCCACTGGTAATTTTGAAAAAATATTGGTATGAAAAAGATATTACTGGCAGTGGATGCCACCAGGCCCAACAAAAATGCATTGGAATTTGCCTGTTACCTGGGCAGGCTCACCAAATCAAAAATAACCGGTGTTTTTTTAGAAAACCTGGAGCCTAAAGAAAGGCCGGTATTAAAGCAACTGCATCGCATGACTTCGCTTGACTGGAGCGAAGAAGAAAATGGTGTGGCATACAACAACAGTAGAGAGCAATTGATAGAAAAGAACATTGAGCTATTTAAAGAAAGTTGCATTGCACGGGAAGTAAATTATCATGTTCACCTGGACAGGGGCATACCTTTAGCGGAGCTGGTGGAAGAAACCCGTTTTGCAGATATCCTGGTAACCGATGCGGCTATTTCTTTTCACCACCAGTTTACCGGTATACCATCTTTATTTGTAAGAGAAATTTTAAAAACAGCAGAATGCCCTGTAATTGTTGCCCCCGAAAGATTTGAAGCCATTAATGAAGTAGTGTTTACTTACAATGGCAACCCATCTTCGGTATTTGCCATCAAGCAATTCACGTATCTTTTTCCGCAGTTTTGTAATACCAAAGCCACTATCATTCATTGCTGCGATTCTGGCGAATGGCATGGCACCGATAAATATAAATTTAAAGAATGGTTGAAAGACCATTATACCAATCTGCAATTTGAAGTATTGCAGGGTGATGCCGGCACAAAACTATTCGACAGCCTGTTTGCTAAAAGAAATATGTTTTTAGTAATGGGTGCTTATGGCAGAAATACCCTTTCTGAATTCTTTATTAAAAACCCGGCCGACTTTCTTATTAAAACAGTAACGCAACCCATTTTTATTACCCACTTATAATAAGACAGCTACGGTCAAAAATAATTTTTTGCAACACAATAAAGCATGGCACCTGGCAAACAAGATGCCGGCACATGCTACCTTGGAACAGCGTATTGCATGGCATACAGCACATGCCTTGCATTGCCAGTGCCGCGAAATTCCTGCAGCACTAAAAGCCGAAATAAATAAAAGAAAGCTTAAAACCCAACTGACATGAAAGGTTTGGATAATCAACTGTATGTTATATTGCTGCTTATTTCTAATGCTATTGCTATATTGCAGCTGGTGGCCGCTTTTAAGTGGCCCCGGCTTGCAAGGCTTTCTTTTTTCATCTTGTTTGCCTGGGCCTGCTGGATGAACTGGACCACATCGCAACAAACACCGGATGCCTACCTGGATTATGCCAACCTTACCTGGAGCCATTGGTATAGTAATTTTATCCATGGCTGGTTTGCGCAGCATATTCAATTAGCGGTTGGCGCCATTGCTACCTGCCAGGGATTAATTGCTGTTGCCATGTTGCTTAAAGGTGTTGTATTTAAAGCCGGTTGTATTGCTGCCATTATATTTTTACTTTGCATAGTTCCCTTTGGCGTGGGCTCAGGTTTTCCTGCTACCGTTATTATGGCTGCAGCAGTTGTAGTGCTTTTTAAAAAACAACCACTTCCATTTATCTGGCAAAAAAAACTGCCCCCCGCTACCCAATTAATAAAATGAGGATAATCAAAGTTCGTGGTGACAGCAATCAGTGTTTACTGCAATAGTTAAAGGTAGTTTAGTAACCTAAATTACTTGCTATGAACGAACTATTGACCCCCGACATCAGGGAAGTAACAACAGCCGTGCATTATCGTCCTGCTGTATCCATCATTATACCCTTTGACCCCAAAATGGGATCAAAGAATGAACTGGAACATTCCCTTAAAATTATAACGCAACGCGTAGAACAGGAGTTGCGAAATAATTATCCGGATGAGATTTACACCATGGTTATTCAAAAATTAAGAGCACTGGTTAAAACCCTTAATTACAATACCCATAAAAAAAGTGTGGCCATTTATGTATCACCGGTTTTTGAAAAAGTATTGTACCTGGATATTCCCGTAGAAGAAAAAGTGATCATCGATGAATCGTTTGAAATCCGCGACCTGGTATTCAGCAAAAAACAATTGCATAAATACCTGGTGTTATTATTAAGCGGAAACGAAAGCAGGATATACCTGGGTAATACCGACAGTTTCGTAAAGATCGCATCTAACACGCCAGCAGCAATATATGCCCCTGCAAAAGATACGAGTGAAAGAGTGGCCAATTTTTCTTCTCCTTCCGAACATAAGGAAATTGAAATGGAAAAGTTCCTGCATCATATTGATAGCGTATTGGGCAGTATCCTAAATGCTTATCGCTTACCATTATTTGTGTTGGGCACCAAAAGGGTAACAGGTCATTTTAACAGCATCACAAAACATAAAGCTGCCGTGGTGGATTACATCAATGGCAATTATGAAGAGGCCTCTTTACCCATGCTGAGAGAAGTGCTGCTACCGCATGTTAATGACTGGAATACTGTTAAACAAAAAAATATATTGCAGCAACTTGAAGAAGCCACAAGCGAAAAACGGCTTGCATCCGGCATGAAAGACGTATGGCGGGAAGCCATGAACCGCAAAGGCTGCTTGCTGGTGGTGGAAAAAGATTTTATGTATGCGGCAGAGCATGGATCCAACGAAGATGTGATTTACAAAGCTGAAGAACCTTATAATAAATTTTCTTACATCAAAGACGCGGTGGATGATGTAATGGAAAAAGTGCTGGAAAATGGCGGCGATGTAGAGTTTGTTGACAGGGGTTTGCTTAAAAATTATCAAAGGATTGCCCTTATTCAATATTATTAATTTTAAAAAAAAACAATCATGAAAACAATATTGGTAGCCACAGATTTTTCTCCTGTTGCACTAAATGCGGCTGAATATGCTGTTGAAATGGCCCAGGTAATTGATGCCACCCTAACGTTGTTGCATGTATGCCAGATACCAGCAACTTATGGCGAAGTGCCTGTAGTTGTTAATGAAGGCGATATGATTGATGATGCAGAGATGG
>Ga0302321_100004214_pt1 | contig 12419 bp, 24 predicted proteins | sample Fen_T0_1_FD_202505 | JGI IMG/M metagenome (GOLD analysis project Ga0302321, IMG submission 202505) | Peat permafrost microbial communities from Stordalen Mire near Abisko, Sweden - Fen_T0_1 | ecosystem: Environmental > Terrestrial > Soil > Wetlands > Permafrost | place: Sweden: Abisko...
TGTGCCAAGACATAGAAAAAGCCTTGGCGATAGGTAGGCAGAACGAAATATCTATAATCCAGCTCCCGGGTAAGGTCATCGAAGAACTGGACAAACGAGGGCAAGGGAAGCGCCAAGAGGGAATGGGTTGGATCAACATCGCCATTGCCGCGGTGCTTCTTTTGGTGGCGCTCCCGGCCGCACTAGAGTCTCTTGGGAAACTGCTTTCAAAACTCGGAGGTAACTGATGATTCTGCAAACTGACAAAAGGCTACCGGAGCCAATTCCGACGTTCGGGTGCTACTTATGTTCGTGTCTGTATCACGCCGAGAAGAAGACTGGCAAAACTTTTACAGCCGACGACGTAGTAGGAATATACCGTGCCGCAAAGCAGACCGGTATCATTGGCGACGAATGCTTCGTGAAAGATCCGGTGGCCCTGATGACGCTGGCCGGAGCAAAGGGCAAGTCCGTGACTAAGGCGACCAATAATGTATACCCTGTTCCGCCAGCCGTTGAACTCCTGCACTTCCACCGGGACGCTGACACGCCCAAGGGCATGGGCAACTCCGTCCACGATCACTTTGTTGCCGGGACCGGAACGGGGAAAGTAGCCTTCGATCCTCTGGGCGATTCCAACACGGTAAAGTATGGCTTCCTCCAGAACAAGCGGATCATCGAGGTATCGTGAAGTGCGCAAGTTCCTTTCCATGGCTGGCCTTCTGGTTCTTGCTCTTTGCATCGGGTACGGTCTCGGTGTCTATCCATGGAGAAGCGCTGGGGACGCCGCAATCGACGCCCAGCGGGCCAACGCCGCAAGAATCCAGGCAGAGCGCGGTGTCAGCGTTGATCAGTCTCTCGGAAGAACAAGTGTTCAGCTTGACCAAGCGCAAAACAGAGCTGAAGTCGCTGAACGACAGAATCGAGAGCTTACGGCAATCCTGGCTCGAGGCCGAACAGAAATCGATGGGATTGTTGGAGACGGTCAGCGGTTTGCGGAAGGACTTGACGGCGACATCGAACGAGCTATCGCAGTCCAAGACGGACTTCGCCGCCTACAAGCAAGCCTCCGAAGCCCGGGCCAAGTTGGACAATGACGCGGTTATTCAAGCCAGGAATGATAGACTTCTGTACACGTTGATTGCCTTGGCGGTAGGATTCGGGATTGACGAGATTGCCCATAGGGTAGGGTGGATCAAATGAGTGATGAAGAATCAGAATTCTTCTTGCACAACGAGAGTGGGCATTGTTACTGTTCTGAGTGCGATAAGTTCAGGAACAAGGAATACGACGACGATGAGTCGTGAAGGAGGTACCACATGGCCAAGAAAGGATCGAAGAAGGGCGGCGGCAAAGGCTGTTGACTCTTCCGGGCCCGGCCGTCTCCGGGATAAGGAGAAAATATGAACGCACCGAACGCACCCTGGACGAACGAAAAGCTACTAATCAACTCCAACGCTCTGTCGGCCGCCTCTACGAACGCCACACTGGTGGCCGCCGCTCCGGGGAACAATGCTCAAGGCCAGCCTCAGGTCAGGCGGCTCTACAACGGCACCATTACGAACAACACAGCGGTCGCCAAGTTCGTCAAGTTCTACGACAAGGCGACAGCCCCGACCCCCGGCGGCGACCTGGGGAACTTGAAATTCACCGTGGCGCTGGCCGCGAGCCAGACCTTCCCCCTGTACTGGGGTGAACTTGGCCGAGAATTCGCCCTGGGCCTCGGCTACACAATCACCCTCTTGGCCGCTGAGAATGACGCGACTGCCGTGGCCGCTGGCGATGTGAGGATTGACCTGAACTACTTCTAACCCTGAAAATCCCCCATCTGGCGGCGGGTGACATGGTTAACGAACGGCCACGGGGTGCAACTCCCCGAAGATGGGCAGGCTCCAGGGAGAAATCTCTGGAGCCTTTTTCATCTCAAGGCGTCGAAATGCGTAGAAACACGTTGACATCCGTCGAAACATAGCGTAGGTTGAGGGAAATGGAGGCTGAGTATGAAAAATCATGAACACCTTGGAGACGGCGTCTACGCCGAGTTCGACGGCTACGGAATCAATATCAGGGTCAACGACCACCGAAACCCTGTAGCCGCGTACCTGGAGCCCGATGTCCTGAAACGCCTTGTGGCATTCTACGAACGACAATCGGAGAAGAAACTGTGAAGCGTGAAGACGGGTTTTACCGGGTGCGGTGTGGTGACAACTGGCAGATAGCCAAATGGGAATCTTGGGAGCCGTCCGGGCCATCCTGGTTCCGCCACGGGTACGATGGCATTGAACGTAGCGATCCCCCGATTGAAGACTCGTTCTTCGACGAAATAGGCCCCCGCGTCCAGCGTGACAGCGACCTCGTGAAGCAACTGAGCGACGGGCTGGGAAACGTGCGTACAATGCTGGCGGGAAAGATGAGTAAGGGAGAGTTTGTCAACGAAGAGTGGTACAACAAAGCCGACGTATTGCAACTTCTCGCCCGCATCGAAGCCGCTAAGTCGGGGGTGGCGGGATGAGCGCTTTCCCTGGCTGTGTCCACAATCATCGATGGCGGTTTACCAGCGGATTCCAATGCGAAGAGCCTAGTTGCCATAGGTTTGTTGCCGAAGGCACTGTCGAGTATTTTTATCACGAGGAATTGTCTTCGATCTGGATGGTCCTTCACAACAGATGCGTTGGAGCTGTTCGGGGTGAAAGAACTGAGGATTTGGATGTTGCCGCTATGAAGAAACGAGTCTGGAATTTTGAAAGGAATCGCTCCAGGTACACGCTGGAAAAGATCACCGAGTTCAGGGACGAACTCTACGCCTTTCTCAACGCAAAGAAAATCGGCCGTGACGAAGCGAGTTTCACTCTTGGCTAGGCTTCAGCTCTTCACCATCCTCGTCCGCCGTGGCAAAGGAGCGAGAATATGAATGTTGGTCAGCTCATAAAAATCCTAAGTAAGCTAGACCCAAAGCTACCTATCGCAACACACGCAAATAACCATTCGTACTTTTCCGACAAGAATGCTGACGGCATGACGCATGGCAATCTCTTGGTTTCCTTGTGCCATCATTACGCTAAGGATCACGTCATAATCGGAAACCAATACTGCAAAGGACTGAACCATCCAAATTGGTACATCACGGAAGATATTCATGGTGTGACGAGGGAAGGTAGATGAATCCTTTATCTATCATCACCCGCCGTGGCATCTACCACTACCGCCAAACCGGCTGGCCCTCGGGTATCTATCGGTCGCTCCACCTTCCTGCGACGAAGGCTAACGAGAAGGAAGCCTGGCGCCTGGCCTCCGAGGAATTCCGAAAGTCCTCCGAGGCCACCATCGGCAAGTTGACGCTCAGGGCCTACGCCGCACGGTTCTACGGCCCCGACTGCCCTCACGTGGCCGACCTCTTGGCCGAGGGCAAGACGATCACGCCCCGGAGCCTGACCGACCAGGAAGCCATTGTGAAGCGCGACCTCATGCCCCTGGGGGTCATGGCTGTCCGGGTGTGCGACCTCCGGCCCCGCCACGTGAAGGAAGCCCGCGCCGAGATCGTCCGGGCCAAGGGCTCGACCCGGGCCGCCCAACGCGCCTTCGTAATTCTGCGGACGATTCTGAGAACGGCTTTCGAGCACGAACTGGTGGCCCACGACCCTTTGGCCGGAGTGGCAACCGTCAAGTATTCCTTGACAGTTCGGTCCGATCTGACGCCCGAGCAGACCGCCGCCTTCTTCCAGCGCGAGAACTTCCGATCAGACGCGGCCTACGCCCTGTTCCGTCTCGCCTACCTGACTGGGATGCGCCGGGCTGAGGTGTGCGCCATGGATCGATCCCAGGACCAGGGCGGGGCATTGCGCGTGGACCGGGCGTTCAAAGACGACGCCTTCACAGTTGTCGGGCCTCCGAAGTGGGGCAAGGTCCGCGATATTGCCGTCACGGCTCCGCTGAGGGCGCACTTGGACTGGTGGTACTCAAGGACTCCCTTCGTCCACGACGGCCGGCTGTTTCCGATGGCGACCCCGGGGTTCTGGCGCCGGGAGTTTGCGTTCGCGCTCAAGGCGGCCGGAATAGTCGGCGTGGTGCCGCACTCGCTGAGGCACACGCTGGCGTCCGACCTCGACGAGCAGGGGGTTCCGGCCGCGATCATCCGCGAAACCATGGGCCACGGCACCGAGGCGATGCGGGCACGGTACACCCACGTGAGGCGGGGCGTGGTCGCCGAGGAGATGGAAGTTGCGATGCAGAGGATTGTAGGAGGTTCAAGATGAGCATGAGTACAAGCGTGATCGGGATCAGGCCGCCGGACGATAAGTGGAAGGAAATGAAGCTCGTCTAGGATGCCTGTGAGAAGGCGAAGATTGATCCGCCTCAATCCGTCATTGAGTTTTTCAACTGGGAAACTCCAGACGACGCCGGGGTGGTTGTTGACGATCTCGGGGAAGCTGATAAGGAATGGCACAATGACCATGCTTCTGGCTACGAGATCGACTTGGAGAAACTTCCCAAGGGTATCAAGGTTCTTCGATTCTTCAATAGTTGGTAATTCCCGCAGAAAAGAGTTGACACACGTTGAAATGTGTTGTAATGTGTTTTTGTACCGGTGATGCAGACGACAGGTACTTAGGTTAATTCAGGCCACGAGCCTGATAGGTGGTTCAAACCCACCGGACCTGTCGTCGATTCTTTCCCGGTTTTTGTTCGGTTCATGGACGAGGTAGCTCAGTGGTAGAGCACGAACGTTGCTGTTTTCGCTTCTTGCCCCGAAAGGGTGTTGTAGATGACAGTTACTTACCCTTCTAAGGTCGTGGTCGCTGGTTCGAATCCAGTCCTTGTCCCTAGCGGTGCTGAAGTTCAACGGGTACTTCTTTTGGTGAAATATCCCCGTTGGCGTTTATCGCCCGCTTTCTTTCTGATTTGATCCCGTGGTGCAGATACCGGTTACTTATTCATTCATAGAAACCGGCATCGCCAATTTCCCGGGAATCTTTTTCTTCACGTGGAGGTGAATGATGGCTTCAGCGAACAAGGGTGCCGTGTACAACGGGCCCAAGACTTTCGAGGGGGGCATGGCCTCCCGTACCAATTCCGAGGAACAGCTTCGCCGGTCGGTGCTTTCCACTTTGCTGTGGGAGGATGGGTTCTACGAGGACGGCGAGGCCATTGCGGCCCGCATCACCCGGCTGACCAAAGAAGTCGGAGCCGAGAAGTCGGTGGCGATCATGATGGAAGCCAAGCTGGGGCAGAAGCTCCGCCACGCTCCCCTGTTGATGGCTGTCGCCATGGCTGAGGCTGGATGGCTCAAGGCCGCCCACGTCGACGCCGTGGTCACCCGGGCCGACGACCTGGCCGAATTCCTGGCGCTGTACTGGAAGGACGGCAAGAAGCCTGTCGACCACCAGATCAAGAAGGGCCTGGCCCTGGCCTTCCGCAAGTTCAACGAGTACCAGTTGGCGAAGTACAACCGGCCCAAGGCGGTCAAGCTCCGCGACGTGCTCCGGTTGGTACGGCCCAAGCCTTCCGACGACGCTCAGGCCGCGCTCTGGGGCCGAGTCATCAAGGGGGAGCTGGCGACTCCCGACACCTGGGAAACCGCGCTGTCCGGTGGTGCCGACAAGAAGGCCACCTTCGAGCGCCTGCTCTCCGAGAACACCCTGGGAGACCTGGCGTTCATCCGCAACCTCCGCAACATGGTCGAATCCAAGGTGGACCGCGATCTCATCAAGGCCTCGTTCGCCAAGCGCGAGTGGAAGTGGATTCTTCCCTTCCAGTTTGTGTCGGCGGCCCGGTATGCGCCCAGCCTCGAACCCGAGATCGAAACCGCGATGCTCAAGAGCATGGAGGGCATGGAGAAGATCCCCGGCCGCGTGACCATCTTGGTGGACGGCTCCGGTTCTATGAAAGACGCCTTGTCGTCCAAGAGCGAGATGACCCGTTTCGACGTGGCTTGCGGGCTGGCGATCTTGGCACGGGAATTGTGCTCCGACGTGGAGGTCTACCGGTTCAACAACACCGCAGAACTCGTACCGGCTCGGCGCGGATTCGCTCTGAGGGATGCCTTGGGCCGAGCTGACGGCGGCACCCAGATGTGGTCAGCCATTCGCATGGCCGGCGGCGGACTGTCTAGCGGGCGCCGAAATCTCATGATCGTCATCAGCGACGAACAGACTCAGGACCAGGGCACGGTGAAGGACGCGAATTCCGACCTGTTGGCCATCGTCAATGTGGCGGCCAGCCAGAATGGTGTCGGGTACGGCCAGGGCTCCATCCACATCAACGGATGGTCCGAGAACGTGATTCAGTACCTTCGCGGCTACGTCGGGAGCGCTGATGAAAAAGCTCAGTAAGATGGCTGCCGACGCGAACGCAGTGACGAGCCCGAGCCAGGACTCGAACGTGTGGCAGGGTATGATGACGGCGCTGGCCATCGGGCTCCGGACGCAGTACGACGTGGAGACGGCCAAGGGTGCGATGAACATCATCGTCAGGGCCTTAGAAGACGGCCTGAACGAACAGTCCAAGCGGGCTATGAAACTCGCGGCCCGAATCCAGGAATCGCTCAACAATCTGGACAAAAAAGGAGGGGAAGGATGAAATTCCGTATTCACTACGAAGTGCGTGGAGTCGAGGATTCCTTCATTGCTGAGGGAGACGATGTTGAAGAGGTTCGGGCCGCCTCGAACAAGTTCTTTGAACAACGGGGGCTGGACGTTGAAACCGTCAACCCCTGGTCTGAGGAACTGTCATGAGTGACGCTCCGGCCGACCGGTGGGTGACGCTGGTCAAAGCGCAAGAAATCCTGGGGGTGTCCCGTGCTACGGTCAAGAGCATGAGAGACCAGGGAATCATCAAGAGGTCCAAGCTCCATCCCCGGGGCTGGTACAAGTACGACCGTGAGGAGCTTCTCAAGCTCTTGGAACCGGCGAAGGGGGGATCGTGAAGAACGTCCTTATCCGTGTGGCCTTGGCTGTCTTCTTCTCATCTGTTGGGGTGGGAGCTACCTACTTGGGAAGCTCTTTCATTGCCTGGAACTGGGACCCAGGTCACTGGGATGGCTTCGGAAGATTCTGGGCGTTATTCCTGGGGATGTCTACCGGGGTTGCTGGTTTTCTTGTCCCTTTTGACGAGGTGAAGAAATGACCCCCCTTCAACTCATGCTGGCCCGTCACGCCGTCGAGATCGCCGAGTGCCCGATCGAACACGCCGAGAAGGTAGCGATAGCTCATATGTTTGAATCCTTTGAGGCATACACCCGAATCAATGAAAAATCCGTCAAGCGGGCCGCCGGTTTTGAACTACTTGGGTTTGTGGACTATGCCTGAAATCATCACGATCAAGGCACACCCTCTCAAGCTGGAGGGTCCCGGGTTCGTCGCCGAGCGCAACGTGGCGCGGATGACGCACACGAACTGGCTGAAGCTCCGCAAGACCGGACTGGGGGGCACGGACATCTCGGCAGAAATCTACCCCGACGACTACGCGGGGCCTCTGACGGTCTACTTCGACAAGCTGACTCCCGTGTCGGTCGAGGAGCGCCAGTTCTCGTGGAGGATGTTCCGCGGCAACTGGAGCGAGGATCCGATGCGCAACACCGTTCTCCCGACGTTCCTGCTGATGAACGGGGCCTCGCCTCCCGACTTCAGGATCTACACGAGCCCCTGGTTTTACCGATCGACGGAACTGCCCTGGCTCACGTGCAACATCGATGGTCTGATTCAGTTCTTCTTCGGCGTTACGCTGACCGACGGTACATTCATTCCACCCGGGATGTACGTGCTCGAGCTCAAGACCGCCGACTACTCCAAGCGCGATCTGTGGGCTGACGGTCAGACCCCTGACCGGTACTACACCCAGGCGCACCACTACTGCCGGGGGCTCAAGACTGCCGGAGCCATCGTGTTCGCGCTGATCGGGGACGAGCCGTGTCTGCGCTACCTGCCTGCACACCCGGAGTTTCACGCGCTGATCGAGAAGACTGGCGCCGAAGCCTGGCGCCAGATTCAGGATCGAGATCCCCCGGCGGCGTTCGGCGGCGACTCGGATCTGCGGCTGGTCCGAAAGCTCTACCCCGTGGGCGGCGAGAGCGCGCGGGTACTGGAAGGCCTCGAGCCCCATGTCGAGGCCCTGGTCGAGGCCAGGAAGCGCATGAAGGAAGCCAAGGCCGACACGAAACGGGCTGAGGCGTTCCTGAAAAGCGAGATCGGCGACGCTTCCGGCCTCGTGTCGCCTGACGGAAACACGGGCGTGAAGTGGACCCGGGGCCTGAATAAGGCTGGAAGACCGATCAACAGGCTCACCCCTAGGGTGAACGGAAAAGAAGAAGAGGAGGAAGAGGAATGAATAAAATCTTGTTTTGGGGGCTGATGGCGCTGATGCTGATGCCCATCGTGTCATGCAGTCAGGGGTCGATTGCCCGGGCCAACCTGGAAACGGCTGAGCAGAATTTCGAGGTGACGCGCCGGGTGGTGTTCTACAACGGAATCACCGGGCAGTCTTTCTTGACCATCACCGGCAAGCTGGCGCTGATCATCGATACCGACGGCGATCTCGTGGTTACCGTCAAGACTGAGGATGGCCGGTACATGAAGCACTACCTGGGATTGTCCGACAACGTGACGTACTTCTCGGAAGCCCTGGCCCCGAATGACGTGTCGAATGGTCAGTACCGGGTACTGTGGGCCCCGTCGGCCATCGTACCGAGCATGGAACTGCGATGACCCTCATCCTCCGCGAACCCAAGGTCCGCATCATCGGCGGCAAGCTGACGATCCGGGGGCTGGTCTACGGACACGAGGAGCACGACGACGGCTCCATGTTCGAGACCGCGCCCGTCGTCGTCCTAAACACGGCGGAAATGACGGCCGCCACCAAGACCGTCACCTACAAATACGAAGGAGAACTGAAGTGAGCGACAAATTCTACATCGGCCGCATCGACTCGGCAGTGAAGCGGATCGAGGAGTCCAAGCGCGAACTGCGCAAGGCTATCCGTGACGCCTACGGCTTCGGCGAACCGATCAAGTGGGAGAGCGCCGATGAACTTCCTCCCCGGAGCGGAGAAGGCACTGTCGCTGGCTGGAACGGCGAGTCCCTAATTCTTGCCAAAGTGGACGGTAAACTCCACGAGATCCACTTTTCTCTCATCGTCCAAGAAACTGAAACTGAAAAGGAGACCAAAGAATGAGACCCGACGAATCCCCCACCGCCCGTGCTGGCGGCAAGACTGTCGCCAAGAGCGGCGGAGACCCGATGCGCGATATGTTCAACGGACAGCTTGCGCAGAACAAGTTCCGTGAAATCCTGGGTGACGAGGGCCCCGCGTTCGCCGCGAATACCCTCCAGGCCGTTCAGCGGAATTCCCAGCTTTCCAAGGCCCTCCCCTCGTCCGTCATCATCGGGGCTGTGATCGGTGCTAGCCTCAAGCTGTCGCTCGATCCGTCCCTCGGAGAAGCGGCGCTGGTGCCGTACACCGAGAAGAACGGAACTATTGTCGCCCAGTTCCAGATCATGACCAAAGGTCTCGTCCAGCTCGGATGGCGCTCTGGTCTGTACAAGGACATGAACGTCGTACCGATCTACGAAGACGAGTTCGAGTCCGAGGACATCAAGACAGGCCGCGTGATCGTGAACCCCAAGAAGGATGGCTGGAGAAGCAAGGCCAAGCTCGGTGAGACCGTGGCCGAGAAGCACATCATCGGATACCTTGCGTTCTTCGAGCTGATGAACGGCGCGTACAAGGAAGAGTTCTGGTACGTCACCGAGATCGACGCCCACGGCAAGAAGTTCTCCAAGAGCTACAATTTCGTGGGAGGACCATGGCAGGCGCACAAGGAAGCCATGCGTGCCAAGACTGTTTTGAAGGCTCTCCTGAACAAGTGGGGTCCCAAGTCGATCACCATGCAGAAGGCCGTTCAGATGGACGGGGGCCGGGCTTCCGACACGAACCTGACCAACGTCGAACCCGACGACGCCAGCTTCTTCATCCAGGACGACACGGGCGGCGCTCCGGTAACGGAGGCTCCTGAGCCCAGCGCCGAAGAGAAGGCGCTCAAGATGGGCGTCCCGGACGACAACAAGACCGAGCCCTCGACCGCCGTCCCCGAACAGAAAGACGGGTTGGGGATCTTCTGATGCGGCTCATCGCGCTCGATCCTGGTCCCAAGGAGACTGGCTACGTCATGATCCGCGACACCACGATCATCAAGTCAGGAGTCGAGGACAACCTGAGAATCTACGACTTGATGAACGGGGCAGGATGGATCGACGCGACGTGCGCCATCGAAATGATTTCTTCCTATGGGATGGCTGTCGGTGCCGAGGTATTCGAGACTTGCGTGTGGGTGGGTCGGTTCCAGGAGCATTTCAAGTCCTTTGACACTCTTCCGACCCTGGTCTACCGCCGCGACGTGAAGATCCATCTTTGCGGTACGAGTCGGGCCAAGGACACCAACGTGCGCCAAGCCATCCTCGATCTGTACCCCCGTATCGGAGAGGGGGCAACGCCTCAGATCGGAACCAAGAAACACCCTGGCCCGTTGTACGGCGTCAAGAGCCACGCGATGGCGGCGCTGGCCGTCGCTCTGACCTACGCGCATAGCGTGGGAGAAAACATTGTTCCAAAACTGGAGGTGCTGTGATGGACCGATACGTCCCTGGTACGTTCTACTCCGCTGGGGGAAGAAACTATGTCATCGTCAACACGAAGGGTACGGTCGAGAAGCTTCCTTCTGCTATCTGGTGGCGGGTGCTGGCGCTGTCATTCTTGCAGTTCTTGGGCAGGAAGTCGTCCGTGATCGAAGTCAAGGAATTCCTGTATCCAGGCAGGATGTTGTAACAAGAACCGGCCCGGCGTCTTCCGGGAAAAGGGAGGAACATGAAAAAGACTTTTGATGAAGTCTCGATTCTGAACATCAACGGCGGTGCCATCAAAGACCAGTTTGAGGAGTGCCTGAAAAGCGTGCTCCAGAACGTGGCCGACGGGAACACCGACGCTGACAAGGTGAGGAGCATCACCATCAAGATCGACTTCAAGCCCAAGAAAGACCGGAGCGGTGCCGAGACGAAGGTTTCGTCCAACGTCAAACTCGCTCCCGTCGCCGCCAACATCGACAGCGTGTTCTTCGATAACGACGGAGACAAGGTCACCGCATACTTCGTCGATCCGGCCCAGCCGGAATTGCCGATGGCACCCCCGAACGCATCGCCGCTCAAAGCGGTAGGAGAGTCCAAGTGATGGAAGCCGCAACCGTAGACAAGATCGTCGCCCTTCAGAAGCAGATCCCCGAGGTCGTGACCGCCGCCGGCCAGACCTTCCTCACCCACGACCTCCACCGCGTCATGGAATTCGACCCCAGGCCGGAAGCCTTCAAGCTGTCCACGCTGACCGGGCTCCGTGACTACCTGAAGGCCAACGTCGAGAATGTCGCCTTGGACAAGGTCATCGTCCACGTGAACGACTACACCAGCGTCACCGTCGAGACGGCCTACGAAGGCGAGACCAAGAAACGGACCTACGTCCTGGGCGTCAAGCTCGACCAGAACCTCAAGACTTTCCAGTTTGGCCAGTGGATGAGCACCGACGACTTCATTCTCGCCGCCAGGACTTTGTTCCACGGCAACGGAGCTATGGACGAGCTGGTGAAGTACGCTTCGCTGGTCTCGGTCGAAGACGGTACCACGCTCGAGGACAACGGTGTGAGCACGACCATGCGCATCAAGAAGTCCGTCACCAGCGGGGTCACCAATGAAGTCACCAGCACCGGGTTCTACACCTTGATCCCCTTCCGGACCTTCCGGGAGATCGAACAGATCGAAAGCCTGTTCCTGTTCCGCATGAAGATCGTCGAAGGCAAGGGCGCCCAGGTGGCCCTCTTCGAAGCAGACGGCGGATCGTGGCGGCTCGAGGCAGTCAACCGTATCAAGGCCTGGATCACCCGCGAGGTTCCGACCGTCACTGTGATCGCCTAAACGGGGAGAGGCGCGGGAAGCCCGGGCGCGAGTCCAAAGAGCCCGATGGGATGCCACCCCGAGAAAAAGCTGGTGGGACGTGGCAGGAACGGTATCTGCACACGGCGGCCGCAAGGATAGAATGCGATTCCTTGATCCGTGGCTGGGAGTTCGAATCTCCCCGTCCCAAGTTTCCAAGGAGGATCACATGGAAGTTTTGAGCATTTCGATTTTGAAGAACAAGCTGGCTGATTTCACGAAGAACGCGAACATCGAAGCCAACGGAATCATGCAGGAGATCCACGACGCCGTGTCCGCCGCGTTCCCCAGGGGCACAAAGGTCCTGGTCAAGATCGGCGACAAGAAAGCCGAAGCGGTGGTCCACCACAACGAAGGCGAGGCCCTGCACTGCGACCAGAATATCCGCGCCATGGTCGGAGAAGTGCTGAAGGTGCTGTCTTTGTGACCCCGCCCCCAACCTACAAAATCCACCGTAAGACCAACCGCGGCTGG
>Ga0302321_100004217_pt1 | contig 12417 bp, 10 predicted proteins | sample Fen_T0_1_FD_202505 | JGI IMG/M metagenome (GOLD analysis project Ga0302321, IMG submission 202505) | Peat permafrost microbial communities from Stordalen Mire near Abisko, Sweden - Fen_T0_1 | ecosystem: Environmental > Terrestrial > Soil > Wetlands > Permafrost | place: Sweden: Abisko...
GCGGACGTGCCCGCCAGCACCTCAGCCCACACCCGGTCGAGCCACGCGAGCCGGCGCGCCTCGTCGAGCACGCAGTTGATGAGCCGGGCCCGGCGCTCGGCCTCGCCGCCCGGGATCAGGCGGTTGGGGTAGAAGACGAGGTGCCCCAGCCCCGCCTCGTCGTACGACCACGCGCCGAACGTCTGCCCGTCGATGCGGTCCCACAGCTCGCGCCGGTTCAGCTCGTTCGCCGCGCGGGCCGGATGAGCCGCAGGGGCCGCCCCGTCCGCCCGCAGCACCACCAGCAGCCCGTTGCCGAACCCGGGATGCGTTGCGTTCTCGAGGGTGATCCTCGCCGGGCCCCCCAGGTTGAACGTGTCGGCGCCGATCGTGAGCATCGTGCCATTCGCGGTGGACGGGATGCCCATGCTGTGGAGGTCGCCGACCGCGGCCGCATAGATGCCGTGGAAGATGCGCCCCCGCTCCACGCCAGCCTGCTGGTACGCCTCGACCACGGCCATCTCCGGCTGCGGCTCGGGGCGGGGGCCGCTCGTCGGGTGCGGCGCCAGGTCCGGGATGCCCCCGAAGCCCTCGGCCAGCGCCTCGGGGTCACCCATCTCGGGCACGGCGATCTGCAGCTTGAGCACTTCGCCCAGCGTCTGGACGAGCCAGGACTTGTTGAGCGGGCGGACCGACGCGGCGCAGGCGAGACCGACCGTGCCCGCCGCCTCGTCCACGACGATGGCGCTCAGACTGGCCACCCGGTTGGACCCGACGGCCAACTCCAGCGCGGCGTCCACGTCCCGAATGGCGGTCACGAGGGGCGTCGTCACGACCACACGAGTCGCCATGGCGTCGCGGTCGAACTGCGGCTCGCCCACCTCGACGCGCTGGCGGAAGCGATGCGGCCAGCGCGTCCAGGCCCGCGCCTCGCGGACGCGGTACTCGTCGCCGGGGCGGAGGTGGTCGTCGAACCAGTTGAGCAGCTCGGGGGCGAGGTCGGACATGCGCGGCTCCGTGCGTCGGGATCGAGGATAGGGTCGCATGCCCCGACCCCCCCGCGCCGCGTTGGCCCGACAAGCCGTATCGCCCTCCCCCGCGGCGAGTGCCGCATCCTCGAGCGCCTCGACAGGTTCGGCAGAGGCCGGTCGAGCCAGATCGTCGACCGGTAGGATGTGTGGAGGGGCGCCGACTCCGGGCGCCCCACGCCGTCCCTGAGGTGGAGAGCTCCGTGCCCAGCCAATTGCCCGCCCACCTCCGCTGCGCCGCCCACCGGCCCGGCGAGACCCCGGTCGAGGCGCAGCTGGCGCTCGACGACGCGGGCATCTCGGTTGAGGTCGCGAGCGGGCCCGCGTGGACGGCGGGCTATCGCGACATCACGACCGTGGCGGTTCAGGACGGTCTTGTGACCGTGGACTTCGGCACCGGCCCGGGCGCCGAGCGGTGGCAGTTCGAGCGGCTTGGGACCATGTCGGCGCTGCTCGTGCAGCTCCTCCGCGACGGCCGCCTGCGCCAGCGGCTGGAAGACGGGCTCGTCCAGCTCGACCGAGATGCCGAGATCGACCTGGTCGAGTACGAAGCGGGCGCCGAGGCCGGGGTCGCCCAGCTCGTGTACCACGACCGCGGCGCCGTCCTTGCCCCGATCGATGAGCGGCTGCCGTGGCGTCGGGTGCGCCGCGCCGATATCGGGTCTGTGGCGCACGAGGCGGCTGTGGGCGGGGTCGCGATCGGCGGCGCCGGGCCGAGCCTGCGCCCCTCCCCCGACGGTGGGCCCGCGCTGCGCCTGGTGCGCCTCGGACCGGTCGCGGTCGAGCACGCGAAGCGGTGGTCGGCCCTGCGCGACGGGACGGCAGCCGATGCAACCGCCATCGTCACTGGCATCGTCCCCGACGCGCCGTTCGGGGCTCGGTCGCTCGCCTCGAGGCTGATGCTCGAAGGGCGCGCCGTCGGCCCGGCCGACCTCGGCGATGCGTGGCCCCTGCTCGAGGCGGCGACGCTGGGCATCCCCCCGTTCGACGAGTCCTACCGCGTGCTGCGCGCCATCGGCGGCGGGGAGGCAGCTCCGCGCTGGCTGGCTTGTGCGCCCGTGGACGCCGGTAGACCCGAGGGCCCGAAGATCTGGTTCGTCGTGGGCCTGCCGGGGAACCTCGTCTCGCTCGAGCTCGTGAGCGAGGGCTCGCACGCCACCTACTTGTTCCGGGTCGTGCCACGCGCGTCATTCACCGGAACGCTGCTCCCGGGGGCGCTCGAGGCTGCCGTGACCGGCATCTCCGAGGCACTCATCGACGCCAGGTTCCTCCGCGAGCCCATGGCGCTCCCCGCGGCGCAGCTCGCCGCCCCGCCTGCCCTGCGGTACCGGCTCGCGCTGGCGGCGCTCCCGTCGCTGGCGGCGGCCCGATGGGCGTTCGTCGCGCGCGTGGTCCACCGCGACCCGGAGTCCTGGGAGGCGGCATTGCGGGATCTGGTGGCGTGGCACGCGACTTCGCGCGATGATTCAGCCGAGTGGCCCGGCAGGGTCGCACAGGAGGCGCAGGTCAGCGAAGCCGCCGGCGGCTCGGCCGGCTGAGGAGCAACCCCCGATGCCCACGTTCAAGCATCCGTGCCCGCACTGCGGGACCTTCATCGAGCGCGACGTGGTCGCCTGCCCCTCATGCGGCGCGCAGGACCCGTTCTCGCCCGGCCGCTGCGCGAACTGCTCGGCGCAGATCGACGACCCGACGTGGGTTGCCTGCCCGAGGTGCGGCAGCCCGGTGAACGCCGCACTCGCCGCAGCCCAGGCGAACCAGGCCGCGCAAGGCGACTCCGGTTCGGTGCCCACGGCGTCCGTGCCCGGCTGGGGCCAGCCCCCGGCGCCCGCGGCCCCGGCTGCTCCGCCCGATCCGGCACCCGCTCCGGCGCCGTCGGCGACACCCAGCGCCACGGTCCCCGCATGGGGGCAGCCGCCCGCGTCAGCGCCCGCCTCCGCACCCGCGCCCGCCCAGCCATCGCCGTCCCCTGCTGAGGCGCCGGCCCAGGGGGTCCCGAGTTGGGGCCAGCCGCCCGCTCCGGCAGAGCCTGCGGCACCTGTCGCCCCGACCCCTGGCTGGGGTCAGCCGTCCCCGCCCACGCCGCAAGCTGCGCAGATCGCCCCGACACCCGGCTGGGGACAGCCCGCCCCGACGACTCCGCCGCAGCCCGCGGCACCCGCGCAGTCCGCCCCGCCGACGCCCGCCTGGGGCCAGCCCGCCCCGACGACTCCGCCGCAGCCCGCGGCACCCGCGCAGCCCGCTCCCGCGGCGCCCGGCTGGGGCCAGCCCGCCGGTGGCCAGCCGCCCGCACCCACAGGCCCCACAGCCGGTCCGAGCGGGGCCGTCTGGGGACAGCCGCAGGCCCCGACGCCGACGCCGACGGTCAGCGACACCATGTCCGACATCGGAAAGCAGCTGAGCGGACTCGGCAGCAAGCTCGGCAAATGGGCCTCGACTGTCACCACGCCCCCGCCCTCGAGCGGTGCCAGCGCTGGCTGGGGTCAGGGGCAGCCGACCGCGCAGCCCACCCCGCCAGCCGATCCCTCGGCAGCTGCTCCGGGCTGGGGCCAGGCGCAGGGACCGGCAGCTGCGGGCTGGGGCCAGGCGCAGGCGCCGACTCCGCAATCGCCCACGCCGGCTCCGGCATGGGATCAGGGCGCATCGGCAGCCCCCCAGCCCGCGGCGCCCGCCTGGGGTCAGCAGCCGGCATCGTCAACATCGCCTGCTCCTGCCCAGAGCCAGCCGTCCGTGCCCGCCCCGGCGCAGGGTTGGGGTCAGGGCGTGCCGCCTGCGCCCCCCGCTGCGCCCGGCTGGAGCTCGACGCCCGCGCCCGAGGCGCCGCCATCCCCAGGCACGGTCGGCGCCCCGGCATGGGTGCCGCCCGCAGCCGAGCCCGAGCCCGAGCCCGCGCCCGCGGCCGAGGCATCGCAGCCGACCGAGATCCCCGACCCACAAGCCGCGGCGAGCGCGGTGACTCCTGCAATCTGCCGCTCCTGCGGCAGCGTGCTTGCCGAGGGCGCCCGCTTCTGCAAGGACTGCGGAACGCCCGTCACCTGAGTCGACCGGCCCGGGCGTGACCGCCCCCGAGGCGGGGCACGCGACCCTGCCCCACCAAGGGGCCCGCGCTTGGGGTCGTCTGCCCCTGTGCGTCGGGCTGCCGTTGGGCAGGCGGATCGTGGACGGGCGACCGCTTTACGGCAGCGGCGTGACCGTCAGCTCGACACCCTGAGGGAGACCCGGCTCGATCCCCTGCGGCGCGCCGCCGCACCTGGGCAGGTCGGCCTCGGCGACGATCCCGACGTGGGCGGCGACCGGCGCGGTGCTCGTGACGACCAGCGTGACGTCGGACCCGAGCTCGTTGCCGATGGCCATATCCCAGACGAGCGCTCCGGCGGGGGCGTCCCACGTCTGGGCGTCCATCGCCATCTGGCCCCCCTTGAGGCGCGCCGCGTCCCACGCCGCACGCGTCGCCGACGCCCGGCCGCACGCTGGGATCGTCAGCCCTGGACCGATGGTGATCGCCACGTCGGAGCGGTTGGCGACGTGGATCAGGGCGGCCCGTTCCGACGGTGACGGCGCGGGAGCGGAGGAGCTGGCCGGAGCGCCGGTCGGGCTGGCCGCGGACTGGCCGCACGCGCCGAGGGCGAACGCCCCCGCCAGGAGCAGACCCCTGACCGTCGCGCCCATCCCGTCCCCCGCGCTCGGATGCGATTGCAGCCCGGCAGCCATCGTTGGCGACGGCCTGGCGCAGGTCACGGTGCCACCGGTCATCCGTGCCCGGGCCGAGGGCCGTTCGCGGCGGTCAGCCGGCCTTCGCGCCGCACCCCCCGCAGAATCGCGCCCCGGCGGCCAGGTCCGCGCCGCACTGTGTGCAGTGGTTCTGGCCGGTCGGCGTGCCGCAGTTGGAGCAGAACTTCTCGGACCCCACGGGCTTGCCGCAGCTCGTGCACACGGTCTGCTTCGCGCTCGTGTCGCCGGAGAACACGGTCTCCTGCGCCAAGGCCTGCCGCATCTGGCTGATCTCGACAGAGCTGCGCTCGGCCTCCATCTCGGCGGCGAGGTTGGGCGCGCACCCCACGCAGAGCCCGCGAGCTGCGTTCCAGCAGGTCTCGTCGACCCACTTGTTGCAACGGGGGCAGCGCGTGAAGAGATGCATGATCTCGTTCGCGGCCTTCTTGAGCGCATCGTCACGCGCGCCGCGGTCGGTCACGTCCTTGACGCGGTCCGCGGCGTTCGCCGCGCTGCCGAACAGCCCGCCGATCAGGCTGCTGGCGCCGCTCAGCAGATTGCCGGCCGTCCCGATGGCGGACCGCTCGAACTCACTCCGGTAGCCGGAGCCGCAGATGTCGCACCGGAACTCGAACTGGTAGCCGTTCTCGTCCGACAGATCGGAGTAGTTGTTGGTAAACGGCGTGAACCCCGACATTGCTCTCCTCGGCCTTGGCGAGCCGCCCGCCCGAAGCCTGCGGCGGCGGCGTCGATGAGGATACGGCGACCCGACCGCCCCGCGCGGGGTCAGGCCGCGTTGAGCGCCTCGAGCACGGGGGCGAACCGCTCGAGCGCCCGAGGCGTGAGGGCGGGCAGCGGACTCGCATCCTCGTCTGTGCCAACGTAGAGCGACACGTGGCGGACGCCCGCCTCGGCCATTGCGCGCAGCGTCCCGGCGATCGCCTCGGGTGAGCCAGCGAGCCAGCCCGGCCGCTCGGCGCCGACGCCGGCCTCGTCGAGCGCGATCCTCCCCCAGCCGGTCAGCCCCAGCGTCGCGGCGTCGCGGCCCAAGCGCGCGCATGCCTCCGAGGCCAACGCGGCGGCGGCCGACGCGTCCGCGGCGGAGGCGAGCGCCACGTTGATGTTGACGGCGTCGGCCCAGCGTGCGGCGACAGCCATCGTGCGCGGCCCTTTCGCGGCGACCCACACGGGCAGCCCGTCGGGACGCGGCCCACGCGGCTCGAGCGTCGCCCCGTCGAGGCGGACGTGGTCGCCGGTGAACGTGACGGTCTCGCCGCGGACGAGGCGTGCGATCACCTCGACGGACTCCTCGAACCGCCCGACGTGCCGTGCCTCGTCATAGCCGAACATGCGCCAGCTCGAGTCGGTGCTCGGCACACCGGTGCCCAGGCCCAGGACGAGCCGCCCGCCGCTCACCTCGTCGAGCGTCTCGGCCATGCGCGCGAGGAGCCCCGGGTTGCGGAAGCCCGTGCACGCGACGAGCGGGCCGATGCCGATCCGCGTGGTCGCCTCGGCGGTCGCGGTCACGATCGTCCAGCACTCGCGGAAGCCCACGCGTCGGCCGCTGCCCAGCACGCGCATCAGGTGGTCGGCCACCCAAAGACGCTCGACGCCCAGCGCCTCGGCATCGCGCGCCAGCGCCCGGATCTCCGGCCACGACGCGAACGTCCCGTCCGCGCGGGGCCAGGTGGGCAGCGACAGGCCGATGCTGGGTGCGACGCCAAGGCGGGTCATGCCCCGAATCCTACGCCGGACGTGGAGCGGCCCCGTCGACGCTAGGTCGGCGGGGCCGCTCGGGTCGGCGCGTGACGGTTACGCCGTGCAGACCGCGTAGGCCTTGATGGTCCAGTTCTTGCCCCGGGCGAGCGAGGCCGCGGCACCGGTGGCGGTCCACGTGGTGCTGGCGCTCGGGTACGATGCCGTGAGCACCGCCTTGCCCGCCGTGTCCGTTGTCGTGATGATCCCGCCGCCGCCGAGGAGCACGTGGCCCGCGGCGCAGGTGGCGGTGACGCTGGTGGATGCGCCGTTGGTCACGGTGGTCGGCGTGCCGATGACGATCACGATCCCCGTGACGTTGCCGGCTGGACCCTGCGGGCCGATGGCGCCGGTGGCACCCGGAGCGCCGGTCGCGCCGGCCGGACCGACCGCGCCTGCAGCGCCGGCGGCGCCGGGGACACCCGACGGGCCCGCGGCACCCTGGGCGCCTGTGGCGCCAGCGGCACCCGACGGGCCGGCGGGCCCCTGCGGGCCGGCGGCGCCGGTGGCACCTGGAGCGCCGGTGGCGCCGGCCGGGCCGACCGCGCCCGTGGCGCCCGGAGCCCCGGGTGCGCCGGACGGGCCGACGTTGCCCTGCGCACCGGTCGCGCCGGTGTCACCCGTGGCGCCCGTCGCACCGGGAGCGCCGGAAGGCCCGACATCGCCCTGCGGACCGATCGCGCCCGTGGCGCCTGTAGCGCCCGGGGCGCCGGAGGGACCGGGATCGCCCTGCGCGCCCTGCGCACCGTCCGCGCCGGCGGCACCCGCGGCACCTGCGGCTCCAGGATCGCCCTGCGGGCCTGTGGCACCAGTGGCCCCGGGATCGCCCTGCGGGCCCTGCGCGCCGCCCGGACTGCCCGGATCGCCCTTGGGTCCCTGCAGCCCCGTTGCGCCCGGCTCGCCCGTGGCGCCCGGTACCCCAGTCGCTCCCGCCGCGCCCGAGGCGCCCGGGGCGCCGGACGGGCCGACGGGGCCCTGCGCGCCGGTCTTGGACCAGCTCACCAGCGACTCGCCGCGCTTGCAGGCGGCCTTGCCGTTCGCCGGCTTGACAATGCGCGTGACCTTGGTGCTGTTGTTGACGCAGGCGTACATCTTCGACGAGTTCGAGTAGACATACGCTGCCTGCGCGGCGCCGGCGATCCCCACCACCAGCAGCCCAGCGAGCGAGACGGCCAGCAGCCGTCGCTGGCGCGTTTGCGCGACCAGCTCCGTGACGTTCATTCGATCCCTCTGCCCGAAGAATGATTCCTTCCCAAGAATGCGGAGGCTCGGGTCCACCACCGTCAGGTACCACTTTCGTGGGGGGTCGATCGGCGCGCAGCGACCCGGAGGGTTCTCGGCGGGGAGTACCTTCGGCGGCCACGTGCGAGATGGCAGGCGCGCGGAGGGCGTGCGAGCCGGTAGGATCGGAGCGTGCTGTTCCGTGCCGACCCGTGGCTCCATGTCATCGCCGGGTGCATGTCGTCGGGCAAGACCGACGAGCTGCTCCGGCTGCTTCGGCGTGCCGAGATCGCTCGGCGCCGAATCCTCCTCGTCCGCCCCGACGTGGACGACCGCACGCCCTCTGAGTACGCGGAGAGCCGCTCCAAGGCGCGCTGGCCGTCGACGCCTGTCCCCAAGTCGGAGCCGGTCCGCATCCTGGCGCTCGCGCGCGAACGCGACGTGGACCTCATCGGGATCGAGGAGGCCCAGTTCTTCGACCCGAGCCTCGTGCAGGTCGCCGAGACGCTCCGCCAGAGCGGCCGCCACATCATTGCGAGCGGCCTGAACACCGACTTCGCGGGTCGGCCGTTCGGGCCCATGCCCCAGCTGCTCGCCCTCTCCGACGAGATCACGATGCTCTCGGCGATCTGCGTGGTCTGCGGCGAGACCGCCACGCGCACGCAGCGCCTGGTCGGCGGCCGCCCAGCCGCGATCGACGACCCGCTCATTGTCATCGGCGGGTTCGACACGCCGGCGATCGAGACCTACGAGGCGCGCTGCCTGCGGCACCACGAGGTGGCCGCGGCGAGATCCGCGCGGGGCGTGGTCGCCGACGAGGGCTGACACGGCGAGATTCGCGCGAGTTGTCCACAGTCTGTCCACGAGGCACGCGAATCGTGGACAACTTCGCAGCCCTTTCCCCGAAGTTCGTGGACAACCCCATTGGAGACCAGGGGTGCCGCCGCGTATGGTTCGTCTTGCCCGAAGGGGCCAGCAGCACCGATACCGGACTGGTGAGCAATCACCGGACCGGGTCTCCGGAACCTCCGCCACGGTGGCCGCAAGGTCGTTGAGGTGGCAGGGGCTGGAGCCGCTAGCGACAGGGCCGAGCTTGCTCGGTTGGGTCGTGGGCGACGTCGATGCAGAAGGTTCCTTCGGGCACTTTCGTGTGTCCGTCGTTAACGCCTCCCGCCAAGTCGTCGGAGGCTGCACACTCAGGACCATCATGGGCAAGCACTCCGCAGGCCTGCTGCTCTACCGGCGCACCGGCGATACCGTCGAGGTCCTGATCGCCCACCCGGGCGGCCCGATCTGGGCGCGTCGCGACACGGCCGCGTGGTCCATTCCCAAGGGCGCGCCCCTCGACACCGAGACCGACCTGCTCGACGCCGCCCGACGCGAGTTCGAGGAGGAGACGGGCCACCGCCCGCCCGACGGCGTGCCCCTCGACCTCGGCGAGGTGCGCATGCGCTCGGGCAAGACCGTCCGGGCCTGGGCCCTGGAGGGCAACCTCGACCCCGGCAACCTGCGCAGCCTCGACGTCGAGGTCGAGTGGCCGCCAAAGACGGGGCTCACGGTCGTCGTGCCCGAGATCGACCGCGTGGTCTGGGCCCGACCTGCCGAGGCGCGCCGTCGGCTGAACCCCGCCCAGGCCGAGTTCGTGGATCGGCTGCTGGCGGCCCTCGCCCGCGCCTGACCACGCGCCAGCACGCGGCCGCGTCCCGGGGCCTGAGCAAGAGACCGCACGTGGCCGTCGCAGCTCGACGCCCTCTCTGACCACGGCTCCCGGAGCCCGTGACCGCAGACCGGTCATCCCAGCGCCTATGACCGCTGAGCGGCCGGATCGTGCGGCGGGAGCGTCCGGAACCTGCCCGAATCGGCCCTCTCGCGCCTCCGGTTGACCGTTCGCGGGCACATGCGCCGGGACGACCGCTGGGCGGTCGACCGCGCGCGGTGTCGGGCGTCGACGACGGCGACCCGGGGAGCTGCACCCGGAGGACAGGCGCGAGTCGCGAGTCAACGCGCGGCCGCGCTACCCTCGAGCGCATGAGCGGCACCCCCGAAACCAGGCTCTCCAACGCCCCGGAGCGCGTAGATGTCGCGGTCGTCGGCGCCGGAATCGTGGGCCTCGCCACCGCGTTCCGGCTGCTCGAGCAGCGGCCCGACCTGCGCCTCGTGGTCCTCGAGCGCGAGGCGGTCGTCGCCGCGCACCAGTCGGGCCACAACTCGGGTGTCGTGCACGCGGGCCTGTACTACGTGCCCGGATCGCAGAAGGCGCTGCTCTGCCGCGAGGGCAAGGGCCTCGTCGAGCGCTACTGCGAGGAGCGTGGCATCCCGATCGCGTGGCCGGGCAAGCTGGTCGTCGCCCTCGACGAGACCGAGCTGCCGCGTCTCGCGTCGCTCAAGGAGCGCGGCATCGCGAACGGCGTGGACGGGCTCGAGGAGGTGGGGCCCGAGCGGATCCGCGAGATCGAGCCGCACGTCCGGGGCGTCCGGGCGCTGTGGAGCCCACGCACGGGGATCACCGACTTCACGCTCGTGACGCGCGCCTACGCCGACGACGTGCGCGCTCGGGGCGGCTCGGTCGAGCTCTCGCGGCCCGTCACGACGATCGAGCGCCGACCGGACGCCCTGGTCCTCTCGACGCCTCGCGGGCCGATCCAGGCGAAGTCAGTCATCGCCTGCGCCGGTCTGTGGTCCGATCGGGTTGCCGCGCTCACCGGCGACCGAACCAAGGACGCCCCGTCGATCATCCCGTTCCGGGGCGACTACTACACGCTCACGCCCGAGGCGGCGAACCTCGTGAACGGGCTCGTCTACCCGGTGCCCGACCCGCGGTTCCCGTTCCTCGGCGTGCACTTCACGCGCCGCATCGACGGGCAGGTGTGGGCCGGCCCGAACGCTGTCCTCGCGTTCCGCCGGACCGGCTACCGCCGCCGCGACATCTCCGTCCGCGACCTCGCCGAGGCCGTCGCGAACCCGGGCTTCCGCAAGCTCGCGCGCAAGTTCTGGCGGACCGGCGCGGCCGAGATGTGGCGCGACTGGTCGAAGGGCGCGTTTGTGAAGGAGATGCAGCGCTACCTGCCCGAGCTGCGCGGCGACCAGGTCACCTTCGGCCCGTCAGGGGTGCGGGCGCAGGCGCTCGGCCGGGACGGCACGCTCGTGGACGACTTCGACCTCGCCGGCGCCGATCGGGTGCTCCACGTTCGAAACGCGCCCTCGCCGGCGGCGACGTCGTCGCTCGCCATTGGTGCGCGGCTGGCGGCCGAGGCGATCGAGCGCTTTGGGCTGTAGCGCGTCGGGCAGCGGCTGATACCGGTTCCACGATGGGCTAAGGTTGCTCCCAGCCGGACGGCACACCGGCACCAGGGAGGAAACCGCACATGCTTGGAGAGTTCAAGGCGTTCTTGACCAAGTCCAACGCGCTCGCGTTGGCCATCGGCATCATCATCGGCATCGCGCTCGGCGCCGTGGTGAACTCGCTGGTCAAGGACATCATCATGCCGCCGATCGCACTGCTCCTCGGCGGGATCGACTTCTCGTCGCTGCAGATCGTCCTGAAGGACACGGGCAACAAGGACACGATCGTCGCGATCCGGTGGGGACTCTTCCTCCAGACGCTTGTCCAGTTCTTCGTCATCGCCCTCGTCGTGTTCTGGATCGGCAAGCTGGTCATCCGCGAGGAGCCGCCCGCCCCGACCGAGCCGTCCGACGAGGTCAAGCTGCTCACCGAGATCCGCGACTCGCTCAACAAGAGCTGACGCGAGCGGCCGGGGTCGGCCCGCACGGCCGAGGCGACTCGCCCGCGGCCGGCCCCCGCCAGCACGATCCGCGCGCTCGGGGCATCCTTGCGCCCGATGCAGAACGACGATCAGGCGTCGCCCCGCGACTGGGCGACCGCCTCCCCCGACCGCCCTCGGCGGCGCCGGCGCGGTATGGGCGCGGCCGCCAAGATGGGCCTCTTCCTCTTCACCCTCCTAGCTGTCCTCGGCGGCGCGGGCGCCGTCGCCGCGGTCAGCCTGTACGTCTCGCTGAGCGGGAACCTGCCGGATCCGCACCTGCTCGAGCAGATCCAGATGATCGAGCAGTCCACCGTCTACGACCGCGACGGCAAGACGCAGCTGGCCACCTTCGGGACCGAGAACCGAACAGTCCTCACCTTCGGCCAGATCCCGCCGAAGCTCGTCGACGCGACCACCGCCGTCGAGGACGCCACGTTCTGGGAGAACTCGGGCTTCGACCCCGTGGGCATCCTGGCCTCGGGCATCGACGCGCTGCGGGGGCGGCCGCGCGGGGGCTCCACGATCACCCAGCAGCTGGTCCGCCAGCGTCTGCTGACCGACAACGGGACGGCCCAGACGCAGACCACGTTCCAACGCAAGGTCAAGGAGATCATCCAGTCGGTCCGGGTCACCCAGGCGTACCCGGGTGTCGAGGGCAAGCAGCGGATCATGGCCGCCTACCTCAACCAGAACTACTACGGCAACGACACGTACGGGGTCGCCGCGGCCATCCAGGGCTACTTCGGCATCGACCTCACCAACGACAAGAGCAAAGACAAGCTGACGCTCGCCCAGGCCGCGATCATCGCCGCGCTCCCGCAGGCGCCGGACTTCTACGACCTGGTCCAGAACGCCCAGACGGTGTGCACGACGGACCCGACCCTCGATCCGACGGCCGACGCCTGCAAGGCGACGCATCTCGAGGTGCCGGCCGACTCGCCGATCGTGCTTCGCCGCAACGC